>Ga0058694_1000869_pt1 | contig 13268 bp, 15 predicted proteins | sample AgamicOrSfrz_FD_55041 | JGI IMG/M metagenome (GOLD analysis project Ga0058694, IMG submission 55041) | Agave microbial communities from Guanajuato, Mexico - Or.Sf.rz | ecosystem: Host-associated > Plants > Phyllosphere > Phylloplane/Leaf | place: Guanajuato, Mexico | collected 2012-05-30 | reverse complement strand
ATAATCCAAAGCAGCACAAAAAATAAAGTGCTCCTCATTTCAAATGATAAATTCGCTATATTCCACTCCATGATACTTTGTGCATCTGACTGAAGAATCTCAAAAAGTCTCGGAAGCCAGTCTGAAGAAAAGAAAGCTCCTTGGAAATAGAGATTGTGAAGCGAAAACAAAATAAACAATATACTCCCTAACGTCATCACGATAAACGGCAATCGAAACGTTAAACACAAAAAACAGTAAACAACAAACAAGATAAAGTACTGAATTTGATTGGTATCCGTCACTTCATTTAAAGGAAGAAGCCATTCCACTAATAAAAAGAATGCTCCCGCGTACAATAAAATGTTTTTTACATACAAAGCTGATTTATTCACTTATTTCTGCCCTCACTTCCTTTAGATGATAGAGGAAGAGGAATATTAACGACTTCAACCGTTAAAGCAGAAGATTGTATTCCATTTACAATAACCGTCTCTTCGTCACTAAGCCCTGCTCCTTCATCTTTAACGACAATTATTGATGCCTTAGCATGCAGACTCAGCTTAGATTGAACCTGCCCAATGAGAGTCCCTGTAACTTGACTGACAATGACCATAAAAGAATGCTGCTTTTGAATGGCAATACCCTTAAATTCTGTTTCGAACGCTCGATTGTTAACGGGCTGTGCACACGCTAAGTGATACAACAGGTTATCGGACTCACTTTGTTCAGAGGTTTTCGATGAAAAAAGTGCATCTCCAGCTAAAAGAAAATCGACTTTTTTACGCTTGGTTTCTTCATGAATGAGCATGGATGCCAGAAAGCTCATTCGTTCTTCAAAGTATAGAGAGCTGATAACATCTGCAATGATAATCATACTCCGTTCATGATAATGACCGAACTCTTTAGAAATCAACGTAGCTTTACGAGCCGTCGCCTTCCAATCAATAGACCCTAATCGGTCACCCGGCTGATATTCTCTAATGCCTGTCACTAACGTAGTAGATTGATTCCCCGTCGAAACTTCATTTTTTCCTTCTTCTATTCCCGCTAAAAGAAACGGGATATCTATTTCATGAGTCTGAGGATACACGATAAATCGCTGCTGCAGCGGATAATATGCCTTCTTTTTTACAATTCCTAATAAATCACTCAGTTCAATCGAAATCGTAAAAAATTCATATTCTCCTCTTTCTACAAACGATCTTTCATACGGAATAACAGCGTTTCGTTGAAAAAGCGGATAAATTGTTCTTTCTTCTTGATCTAAAAGGTTACTCTCCTCTTTCACTGCTGCCATATAAACAGGAAAAGCCGAGGAGCGTGTAATGTGAATGTCATACGAAAGATGATCTCCAGCGAATCGAGGCTGTAGCTTCACATCACGAGTAACATTCCACTTCTTTAACGGATAAAGCAAAACGGCTACCGCATATAACCCAAAAGGTAAGAAGCTATAAAATAAAAACCAGCTGACAAAGCCCCCTTGAAACATGGCGTAAGAAAACGTAGCAGCAAAGATGCAGAATAAAACGAACCAGTCTCTACATTTATTCCATATCACTTTTATATACTGTTTCATAAAGTACCCTCTTACCTTTTAACAGGTACTTTCGTATCAGCCATAATTTGCTTCATCACATCACTCGCTGTTAAGCCGCTGTACTGGGTATCAGGTCTTAGCGTTAATCGATGTGCACACACATACGAAGCAAGCTCTTGAACATCATCAGGAAGACAGTAATCTCTTCCCTTCACTAAAGCATATGCTTGAACGGCCTTCATAAATGAAACCGTCCCACGAGGACTGATACCTAACGAAACATGTGGATGAGAGCGCGTTTTGCGAATGATTTCAATGATATAGTGCTTGATCGCATCATCTACATAAATACTGCTTACAGCTTTTTGAGCCTGTACTAATTCTGGAATGCTCATGACGGGTTTGACATCTTCAAGATTGATCTGGGTGGATACGCCATTTAAAATTTGAAGCTCCTCTTCTTGCGTAGGATANCCCATGCTTAATTTGAATAAAAAACGATCCAGCTGCGCTTCCGGCAAATGATAGGTCCCATCAAAATNAACAGGATTTTGAGTAGCCATCACAAAAAAAGGNGCTGGAATTTCCCGGGTGATACCATCGGTTGTTACATGATGCTCAGCCATTGCTTCTAAAAGCGCCGATTGNGTTTTAGGAGAAGTCCTGTTAATCTCATCAGCGAGTACAATGTGGCTCATGATAGGACCTGGACGAAAATGAAATTCCATGTCTTTNGGACTGTAGATAGAAACACCTGTTACGTCGGATGGCAGCAAATCAGGCGTGAATTGAATTCGTTTAAATTCTGCATCAATTGATTTGGCCAGTGCCTTCACGAGCATCGTTTTCCCCACACCCGGCACATCTTCAAGCAAAATATGCCCCTCTGCAAGCAAAGCAACCAAACTCAACGTAGATACCTGACGTTTTCCAATCACAATTTGATCGATGTTTTCTAATACTTGGTTTAATTTACTATTAATATGATCCAGCTGAATCAATAAAGCTCCCCCTTAAAACTCAGTTAAACCTTGAGTTTAATAAGTTTTCCAATAAACATAGTACTATCTTAACAAATTTTAAAAAAATCTGAAAATATTAACGCACGCAAAAAAGCGACCAAGTGAGTACTTGGTCGCTTTTTCAGAGAGGGCAGTGATTACATCATGCCGCCCATTCCACCCATGCCGCCCATGTCAGGCATTGCAGGTGCTCCGCCTTCTTCTGGCTTGTCAGCAACAACTGCTTCAGTTGTTAAGAACATAGCCGCTACAGAAGAAGCATTTTGAAGAGCTGAACGCGTTACTTTTGTTGGGTCAACGATACCAGTGTCTAGCATATTTACCCACTCGCCAGTTGCAGCGTTAAATCCAGTTCCAACTGCTTCGCCTTTTAGACGCTCAACGATTACTGATCCTTCTAAACCAGCGTTGTGAGCGATTTGACGTACAGGCTCTTCAATCGCACGTAATACGATGTTGATACCTGTAGCAGTGTCACCGTCAGCTTCGATGCTTGCTACTTTATTATAGATATTTACTAATGCAGTACCACCACCAGCTACGATACCTTCTTCAACCGCAGCACGCGTAGAGTTTAATGCATCTTCAATACGTAATTTACGTTCTTTTAACTCAGTTTCAGTTGCCGCACCAACTTTAATTACAGCTACGCCACCAGCAAGTTTTGCTAAGCGCTCTTGTAATTTTTCACGGTCAAACTCTGAAGTTGTTTCTTCAAGCTGAGCTTTGATTTGGTTTACGCGTGCTAGGATATCTTCTGCGTTTCCTGCACCGTTTACAACTGTTGTATTTTCTTTTGTTACAACAATTTTAGAAGCGCGACCTAATTGATCGATGCTTGCTGTTTTTAAGTCAAGACCAAGCTCTTCAGTGATTACTTCTCCGCCTGTTAAGATCGCAACGTCTTGTAGCATTGCTTTACGACGATCACCAAAACCAGGAGCTTTAACAGCTACAGCTGTAAATGTACCACGAAGTTTGTTCACAACTAATGTTGCTAAAGCTTCGCCTTCTACGTCTTCAGCGATGATTAATAGAGGCTTGCCTTGTTGAACAACTTGCTCTAATACCGGTAAGATTTCTTGAATGTTACCGATTTTTTTGTCTGTNATTAAGATGTANGGNTCATCTAATACAGCTTCCATTTTATCTGAATCAGTTACCATGTAAGGAGATGCATATCCACGGTCAAACTGCATACCTTCNACCACTTCTAATTCAGTTGTGAAACCTTTTGATTCTTCAAGTGTGATAACGCCGTCGTTACCAACGCGCTCCATTGCTTCAGCAATTAATTGACCTACTTCTTCGTCAGCTGCTGAGATAGCCGCTACTTGAGCAATTGAATCTTTACCTTGAATTGGTTTAGAGATTGCTTTTAGTTCTTCAACCGCTACAGCTACTGCTTTTTCCATACCTTTACGGATACCCATTGGGTTAGCACCAGCCGTTACGTTTTTAAGACCTTCTCTGATCATTGCTTGCGCTAAAACTGTTGCAGTAGTTGTACCGTCACCAGCAACGTCGTTTGTTTTGCTAGCAACTTCAGCTACTAATTTAGCACCCATATTTTCAAATGCGTCTTCTAATTCGATTTCTTTTGCAATTGTTACACCGTCATTTGTAATAAGCGGTGAACCGAATTTCTTTTCTAATACAACGTTACGACCTTTTGGTCCAAGCGTTACTTTTACAGCATTTGCCAATGTATCTACACCACGTAGCATTGCGCGACGTGCTTCTTCGCTAAATTTAATGTCTTTTGCCATGTTCTTTGACCTCCTCAAGATGTTCTTAATAATCTATTTTTTACGTATGATAAGTTTGTGGTTAAAATTAGCCGATTACAGCTAAAATATCGCTTTCGCGTAAAATTAAGTATTCAGTACCTTCGTATTTCACTTCAGTACCCGCATATTTTGAGAAGATGATACGATCGCCCGCAGCTACTTCTAAAGCTACACGCTCACCGCTTTCTAATACTCGGCCTGTACCAACAGCAACAATTTTACCCTCTTGTGGCTTTTCTTTTGCACTGTCCGGTAACACGATACCGCTTGCTGTTTTTTCCTCAGATTTTACAAGTTCAATCACTACGCGATCACCTAATGGCTTTAACAAGTGAAACAACCTCCTCAAATAATATGTTTGCATTTTTATTAGCACTCAACCTCAACGAGTGCTAACACAATTATTATATTAAAACAAAGTGGGTTTTTTTTGCAAGTATTAAACAAAAAAAATTTAAAATTTACGACAACTACATATAATAGTCTTAGATTTCGACGATTTTGAGAAATAAAGCATTCTTTTCTCTGTTCAATAATATGTATGTTACAATACGAGCAAGAAGAAATTACTAACTTTACAGTACTTCTTCGACATATATACATAAAAACCTTTTAAAGGAGTATAGAAGATTGGAAAAACGTTATTGGTATGTTATCCTCACCTACATCCTTATGCAGTTTTCAGGAGTTGTTGGTATACCGCTGTTAAAATTAACAGGAATGTTTGATCACTATCCAGTTCGAACAGCGAATGTCATGCTTTTGACTTATTGGACCATCATTAGCTTTATCCTTGGTTTACTTATTGTCTTACTGCTGCTGCGCCGTGACATGTCCATGCGTATAGAACATGCGGGAACAACGGTAACTGTTGTCTGGTCAGTCCTTGGGGTGTTCCTGGCTATGGCTGGTCAAGCTGTAGCAGGTATGATTGAGCACGCTCTTGGCATTACCCAAGTATCTGAAAACACACAAAATATTGTTAATCTTGTTAAAGCAACGCCGTTCCTCATTGTCGTTACGTCTGTTATTGGACCAATTCTAGAAGAGATTATTTTTCGAAAGATTATTTTCGGCTCTCTTCACAAACGATACAATTTCTTTATCTCTGCATTTATTAGTTCCCTTATTTTCGCTGCCGTACACTGGGATTTTAAACATTTGCTCGTGTATACAGCCATGGGATTTGTATTTGCATTCCTTTATGCAAGAACAAAACTAATTATTGTACCCATTATTGCTCACGTGTTGATGAATACAATCGTTATTTTATCTCAAACTATTTTTGCAGATAAAATTATAGAAATGCAAAAGCAAGCAGAACAAATGCAGTTTATTTTTGGAGGCATGTTTTTATGAAGAATATCCCTTTAACACGAGGGTTTATTTATATTATTATGGGGATTTTATTCACCTACCTGGCTATTCAAAATGCTCAGGAAACCGTGTGGAANTTCCCNACNATCTTATTTGCACTCGTAGCCGCNTTCGATTTCAGATTTGCGGTTCGCATTTTTATCTTGCACTATAAAATTAAAAAGTTGCAGCAGCAATATAAAAATCAAGATGATTCATCTAAATAAAAAAACCACTGNNNCAGTGGTTTTTTTACATACTAACATCTTCTCTTTCTTGCTCTGCCCTTGCCTTTAACACTTTGCGATACGAAATGCGGGAAATAATGATGCTGATTTCATACAAAATTAAGAGCGGCACTGTCACCATCATGTGCGAGAGCAATTCCGGTGGTGTAATAAGTGCGGCAATAACTAGCAGTACGAAATAGGCATACTTTCGAATTTGAGATAAAAACATAGGCGTTATAATTCCTAATCGCGTCAAAAACATGACGACGACAGGAAGCTGAAACAACAGGCCAAAAGGCAGTGTGAGCTGCATTAAAAAAGAAAAGTATTCATTAATGCCAATCACTTGGTTTACATTCAGCTCATCAGAAACGCGCGTCATAAAATCGACGACAAATGGAAACAACACAAAATAAGAAAAAGAGACACCGCCGATAAAGAGAAAAATGGAAACAGGAATATATCCAAGCGTTACCTTACGCTCTTTTTCATATAAACCAGGACTAACAAATGCCCAAAGTTGATACAGTGCAACAGGAGCTGCAAGTACACAGCCGATAATAACAGCAAACTGCATATAAATCTTAACTGGATCTGTTAGCCTAAATGCATTCATCGTTAAATTTTTTGCCTCATCAGCATGCTGTAAATAGACAATAACCTTATCCGCTATAAAAAAGCCGCCAATTGTGGCAATGACAAAGAAAAATAAAACAATTAAAATGCGTTTTCGCAGCTCTCCTATATGATCATATATTGACATTTCTTGTTCGGTCATACTATGATCACCCTTTTACTCTTTGTCATCTACTTGACGCTGTTTATCTTTTTCACGATCTTCTGATGCACCGCTAGCGGCATGCTTAAACTCTCTAAGCGTTTGCCCGACTGACCTTCCTAGCTCCGGTAACCGTTTCGGTCCAAAAATAAGCAGTGCTACAATCGCAATAATAATCCAACTGCCTGCTCCAATCCCCATATTCCCACTCTCCTTATTAATTTAGACTTAAGGAAATCGTAACACAGTCCACCTTATTCAACAGGATAATTTTTCAAAAAATAGACAAGCGACTGTAATTCTACAGCCAGATCAATATGATGCAGTCGAATCTCATCCGGTACGTTTAAGCGTGCAGGAGTGAAGTTTAGAATCCCTTTAATTCCGCAATTCACTAAACGATCGGTAATTTGCTGAGCAACAGTGGCAGGAACGGTTAAAATCGCCACTGAGATATCATCACTCATATAATCTTCCAATTGGTCAAGGTGATAAACCGGCACGTCGCCTACTTTTGTACCGACTTTATCTTCTATCACATCAAAAGCGCACTCAATTTTGGTGTTATTATTTTTAATAAAATTATAATTTAAAAAGGCCGTTCCCAGATTCCCTACGCCAATCAGTGCTACTTTCGTTACTTCATCTTGGTCTAACGTTTTACGGAAAAATGTAAGTAAATAATTCACATTGTAGCCGTATCCCTTTTTCCCTAATGCTCCAAAGTAAGAAAAGTCCCGACGAATAGTAGCAGAATCAACTTTCACTGCCTCACTTAACTCTGCTGACGAAACACGCTGTTTACCAGAAGCATGCAAGTTTTTTAAAAAACGATAATAAAGCGGCAATCGTTTAGCCGTTGCTTGTGGTATTTTTAATTGTTCAGTGTTCACGTTGTACCCCCTCAGTTCATGTATGTCATTACTAACATTTTCAAGTCATATTGCATTACCTTTCACAAAGCATCAACCGCTTTGAGGTAGCGCTTCCAATTCTCTCTCTTTTCTCTTGTTTTATATATACTCCGCTTCACACCCCGACGGCTTTTGTCTATCCAGCACTACTTAAAGTCGGTAGCTAGAACGAAGCAATTAGCCCTTCAAAGGATCCGTTTGTTAGTCATGACGGATTTTCTACATCCATCATATATAAGTTCAGAGATGCACTTATCTCTTATTTTAACATAGTATCCTGTATAAAATGTGCAGGTAAAATCATTTTATTTCATGAATCAAAACATTCGCTTCATCATTTGTCCTTGTCCCTCTACAAATTACAAACGCTTGTAGGAAGAACTTGTAGTTGAAAATATGTTAAAATACACTATGGATATACTACTAGAGGTGAAAAAATGATTATTCTACAATTGAACGGTATTACAAAATACTATGGGGCAGAACCCATTTTATCGAATATAAAGTTAGAAGTACAATCAAAAGACCGCATTGCCCTAGTGGGACGAAACGGTGCTGGTAAATCAACTTTATTAAAAATTATTGCTGAGCAGCTTTCTTATGACAGCGGAGAAATTATTAAACCTAAAGGTGTTTCCATTGATTATATGGGACAAGATACAGTTCTTGAGTCAACACTCTCCATATGGGAAGAAATGATGACNGTCTTTGCTCCGTTAAAGAAGATGGAAAAAGAATTACGTACGCTTGAAACGAAGATGGGCGATCCAGACATTTTTAATGATTCAGTTCAATACGAAAAACTAACCAAAGAGTACGATCAGCTTCAAGTAACGTTCAAAGATTTAGGCGGCTATCAATATGAAGCGGATACACGATCTATTCTTCACGGTTTCCGTTTTTCAAACTTTGACTATAGCACCCCTATTTCCTCCTTGAGCGGTGGACAAAAAACGCGCTTGGCTCTTGCAAAACTGCTTTTAACAAAGCCAGACTTGCTTATTCTCGATGAGCCTACCAACCACTTAGATATTGAAACTTTAGCATGGCTGGAACAGTTTCTGCAAGGGTATGAAGGAGCTATTTTAATTGTTTCACACGATCGTTACTTCCTTGATAAAGTCGTAAATCAAGTGTATGAAGTCACACAAAAAACAACGGTCAAGTACACGGGCAACTACTCTAAATACCTTGTACAAAAAGCAGAGCGATATGAAAAAGAGTTGCGTCAGTACGAAAAGCAGCAAGATGAAGTCGCAAAACTGAATGATTTTATTCAGCGAAACATCGCCCGCGCATCGACTACAAAACGTGCGCAAAGCAGACGTAAACAGCTCGATCGAATGGAGTTAATAAATCGACCTAACGAAGGCGAAAAATCAGCTAGTTTTTCGTTTGAAATTGAGCGTCAAAGCGGAAATGAAGTCTTAAATCTCGAAAACGTGTCTATCGGATATGATGAACACAAATATATCGTTCAGCAGGCAAACCTTCGGATTAAAAAAGGTGAAAGCCTTGCGTTGGTTGGCCCTAATGGAGTTGGGAAATCTACGTTATTAAAAGGTATTGTGGATAAACTAAGCTTCAAGACTGGAACCATTTCTTTTGGCTCAAACGTAATGGTTGGTTATTACGACCAAGAGCAAGCCAATTTAACGTCTAATAAAACCGTTTTAAATGAGCTTTGGGATGACTACCCATCCAAACCTGAAAAAGAAATTCGTACAGCGCTTGGAAATTTTCTGTTTTCAGGTGATGATGTACTGAAAATCGTTTCGACGCTTAGCGGTGGTGAAAAAGCACGTTTGGCTCTTGCGAAGCTTATGCTTCAAAAAGCTAATTTCTTAATTTTGGATGAACCTACTAACCATCTTGATTTAGATAGCAAACAAGTACTCGAGAATGCGTTAATCGATTACCCAGGGACTCTATTATTTGTTTCACATGACCGTTATTTTATTAATCGTATTGCAAACAAAATAGCAGAGCTATCTCCTGAAGGGGTAGAAGAATTTCTTGGAGATTATGACTATTATGTAGAAAAGAAAGCAGAAATAGAGGAAATCAAAGAATTAGAAAATATAAAAGCAAACGAAGAACGTACGGTAAAAGTAGATAAACAGTCCTATAAACAAGATAAAGAACAAAAGAAATTGATGAGGCAGCGAACGCGCCGCATTGAAGAAATTGAAACTGAAGTAAACAAATTAGAAGCCGCACAAGCGGAGAATGAAGAACTTCTTTGTGACCCTGAAATTTATCAAAACCACGAAGAAGTATCAAGATTAAACGGTGAAAATGAAAAAATTTCTTCACAGTTATCCACATTAATGGAAGAGTGGGAAGAATTACAGCTTCTTCTAGAAGAATAGCCTATATTTTTTCGTATTTATTCATCCTATTTACTTGTTCGTGCGCTTTAGAACAAGCTTTATCCACTCTGTGAATAAGTAGTGGATATCTGTCTGATTTTCATAATTAAAACTTGTTGATAACAGGTCCGTGTACTGAGTGCACGGACTTTTCCACATAATTATCCACAGTTAATTCTAAATTTATTGAATATTGTTGATAAATTATTTTTATCCACAAAAAAGACGAATGAGAACTAAATCTCATTCGTCTCTTACTCTTCCAAGTCTAAACCGGGGTTTGCGTTTAATGACATATCTGAGCGTTTTCCTTGAGCAAATCGTACACTTGCTGCTGCTCCAATCATTGCGGCATTATCCGTGCATAGAGATAGCGGCGGGATAATAAGTTCAATGTTTGATAATGGTGCAAATGCCTCTTCTAGCGCTGCTCTAAGTCCTTTATTAGCAGCAACTCCTCCTGCTACTAACACTTGCTTAACGTTATATTCCTTTGCAGCTTTAACGGTTTTAGTTACTAACACATCAATAACACTCGCTTGAAAGCTAGCAGCAAGCGTTTGTGGAAGAATTTCTTCACCTTTTTGCTTCGCGTTGTGGACAGTGTTAATAACTGCTGATTTTAACCCACTGAAACTAAAATCATAGGATCCTTCTTCTAGCCAAGCACGCGGCAAATCAATTAATGGCTCTCCTTCATGTGCAAGGCGGTCAATATGAGGTCCGCCTGGATATGGAAGGTTTAACGTGCGGGCTACTTTATCGTAGGCTTCTCCTGCTGCATCATCTCTCGTTTCACCAATCACTTTAAACTGACCGTGACTTTCCATGTATACAAGCTCCGTATGCCCTCCAGATACAACTAGCGATAAAAGCGGGAATTCTAATTTTTTGATTAACTGGTTTGCATAAATATGTCCTGCAATATGATGAACACCAATTAATGGCTTTTGATGTGCAAATGCTAGCGCTTTGGCTGCATTTACGCCAATAAGAAGTGCTCCCACAAGCCCAGGTCCTTCCGTTACAGCTATTGCATCAATATCTGCAAACGTCAAGTTCGCTTGATTTAAAGTTTCTTCAACTACTACCGTAATTTGTTCCACATGATGACGAGATGCAATCTCCGGTACGACACCGCCAAATCGTTTATGGCTTTCTATTTGTGATGCCACCACATTGGCTACAATTTCATGACCGTTTCGAATCACGGCCGCTGCTGTCTCATCACAGCTTGTTTCTAATGCTAAAATTAATTGATTTTCACTCATAAATTCACCCACATAACTAATGCATCCTCATTGTTATCAGAATAATAATTCTTACGAATACCTCCAGGTTTAAAACCTAGCTTTTGATACAATGATTGTGCAATATGATTAGATACCCTAACTTCTAATGTCATTGACGTAGCACCTAGTTTTCGAAGAACGTCCATCACGTTGCGCAGCAGCAATTCACCGAGTCCCTTACCTCGGTAGTCTGGCAATAGCGCAATGTTGGTTACATGTGCTTCGTCAATAACAATCCACGTTCCGCAATACCCAATAATATTTTCTCCTTCTTCCATCACAATGTAAGTTGAAAATTGATTATTGGTTAACTCATTTTGAAACGCTTCTGAACTCCAAGGTGTCGTAAAAGACTTCTCTTCGATTTTCACTACTTGATCAATATCTTTAACTTCCATTAAACGAAACTTAATTGTTAGTTTCATGTTTATACCTTCTTTTATCCTTTTTGCTGTGAAGCAAGCCAGTTGGCTTCGGCTTCAGCTAAACGAATGTAGTTCGGAACAAAAGTATGCACAGACTGCGGCTCTTTCTTCATTCCTAAAAAAGCCAATTCACTTGGTCTTGGATTAAACTGCTGAACATGGGCAAATACAGCTTGTTCACCCAACACTTCTTTTAACGCCTCTTCATGCATGGGAAGATCATTGCCTATGAATAAAATAGGTTTGTTGTATGACTTTAAATGTTCCGCCCAGTCCTTATTAATAACAAGTCGATCACTTTCAACTTCTAGAAGACCTCGTTCGTTATTCCATTCATATAGTCCTGTATAAAGCTGTTGACGGCGCGCATCAAATAACGGAGCAATATACCCATCAAAATAGCGACCGTTTGCTGCTAGTGCCTCAAGGCTAGATACACCTATTAAAGGAATATTTAAAGTCCAAGCAAGTGTCTTGGCAATGGTAACGCCAATGCGTACACCTGTATAAGACCCAGGACCGTGTGCCACTACAATGCGGTCTAGCTCGCTTGGCGCAATATCACAATCCTTTAACAAAGATTCCACAGCGTTCATCACACGAACGGAGTGATTCTTTTTTAGATTCGTAATAATTTCTCCAATTACTTTGTTTTCTTCAACGACAGCAACACCCATGACAAAATTGGATGTATCAATGGCTAACATTTTCATCTTTTAAAAAGCTCCTTACATATTTCAACGTACCGACTGCCTATCGCTTTTACAAGGATTTTACGAGTCGTTTCGTTTTCATGGTAAATATTGATTTGAATATATTCATTAGGAAGCTGCTCTTCAATCAGATGAGCCCACTCCACGACCGTCACGCCATCTCCTTCAAAATACTCATCGAACCCTAGGTCTTCAAATTCATCCCCTAGACGGTACACATCCATATGATAAAGAGGAAGGCGACCGCTTTTGTATTCTTTAATGATAGTAAATGTCGGGCTATTCACATTGCGTTCAATTCCTAATCCTTTAGCTAAACTTTTTGTGAATGTTGTCTTTCCAGCCCCAAATCGCCTTCAAGCAGCAGCACGTCACCAGCTTCTAATAAAGTTGCTAGACGAGCAGCCAGCTGATTAGTTTCATCAGGAGACGTAGACATAAACGTAAATTCGTTAATCTCTGTCATTCATTCAGAACCTCATTTCAATCTGTATATATATATTGTAAACGTTGTGGACTATACATATCCAGTAAGAAATCCAACAATCTTTAACATCGCAATTCTATAAAGAAATTTCTTTGTATATAAAAAATTCCTTAGGATTGCTCCTAAGGACGGTAAAGTTTTATATAAAAATGGTTCAAACAATAAAAAAGACGAAACACATTGTTTCGTTTCTAAAACATGGCGGTCCCGACGGGAATCGAACCCGCGATCTCCTGCGTGACAGGCAGGCATGTTAACCGCTACACCACGGGACCATGTTGGTTGCGGGGACAGGATTTGAACCTGCGACCTTCGGGTTATGAGCCCGACGAGCTACCGAACTGCTCCACCCCGCGATGATAAAAAA
>Ga0058694_1000862_pt1 | contig 13376 bp, 7 predicted proteins | sample AgamicOrSfrz_FD_55041 | JGI IMG/M metagenome (GOLD analysis project Ga0058694, IMG submission 55041) | Agave microbial communities from Guanajuato, Mexico - Or.Sf.rz | ecosystem: Host-associated > Plants > Phyllosphere > Phylloplane/Leaf | place: Guanajuato, Mexico | collected 2012-05-30 | reverse complement strand
AAGGCTCCCCGGGGAAGAGTCGCGCCGTAAAGAAAAGCCCGGCGGCTGACCAGCCACCGGGCTCCTCATTTCACGAATGGGCGCGCGCTTATTTCTTGCGCGCGGCGGCGTTCTGCGCGGCCTGGCGCTCGGCGGCGCTGATGGTGCCGTCGTGGTTGGTGTCGAGCTGGTCGAAGCGCGCGAGCAGCGGGGCGCGATATTCGTCGAGCGAAATCTTGCCATCCTTGTTGCGGTCGAGCTGCGCAATGACGTCGGCGCCGTTCGGCATGGTCGTCGGCGCGGTCGGCGCCGCAGCCATGAACTCGGCCTTGCTGAGCTGGCCGTCATGATTGGTGTCGAGCCGGTTGAACTCGGTCTCCATGCGCTGGCGCGCCGCGGCGACGCGCTGCTGGATCGTCTTCGCTTCGGCGGCCGCGATCTCCGCCTGGCTGAGGACGCCGTCGCCGTTGGTGTCGATCTGCTTGAACATGGCGTCGACGTTCTTGATCATCGTCGCGCGGTTCGGAACCTGCGCCGCCGACTGCGCGGCCGGAGCGGCATTGGAGCGCGGCGCCTGCGCCGGAGCGGCGGTCGCAAGGGCCGGAGCGGCGCTCACCGTCGCGGCAATGGCGAACATGATGGTGCGGTTGGACAATGGAATCTCCCGTCAGAAACTTTTTGGATGCGAGTGGAACCCGTGGACGCCGCCAATAGCGTTTCGCGCCTGACGCGTCACCGGCACATTGTCTCTGCGCGCACCTTGCCCGCAAGTGAATTGCACACGAAAGACGCGACGATGTTGACGCCGCGCGCGCGTGAGCGAAGGCCTGAGCAGCGCCCGATCCGACTGTTGCGCGCGGGACACAGAGCGGCCCGTTAATCGCGGTAAATCGCAATTCGGATCAACTTTTCGGCTTTGCTTTTCGCGCATCTCCGTCATAAGCCACCCTCACGGGAATGTCTCCGCCGCGGGGCGGGGTTGCGTCGTGTGCCGATGTCGCAACCTTGTCGGAGGAGGCAAGTCCAGGAGTAAAAACACGAGTTCGCGGCCGCGAACTCAAACAGGGGAATACATCGATGAATACGACGCAACGGCGTATCGCGCTCCTTACCGGTGCTTCGATTAGCGCGCTTGGTCTGGCTCTTCCGGCTGAAGCCGCGACGGTTGCCGGGTTCACCTACACGAACACGGGATCGAACGTCACCGACACGATCACGATCTGCCTTGCGACGCCGGGCACGTGCGACTCCGGAGTCACCAACAGTGGCGCCGGCACGGTCACCTCCACGGTCACCGATCCCCTGACGGGCGAAATCCTGATCACCGCCACGGCAACGGGCGCGGCTCCGCCGAACGGCAATGTCGCCCTGACGGTCAATAACGCGGGCGCAGCCCAGGTCCTGGCTTCGGCCGCTGCGACCGGCGCGACCGGCGTTGCCAACGCCATCGTCACCACCGGCATGGGCGTGTTCGCCAACGGCGCCGGCGACGTCGTCGACAACGTCGTCAACGACGGCGGCATCACCGTGAACGCGGTTGCGAATGCGACCGGCACGGTCGCCGCGACGGCCAATGCGACGATCAACTTCGCGGCCGGTCAGCAGGCGCTCGCCGGCGGCCTCGCCAACAACGGCTTCGTCAACAACAGCACGCTCGACCTCGGCGCGGTCGCGACGGCCACCGGCCCGGTCGCCAACGCCAATGCGGTCGTCGGCGTCGCCTACACTCAGATCGCCAATGGCGCGACGGCGGTGAACACCTTCGACAACGTTGGTCTTGCGACGATGCACGCAACCGCCGCGGCCCACGCGACGGTCGGCGCCGCCGCCGCTCTCGCCAGCATCGACGGTCTCCACCAGACCGCGGTCGGAGCGACGGCGACCAACAACTACACCAATGCCGGCACGTTCAACGTCGCCGCCGTTGCAAGCGCGACCGGTCCGGCCGCGAACAATGCCAGCGCCTATGTCACCTACGTCGTCCAGCAGGACGCCGTCGGAACCGCGCTCGCCAGCAACAACATCACCAACAGCGGCACCCTGAGCGGGCTCGCTTCGGCCAATGCGACGGGCGGCACCGCCGGCTTCGCGACCGCCGAAGTGCATGACGGCCTGGTCCAGAACGCGGCCGCGACGGCCGGCACTGCGGCCAATGCCATCAGCAACACAGCTGCCGGCGTCATCAACCTGACCGCCATCGCGAACGCGAGCGGTACGGCTGCTGCGACTGCCCGCGCTTCGGTCTTCTCGGCTCTCGAGCAGAACGCGACCGCGACCGGCGGCGATGCCCTCAACAGCATCGTCAACGACGGCGCCATCAACGTCCACGCTGCCGCTACCGCGGTCGGCGGGACCAACGCCAGCGCTTCGGGCACCGCCTTCGGCGCCTACCAGGTGGCAACGGCGAACGATCTTGGTGCGGTTGTCGGCAATGCTGCCAACACCTTCACCAACAACGGCACCTACAACATCAGCGCGACCGCGTTCGCTTCGGCGAGCACGCACGCTTTTGCGACGGCCGTCGGCTTCAACGAAGTCTTCCAGGCCGCTCAGGCGAACGGTCTCGGCAATGCCACGAACGCGATCACGAACACCGGTTCGCTGACCGCTTCGCTGGCTGCGACGGCGCTGGCCACCGGCTCGGCGACGGCGAACGCCGTCGGCGGCAGCTGGGTTGCGCAATATGCGACGGCGGTGGGCGGCGGCAACGCCACCAACACGCTGACCAACGCGACCGACGCGACGATCGGTGTCAACCTGACGGCCGTTGCGAGCGCCGGCGCCTTCGCAAGCGCCGTTGCAAGCAACAGCGACCTGATCATCCAGAGCGCTTCGGCGGCCCTTGGCAATGCCTCGGTCAGCCTGGTGAACGACGGCACGATCAGCCTGACGGCTTCGGCGAGCGCGGTCGGTGCGACCGGCACGGCGAACGCCTTCGCCGGCGCTTCGGCGTTCCAGATCCAGCAGAACGCGGTTGCGGCGACGAGCGCGCTGGTTTCCTTCACCAATACCGGTGCAGTGAACCTCAACGCGGTTGCGGCTGCTGACGGACACTTCGCCAACGCTGTCGCGATCATGGCGGGCCTCTCGCAGAACGCGACCGGCGCGTTCGCCAGCGAGAACTTCGTCAACAGCGGCACCTTCCAGGTCGGCGCCAGCGCAAGCGCGCATGGGCTGACCGCGGGAGCAGTCGCGGTTGGGATCGGCGTCCTCCAGAACGCGAGCGCGACGACGGCGGTCCAGGCCGCCAGCAACGTCGGCGCGATCAGCGTCAGCGCCAACGCATTCGCTGACGGCGTGACCTCGGCGGGTGCGACGGCGGTTGCGCAGTTCGGCATGGCGCAGGTCGCGGCGGCAGCCTCGGCTTCGCAGTCGATGGTCAACGGCGGCACTGTCTCGCTGGCGGCGAACGCCACGGCGACGGCTGGCCAGATCGGTTCCGCGGGCGCGGTTGCGGTTGCCCAGTTCGGCATGGCCCAGGCGGCCAGCGCCACGACGGTCGGCCAGTTCATGAGCAACACCGGCGTGGTGTCGCTGTCGGCGCATGCCGACGCGATCGGCGCCGGCGGCGCTGGCGCGATCGCGGTTGCGCAGGGTGGCATGTACCAGAGCGCCTCTGCGGCGACCGCGGTGCAGAGCCTGGTCAACGGCGGCACCGTCACGGTCACCGCCAATGCCACCGCTCTCGCCAACGGCTCGATCGTCGGCATCAGCGGCACCGAAGTCGCAGTCGGCACGGCCGCGGCTGGCGCTGTCGCCATCGGCATCGTTCAGGACGCGTCCGCGATTGCGGCGTCGCAGGCGATCACCAACAGCGGCACGCTGAACGTCGGAGCCCACGCTCTGGCAGGCGCGCCGGCGGTTGCCGGTCCGGCCGGGACTCTCCCGGGCGGCGCGGCGAGCGCGTTTGCGACCGCCATCGGCGTTGTTCAGTCGGAAGTCGCGACGACGGCTCTCCAGAGCTTCGTCAACAGCGGCTCGATCAACGTCAACGCGCTTGCAAGCGCGGTCGGCACGACCGGCTTCGCTTCGGCCAANGCGGCCGGCTACCTCGGTGGCGGCTCGGGCCTCGCGACGCTGACCAACACGGTCGTCAACAGCGGCACGATGAACGTCAGCGCGACGGCCGTTGCGCCGGGCACTGCGATCGCTCACGCGGTCGGCATCTCGGTGGTCAACGCTCCGGCGGTGGTGGCAACTGGCGGCGGCGGCTTCACGACGCTTGCCAACCCGGTCAACGGGTCGATCACCAACAGCGGCACGATCAATGTCGTCGCCAATGCTTCGGGTGCGACGTCGACGGCTTCGGCCACCGGCATCGCGGTCCGCGGCGGCGCCAACAACATGGTCATCACGAACAGCGGCTCGCTGAACGTCGATGCGATCACCAACGGCGGCACATCCAACGCGACGGGCATCCTGGTGGCCGCCAACGGCACGTTCACGCCGGCAGCCACGGACGTAGTCACCGTCAACAATGCGGGCGACATCATCGTTCGCAACTCGGTTGACGGCGGCGCGACCTGGACGCGCGGCATGGCGATTGACGTCGCCGCTGCCGGAGAGCCGACGGTCATCAACCTGATCAGCGGCACCATCTACGGCAACATCGACAACAGCGCCGGTGACGAAATCAACGTCACGACGGGGACCACCTACTTCAACGGCATCATCAATCCGGAATTCATGCCGGCTGGTGGCGTCACTGAAGCGGACCTCGACACCGGTCTGTTCGGCGAAGGCACGCTCAACATCGACAACGGCGGCAACCTGATCCTTGCCGACCCGCGGATCACGGGCGACCCGACGATGTACGACGGCCCGGCCTATGCGTTCATCGACACGCTGAACATGGGTCCGAACGGCACGCTGACGTTCGAACTGCAGCCGGCGGCTGGTGGAACCCAGCCGGTGGGCACCTATCCGCAGGTTTTCGCGGATACTGCCAACCTCGACGGCACGCTGGTTGCGAGCATCACCCCGGCGGGTGGCCTGTTCGCGGACAGCTACTTCTGGGACAACGTGATCGACGCGAACACTCGCAACGGCACGTTCGATCAGTGCATCATCGGCGGTCCGTACACCGGCTCGCTGCTGCTTGACCTGACCTGCACCTACGACGCGAACAACAACGTCGACCTGGGGCTGACCCGCACCGCCTTCAACGCGGTTGCCGGTCTCAACCGGAACGGCCTCGCAGTCGGTGGTGGTCTCGAGTGCATCTACGACGTCGGCCTGACCGGCGGCGTGGCCAACATGCTGGGCGACCTGTTCCTGTTCACCAATGCGGCGAACTACAATGTCGCGCTCAACCAGCTGTCGGGATCGGTCTACGCGAACTACCTGAACTCGTTCCCGAGCCTGGGTGTTCACCAGAACGACCTCGTCGACCATGCCACGAACTGCGAAATCCCGGCCCTCGCGGGCTCGGTGCTCGAGTGCCGTGCATCCTCTCCGATCCACATCTGGGGTCAGCTCGACTACCAGTGGCGGAAGGCTGACGGCGACAACGAGGCCGGCACGTCGCGGTCGAAGCGCTTCACTGGCCTCCTCGGCCTTGACGCTGCGATCGGCAACGCCGCGATCCTGGGTATCGATGCGGGCTATCTGAGCAATCACCTGCGCGACAACCAGTTCGGTGACACTGCCAAGGGTGACGGTTGGACCGTCGGCGCCTACGGCGTCTACGATCCGGGCGCGTTCTTCGTGAAGGCGATGACGACGTTCAGCTCGCTCAGCGGCGAGTCGACCCGTCACATCAACTTCGCGGGTCTCGCTCCGACGGCGACCTTCGCGGCCAACCCGACGGGTAGCCCGGACGTCAACATGTGGACCGTTGGTCTGCACGGCGGCGCCCGCTTCCCGATGGGCGGCAACTCGGTCGTCACTCCGTACCTCAACCTCGACTATGTCCACGCGAAGCTGAAGGGCTTCACGGAAGACAATGGCAACGGTGCGGCCCTGACGGTGTTCAGCAGCGCCGAGAACCGGACCTTCGGTACGGTCGGCGCCAAGTGGGCGACCCAGATGGGCGGCCTGGTTCCGGAAGTGAACGTCGGATACCGCTACCGCTTCGGCGACCAGCGCTCGTCGTTCACCGGCCAGTTCTTCGACGGCAACGCCGCGACCAACTGCGACTTCGACATCGTGTCGGCTTCGCAGAAGCGTGGCACCTTCCTCGCCGGCGTCAGCGTCGGTGGGAAGCTCGGGCCGCTCGACGTGAGGATCGGTTACGAAGGCGAGTTCAACGGCGACATCACCAGCCACAGCGGCAACTTCAAGTTCGTCCTGCCGCTTGGTGGTCGCCCGGCTCCGGCGCCGGCTCCGGTCGTCGCGCCGCCGCCGCCGCCGCCTCCGGCCGTTGAAGCGGCTCCGCCGCCTCCTCCGCCTCCGCCGCCGCCGCCGCCGGCGCCGGTTGAGCGCGGCGAGCGCGGCCAGTAAGCCAGACATGGGCAGGCGGGTGCTCGATGCGCCCGCCGAGCCCGGACTGGAAATTCAGGTTCAGGGAGAAGAGGGAAGCAATTCCCTCTTCTTTCCTTTTGTGGTGAAGAGCGGTCCGGCCGCCGCACTTTGCGGGGCTAAGCCCTTTATTTGCCGAGACTTGCAGCTAAAAGAGCGGCCATGAGCAACAACAAGACCAGCAGCGCGCCCAAGGGCGCAGCCAAGGGTGGCGCGCAGCGCGCCGGGGCGAATCGCCCGCAGCAGGGGGCGGCGCCGCGGTCGCAGGCACAGGGCCAGGGACAGCGCCAAGGACAGGGTCAGTCCGGCGAAGGGCTCGACCAGGCAATCAACCAGGCAATGCAGGGCCGCGTGAACCTGACGCCCGCGAAGGCCATCGAGATGGCCGGCCGGCTCTACAGCCGCGGCCAATATGCGGAGGCTTCGCGCGTGTGCGAGCAGATCATCGCCGCCCGCCCCGCCAATGCCGATGCCCACAATATCCTCGGCGTCGCACAGGCGGCGCTCGGCCACACCGACGCCGCGGTCGACTCGCTGAACCGCGCGATCAAGATCAACCCCGAAGCTGCGAGCTATTACGCCAACCTCGGCGAGGTGTTGCGGCTTGCGAAGCGGACCAAGGAAGCCGCCGAAGCGCTCGAGAAAGCGATCGAGATCGATCCCAACAACGCGCAGGCGCTGAACAATCTCGGCATCACGCAATATGAGCTGCGCAAGTACAAGAAAGCGGTCGAATATTACCGCCGCGCGCTCGACGCGCAGCCGACGATGCCGGAAGCGCTCAACAATCTCGGCAACGCGCTTCGCGTCACCGGCGACGTGGACGGCGCAATCCAGGCCTACCAGGAAGCGCTCACCCAGCGCGCCGTCTATCCCGAGGTCTACAACAACCTCGGCACATTGCTTCAGCAAGACCGCAAGTTCGAGGAAGCGGAGCATGCGCTGCGCAAGGCGATCCAGCAGAGCCCGCGCTACATCGAAGCGCACAACAATCTCGCGCTGCTGCTGTCTTCGCAGAAGCAGGACGTCGAGGCTCTTCGAGTGCTCGGCGAGGCGCTCAAGTTCGCGCCGACGAACGTCCAGACCCTGCTGATCACGGCGAAGATCCAGCTGCGCCGCAATGCCCTGCAACCGGCGGAGCAGGCGACGCGCATGGCGCTCCAGCAGGAGCCGGACAATGCCGAGGCGCTGACCGTTCTCGGCCAGATCCTTCATGAGACGGATCGTTACGAGGAGGCGCTCGAGGTCCTCAGCCGGGCGCTCGAGAAGACGCCGAACAANCCNGAAGCGCTGAACTTCTATGGCGTCGCGCTGAAGTCGGTCGGAAGGCTNGACGAAGCGCGCGAGCACATCCTCAAGGCGCTCAAGCTCAACGACGGGATGTACGGCGCCTACGCTAACCTCAACGACCTGGTCGATTTTTCCGAAGGCGTCGGCGCGGACCTGTTCAACCGCATGGAAGCCATTTTCGAGACGGTGACCAACCAGGAAGCCGAGCCGTTCCTGGCGCTGCACTTCGCTTATGCCAAGGCGCTCGACGACCGCGGCCAGCACGAAAAGGCGCTCGAGCACTACATCATCGGCGGCCGCATGAAGCGCGCACAGCTCGATTATGACGAAGAGCAGACGCACGGCTTCTTCGACGCGATCCGCGCGACCTTCCCCAAGGAAGCGTTCGAGAACCGCAAATATGAAGGGCTGGACGACGATCGCCCGGTCTTCATCGTCGGGATGCCGCGTTCCGGCTCGACCCTGGTCGAGCAGATCCTGTCGAGCCATCCGGACGTGTACGGCGCGGGCGAGGTCAAATATCTCAGCCGCGCGCTCGGCCAACTGCGCGACCGCTTTCCGTCGCTACCGAAATATCCCGAGATGGTCGGCAAGATGAGCGGCGCCCAGCTCGACATCGTCGCCAAGAATTATCAGCAGGCTCTCGCCAACGGCGCCGGCGATGCCAAGCGCATCACCGACAAGCTGCTGACCAATTACTTCTTCCTCGGGCTCATCAACCTGCTGTTCCCGAAGGCGAAGGTCATCCACACCCGGCGCGACCCGGTCGATACCTGCCTCAGCGGGTTCACCAAGCTGTTCAAGGACGACATGCCGCACAGCTACGACCTGTCGGAGCTGGGCCGCTATTACGGCAAATATCGCGAACTGATGGAATATTGGGAAACGGTGCTGCCCGAGGGCTTCATGACGACGGTCGTCTACGAGGACGTCGTCGCCGACATGGAGACGCAGGCGAAGCGGCTGATCGAGTTCCTCGGCCTGCCGTGGGACAAGAAGTGCATCGACTTCCACAAGTCCGATCGCCCGGTGAAGACGGCGAGCGTCGCCCAGGTCCGCAAGCCGATCTACAAGACCTCGGTCCAGCGCTGGAAGAAATATGGCCCGGGCTTGCAGCCGCTGGTCGACGCGATCGACGGCAAGCCGGCGAAGAGCAGCTCCAAGGGCAAGGCGAAGGTCAAGGAAAACGCCTGACATCCGGGCGGACGGCGGTGGCGGACCTCCGCCGCCGCCACCTTGCGATATGGGGAAGTGAATCCAGGCGTGCGCGCACTCACGCATCTCGACCGGCTCGAGGCCGAAAGCATCCACATCCTGCGCGAGACCGTCGCCGAGGCTGACAAGCCGGTGATGCTGTACTCGATCGGCAAGGATTCGGCGGTGATGCTGCACCTTGCGAAGAAGGCCTTCTTCCCGAGCCCGCTGCCGTTCCCGCTGCTCCACGTGGACACGACCTGGAAGTTCCGGGACATGTACGCGCTGCGGGAGAAGGTCGGGGCTGAACCCGGCATCGAGCTCATCGTCTACAAGAACCCGGAGGCGGTCAGCCGCAACATCAATCCGTTCGAGCACGGACCGCTCCACACCGACATGTGGAAGACCGAAGGGCTGAAGCAGGCGCTCGACAAATATGGCTTCGACGCGGCGTTCGGCGGCGCTCGCCGCGACGAGGAAAAGAGCCGGGCCAAGGAGCGCGTGTTCAGCTTCCGGGACCGCAATCATCGCTGGGACCCGAAGCGCCAGCGGCCCGAGCTGTGGTCGCTGTACAATGTCCGCAAGAACAAGGGCGAGAGCATGCGCGTCTTCCCCTTGTCGAACTGGACCGAGCTCGACGTCTGGCAATATATCATGCGCGAGAAGATCGAGATCGTGCCGCTCTACTTCGCGGCCGAGCGGCCGACGGTAGAGCGCGACGGCCTGATCCTGATGGTCGACGACGATCGCTTTCCGCTGAATGGCGCCAAGACCGAGCTGCGCAAGGTCCGCTTCCGGACGCTCGGCTGCTACCCNNTGTCCGGCGCCATCGAGAGCGACGCGCAGACCATCGAGGACATCGTCGCCGAAATGCTGCTCACAAAGACCAGCGAGCGGCAGGGCCGAGCGATCGACCGGGACGCCGGCAGCGCGTCGATGGAGAAGAAGAAGCAGGAGGGCTATTTCTAGTGAGCCGCCCTCTCGAATCCGACCAGGACCTGATCCGCCACGACGTTCGCGCATGGCTCGCCGAGCAGGAGCGCAAGGAGCTGCTTCGCTTCATCACGTGCGGCAGCGTCGACGACGGCAAATCGACCCTGATCGGACGGCTTCTGTACGAGTCGAAGCAGATCTTCGACGACCAGCTCGAAGCGCTGGAGAGCGACAGCAAGCGGCACGGCACTCAGGGTGCCCAGATCGACTTCGCACTGCTGGTCGACGGCCTCTCAGCGGAGCGCGAGCAGGGCATCACCATCGACGTCGCCTATCGCTTCTTCTCGAGCGCGCGGCGCAAGTTCATCGTTGCCGATACGCCCGGCCACGAGCAGTACACGCGCAACATGGTCACGGGCGCGTCGACCGCGGACCTGGCCGTCCTGCTCGTCGATGCGCGCAAGGGCGTGCTGACGCAGACCCGCCGCCACTCCTATCTCGCCAAGCTGGTCGGCATCCGCCGCTTCGTTCTCGCGGTGAACAAGATGGACCTGGTTGATTACGACCAGGGCGCGTTCGACGCGATCTGCGCCGATTATCGCAAGTTCGCCGAGCAGGTCGGCATCGACGACTGGGTTGCGATCCCGGTCTCGGGCCTCGGCGGGGACAATATCATGAGCCGCAGCGAGGCGACCGCCTGGTACACAGGCAAGAGCCTGCTCGAGCATCTCGATACGGTGCCGCTGGACGCCGCGGCCGACGCCGAGAAGCCGTTCAGAATGCCGGTTCAGTGGGTCAACCGGCCCAACCAGAATTTCCGCGGCTTTTCCGGTCAGCTTGCGTCCGGCACCATCGGGCCCGGCGCGCAGGTGCGGATCCTGCCGAGCGGACGCACGACGCACATCGAACGCATCGTCACGCTCGGCGAAGATCTCGACGAGGCGGTCGCGGGGCAATCCGTGACGGTCACCTTCGCCGACGAGATCGACTGCTCGCGCGGCGACGTCATTGCCGCAGCCGGCGATCCGCCCGAGGTCGCGGACCAGTTCGAAGCGACGATCGTCTGGATGGCGGATGAGGAGCTTCTGCCTGGCCGCGGTTATTGGATGAAGATCGGCACCCAGATGGTGACGGCGATGGTCCAGGAGCCGAAGTACGAAATCAACGTCAACACGCTCGAGCATCTGGCGGCGAAGACCCTCGGGCTCAACGGCATCGGCGTCGCCGAATTGGCGACCGATCGCGAGATCGTGTTCGAGCCTTATGCCGTCGAAGGCACCAGCCCGAACAAGGCGCTTGGCGGCTTCATCCTGATCGACAAGCTCAGCAACGCGACTGTCGCCTGTGGCATGCTCCACTTCGCGCTTCGCCGCGCGCTCAACATCCATCGCCAGCATCTCGACGTCAGCCGTGACACCCACGCGGCGCTCAAAGGGCAGAAGCCGGCGGTGCTTTGGTTCACGGGCCTGTCCGGCGCCGGCAAGTCCACGATCGCCAACATTGTCGAAAAGAAGCTGGCTGCGCGCGGCCGCCACACCTTCCTTCTCGACGGCGACAATGTTCGCCACGGGCTCAACCGCGATCTCGGCTTCACCGAGGCCGACCGCATCGAGAACATCCGCCGCGTCGGCGAGGTCGCGCGGCTGATGGCGGATGCGGGCCTCATCGTCCTTACCGCCTTCATCTCGCCGTTCCGCGCCGAGCGTCATATGGTGCGGCGGATGCTGCCCGAGGGCGAGTTCATCGAGGTGTTCGTCGACACCCCGCTCGCGGAAGCCGAGAAGCGCGACGTCAAGGGCCTCTACGCAAAGGCGCGCGCCGGCGAGCTCAAGAACTTCACGGGCATCGACAGCCCGTATGAGCCGCCAGAGAATGCCGAAATCCACATCGATACGACCGAGTTAAGCGCCGACGAGGCCGCCGACCTGATCGTCGAGAAGCTTCTCAGCCGCCGCCCAGACTAAGGCCCGTAGCGCGCGGGGGTGGCCCGAAACGGCAAACTCCGATACGGTTGCAAGGATTCAGTTGCACGAGGGGGCGGCAACCATGAAGCACATCCTGATCGCGGCCGTTGCAATCCTGCCGGCGTGGAGCGCGGCCGTTGCGCAAGACAGCGACGACACTCGCGTTCGCGTCGGACTGGGCGCGCAAGTGCGGCCCAAGTTCATCGGCGCCGACGACAGCGAATTGTGGCCGCTGTGGGATATCGACATCGCCAAGGGGACGAACGAGTTCCGTTTCGAGGCGCCTGACGACAGCTTCGGAATCGACGTCATATCCGACGATCGTTTTGCGTTCGGACCGGCGGCCAATCTGCAGACCAGCCGCAAGAATTCGGACGTCGGCGCGCCGGTGGGGAAAGTCTCGACGACCATCGAAGTTGGCGCTTTCGCGGAATATTTCGTGACCAAGTCCATCCGACTGCGCGGCGAAGCACTGAAGGGCATCGGCGGCCACAATGGCATCGTCGGCTCCATCGGCGCGGACCAGGTGTGGCGCGACGGAGACCGCTACGTATTCTCGGTCGGCCCGCGTTTGCTGTTCTCCGACAGCCGCTACCAGCGCGCCTATTTCGGGGTCACCCCGACCGCGTCCCTGGCGACGGGCCTTCCGATCTATCGCCCCGACGGCGGCATTCACGCGATCGCCGCCGCGACCGGCCTGTCCTACCAGTTCAACCCGCGTTGGGGGATGTTCGGGTTCGGGCGCTACGAGCGGCTGGTGGGCGATGCGGGAAGATCCCCGATCATCCGGGAGTTCGGGTCGCGCAACCAGCTCTCCGGCGGCATCGGCCTCAACTATACGTTCACCATCCGCAACTGAGGCCTCAGTCGACGAGCGCCAGCCGTCATGGGAGTAAATCCCATGACGTCAGACGGGCTCGGCTGCGCCGACCCGCTGGCCGGCTTTCACGCTCTCTCGCGTAAGCTTCGCTTACGCTCGGGCGCTCAAGCTTAGTCGCCGGCGCCGCCGTCGGGCGTGAAATATTTGTCGTACTTGCCCTCTTCGCCCTTGTGCTCGTCGGCGTCCGCGGGGCTGTCCTTCTTGCGGGTGATGTTGGGCCATTGCGCCGAGAAGGTCGAGTTGAGCTCGAGCCATTTCTCGAGGCCGCTTTCGGTGTCCGGCAGGATCGCCTCGGCCGGGCATTCGGGCTCGCACACGCCGCAGTCGATGCACTCGTTGGGGTTGATGACCAGCATCGTCTCGCCTTCGTAGAAGCAGTCCACCGGGCATACTTCGACGCAGTCCATATATTTGCAGCGAATGCAGGCGTCGGTGACGACGTAGGTCATGTCCTCAGGCTCCCTTTGGGGGCTTCGCTATGTCGCGGGCCGCGCCTCGTCAATTGCCCGCGTTGGCGCCAGCTCCTCGTAACAGAGGCGCGCCTCGGCCGCGGGGCCGCGCCGTTCGGGGAGGCAGAGCACCTTCAGGACGCGGACGCGGCCGTTAAGCGGCAGGGCAAGGATGCTGCCGACACGCACGTCTTCGCTCGGCTTTTCGACCCGCTTGCCGTCAACTCG
>Ga0058694_1000860_pt1 | contig 13403 bp, 10 predicted proteins | sample AgamicOrSfrz_FD_55041 | JGI IMG/M metagenome (GOLD analysis project Ga0058694, IMG submission 55041) | Agave microbial communities from Guanajuato, Mexico - Or.Sf.rz | ecosystem: Host-associated > Plants > Phyllosphere > Phylloplane/Leaf | place: Guanajuato, Mexico | collected 2012-05-30 | reverse complement strand
AACCGCGATTTCGTCGAACGGATTCATCGACATCTTCACGTTCGCGATGTCGACGCCCGTGCCGTCCGACTTGACCCGGACCTTCACGTTGTAATCCACCACGCGCTTCACTGCCACTAGCACTTTCATTTCGAGTCCTTTGCGATTTACAAGGTGTTCCAGGCTGCTTTGCGTTTGCCAAGGAACGCATCGACTCCTTCGCGACCTTCCGCTGACGCGCGCACGCTTGCAATCATTCTCGCTGTGTCTTCGATTAGCGCAGAATCGATCTGCCGGCTCGCCACCTTGGCAATGAGATCCTTGCTTACGGCGATAGCCGCCGGACCACCCATCCGGAGTGACTTCGTCAGATCGTTAATCGCGTTATCAATGTCGGCTGGTTCGCGCACTTCGTGCACAAAGCCGATCCGATGAGCTTCATCTGCCGAGATACTTTCTGCGCTCAACATGTATCTGCGTGCTGCTCTTACACCTAACGCCTGCAAAACGTAGGGGGAAATGGTCGCTGGCACGAGACCAACCTTCACTTCCGAAAGACAAAATTCCGCAGTCCTGGAGGCAACCACAATGTCGCATGCAGCGCTCAACCCCATTCCACCAGCGAAAGCGGCGCCATGAACCCGGGCGATGGTTGGCTTGGGACAGCAGTTGATCCGGTGAAGCATCGCCGCCAGTCGCATTGCGTCGGCTTCGTTCTCGCTCGCGCTATAGGTGGCCATGCGCTGCATCCATTGCAAATCGCCCCCCGCGCAGAACGCCCTGCCACGCCCAGTGAGAACGATGACGCGCACTTCATCGCTCTCACCCAGGTGCCTGAAAGCATCATCAAGCTCAGCGATCATCGTTTCGTTCAGTGCATTGCGCACCTCCGGACGGTTCAACCAGATAGTTGCTACTGCATCCCGGATATCAATCTCAATCGTTTGGTCACTCATGGCAATCCACTCAATAGGATTTCGGCAAACCTAGCGCTTTCTCCGCAATGAAGCACAGGATCAGCTGCGGGCTGACGGGCGCTAGTCGCGGAATCCATGCTTCTCGCATGTACCTTTCGACGTGATACTCCTTGGCGAATCCCATGCCACCGTGCGTGAGAATTGCGTTTTGGCAGGCATTGAAGCAGGCTTCACCCGCCAGATATTTCGCCGCATTGGCCTCCGCCGCGCAATTCTTATGGGCGTCATATCGTGAAGCCGCTTTTAGCACCATCAGATTCGCAGCTTCCAGCTCGATCCAAGAACGAGCGAGGGGATGTTGAATGCCCTGGTTCTTACCAATTGGACGATCGAACACGACTCGTTCGTTCGCGTATTGGGCGGCCAGTCCAAGTGCCGCACGGCCGAGGCCCACAGCTTCTGACGCAATGAGAATGCGTTCGGGATTCATGCCATGCAGGATGTACCTGAATCCCTCGCCCTCTTCGCCAATCCGGTCGGTGACAGGGATACGAAGTCCGTCGATAAACACTTCATTGGAATCGACGCACTTGCGTCCCATCTTTTCGATCTCCCGCACATCGATGCACGAGCGGTCCAGATCAGTGTAGAAAAGCGATAGGCCTTGCGTTCCACGAGCTTCTTCGATTGGAGTAGTGCGTGCGAGCAGCAGAATCTTGTTCGCGACCTGAGCTGTAGAAATCCAGACTTTTTGCCCCGAAACAACATAGTGATCGCCGTCTCGCACGGCACGCGTCTTGAGTTTGAGCGTGTTCAAGCCCGTGTTAGGTTCCGTGACCGCGAAGCACGCTTTATCCTTCCCTGCAATCAAAAGCGGTAGCCAGCGCTTTTTCTGCTCATCGGTGCCGAACACCACAACCGGATGCAATCCGAAAATGTTCATATGCACGGCCGATGCGCCTGACAGGCCCGCACCTGTTGCAGAAATGGTCTGCATCATAAGCGCGGCTTCAGTGATACCGAGGCCGGCGCCGCCATANTCTTCAGGCATTGCGATACCGAGCCATCCGGCCTCTGCCAAAGCGTGATGAAAATCGTCGGGGAATCCTCCCTCACGATCTTTGCGCAGCCAGTACTCGGCATTAAAGGGCAAGCAGACGCGCTTGACTGCGTCGCAGATTGCTTGTTGATCTTCACTCAGTTCAAAGTTCATTTCGATTTCCTACTCTTCAAGACCAATATGCTGATAGCTAGGCTAGGCTTTCGCGACCACGCCAGCGCCTTGAAGGGCGGCAATTTCGGCGGCGCTATAGCCCAGTTCCTCGAACACCTCGACAGAATGTTCGCCAAGGCATGGAGCAGGTGATGGTTGTACGCACTCCGTTCGTGACCATTTCGTCGGGTTGCCAACAGTGCGGATCGAACCCTCTGTTGGATGTTGAACGTGCTTGATGAAGTCCACCGCAGCTAGATGCGGATCCTCGAGCAGATCATGCGGCGAGTTCATAGGCATGTTGGGAATGTCAGCATCGTCAAGCAACGAGCGCCACTCTTGCGTAGTCCGCGTACGCATCAGTTCGGAAACCTCTGCGTAGACTTCGTCGATATGTTGAGCCCGACTTGTGTGGTTCGAGAATCGCTTGTCGCTATTGAAGCGATCTGCTTGTCCAATTGCGGAGAAAAATGCTCGCCATTGCTTGTCGTTGTAAATCAATACGCAGAGGTGACCGTCTTTCGTCTCGTACGGGCGACGATGCTTGGTGAGCAATCTCGAGTACCCAGCGTTGCCGTTGGGTGGATCGAAGCTCAGCCCACCAAGGTGGTCACCGAGTACGAACTGCACCATTGACTCGAACATGGGTACGACAACCGATTGGCCTTGTCCTGATCGTTCCCGCTCGTATAGCGCAGCGGTAATGGAATACACGGTGTGCAAGCCAGTAACGCGATCAGCCAGCGTTGTCGGCGCATAGCGCGGCGTCTCAGCTCCCGATTGACTCATTAGCCAGGACAGACCCGACGCTCCCTGTATAAGATCGTCGTATGCTGCCCGCGCCGCATATGGACCGTCCAGACCAAAGCCGCAGCATGAAACGTGGATCAGCTTCGGATTCACTTCACGAACCGCTTCGTAGTCCAGTCCAAGACGCGCCAGTGCTTTAGGCCGGATGTTNGAAACCATTACGTCGCTGTGCGCGATCAGCCTCATGACTGCCTCTCGACCCTGAGGAGTCTTGAGATCCAGTACGACACTGCGTTTCCCCTGATTGGCGTGCAAGAATATGTGCCCCATGCCAGGGTGATTCATTGGTCCTACATGTCTCATGTTGTCGCCATCTGGCGATTCGACTTTGATCACGTCGGCGCCTAGTGACGCCAGGATTTGCGTAGCAAACGGTCCCATGACAACAGAGGTCAAATCCACTATCCTGACCCCCGCAAGCGGTCCCCCATGTGCAGCATTCATATTCAAGTCTCCGGTTCTGGAACGAGCGCACAAGAAGGCTTGCGCTTGTATGCCCGTCAAATATCCTCAGGTCATCCGCGACGCTTCAACCAGAGCGAATGCGGTTGTTTCTCGACTGCCACTCACAACGGGAATACTCCTAACGCCACGCATGCGAATGTCATGACGACCGAAGCACCGAATAGATACGGAATTGAGAACTTCTGATGTTCGGCAAGCTCAATTCCTGCAAGACCTACGAGCAGAAAAGTGGCCGGCGTGAGAGGGCTCACTGGGAAACCTGTAGTCATCTGGCCAAGTAAAGCTGCCTGTGCGACCTGGATAGACGGCACGCCAAGCTGATTCGCGGCGCCAGCCACGACCGGAAGAACGCCGAAATAGAATGAATCAGGGTCGAAGAGCAGGCTGAGAGGCATCGAAATCAGACCCATCACAAACGGAATATGATGTGCATGGTCAGCGGGAATGAGTTGAACCGCGGCGCTGGCCATCGCCTTGAGCATGCCGGTTCCGCTCATGATTCCGGTGAAGGCGCCCGCAGCCAATAAAACGCTTGCCATCATCAGCGCCGCGCGCGCGTGTGCGTCCACGCGTTGCCGCTGGTCATCGGCGTGAGGGTAGTTGATGAGTAGCGCGATTACCGTTCCGAGCATGAACATCACGACTGGATCGACTTTGCCGGTGATCATCGTGCCCATGACTATCAGCGTCAGCACCAGGTTTGGCCAGAAACGCCCCGGGCGTCGCAAAGCCTGCTCTTGGGGTGACAGCTCGCGAGCCGGAATTTCGATTGCGTGCTCGCCAGGTACCAGACCGAGTCGCCGCTCCTCGCGCTTGCCGAGGTAGTAGGCCGAAGCCAAAACGAAAATGAGCCCTGCCCCCTGGACAACGAGAAGGGGGGCGAAAATCTTTGCGGTGGGGATGCCTAACGCGACTGATGCTCTGATCGTGACACCGGCCCAAGGGAGGAAATTCACGCCGGCTCCCAGAGCGGCCATGCATGCAAGCAACCGCTTGTCCATTCCCAATCGGTCATACACGGGCAGCATTGCGGGCACCGTCACGAGAAAACAGACGGCACCCGAGCCATCCAGATGTATGAGAAGTGCGAGTACTGCAGTTCCCATCAGAATGCGCGGCGGCCGGGCACCAACGAGCTTCAGGATCCGGCTGATAATTGGGTCCAGCATGCCCGCATCGGTCAGTACGCCGAAAAAAATGATGGCGAAAATGAACATGCCGACAACCGGTGCAACGCTTGTAATGCCTTTGAGAATGAAGGTTGTCGTCTGAAAGCCAAATCCGCTAACCAAGGCTGCCACAACCGGCACTGCAATGAGAGCCGAGAGCGGCGACATCCGTTTTGTAAGGATCAACGTGAGCAAAGCTAGTACCGATACAAGTCCGGTAAATGCAAGCATTTTGTCTCCCCCAAGGGGTGATGTTTTAAGGACCGGGTTGCTCTAACGGCCCCCGGAAACCGCAACTCCGTGCGCCACGTCCGGCGAGTCGCTTTGCGGTAAGCCAAGTCTGTGGCAAGTGTTAAGATTCGTCCAATACATGTTTTGTCGATGTTGATACACAAAAGGTCTCACCGTGATCGCCGGACGCTTACTGACCCAATTCATTACGGTTGCCGAAGAGCTTCACTTTGGCCGCGCTGCTGCGCGGTTGCACATGGCGCAACCGCCTCTTAGTCAGGCGATCAAGCACCTGGAACAGTTGGTCGGCGTGCAACTGCTTGCGCGGTCCAGACATTCGGTTTCGCTCACACCGGCGGGGAGCGCTTTCCTCGACGAGGCGCGCGAACTTATGGCTCACGGGCAGCGGGCAATCGATACTGCGCGGCGAGCGAGCGAAGGGTTGATTGGAAGAATCACGATCGGATTCATGGGATCCGTCAGCTATGAATTTCTACCGCGGATCCTGCGAACTTTTAGAACCCGGTTTCCGGCAATCCACGTCGACCTGCGTGAGCAGACCTCCGTTGAGCAGATTGAGAGTCTTCACGCGAGCAAGATTGACCTTGGAATCGTCCGCGTACCGGTCAGCAACGCTACTGATCTGAGTATGCGAATCATTGAAGTTGAGCGCTTCATAGCCGTTCTGCCGAAGAATCACAGGCTCGCAGCGTCCCGCTCTCTTTCGCTGGAAGACCTGGCCGGAGAATCGTTCATAGTGTTCCCTGCGAACAAAAGTCCGAGCCTCCACGGCAAATTCCTCATGGCATGCGATGAAGCGGGATTTAGTCCGCGCATCGGTGCGGAAGCCTGGCAGATGTCCAGCATGATGAGTCTTGTCGCCGCTGGAATGGGGCTGACACTTCTCCCTGCGCAAGTCCGAGACAGTCCGCATAAAGGCGTGGTGTACAAAGATCTACTCAATGATTCCAAGCACCTGAAATTAGAAATTGCGGCCGCATGGCGTCCTGATGATATTTCGACAGGTGTTCACTCGATGCTTTCTGTTTTGACGGATGTCCGTCCTCCACACTCTGGTCCTGCGTAGCCATGCATGAGCCGTTTGTTGCACGCCGCGAGCTCAACGCGTCGGCCAGGGCGCGGGCGCAGCACGACGTTCCGGTCTATTGACAATATCTGACAACACAGATACTGTCGAATGCGATCTGGAGGACGTCCCGATGAATCACTACACGCCCCGCAACTTCATAATCACGAACAGCATTGGCCTGAGGCTCGTGAAGGCGAAAAATCTGATATCCGCCGAAATGGACGCGGCGCTCAAGGAACTCGAGATAACGGGCCCGCAAATGGGCATTCTGCTTTCGGTGAAGCAAGGCATCGCGAATACCCCTTTCGAGTTGTCCAAAATGCTCGGCATCGACACGGGCCTGATGACGCGAATGCTGGATAAGCTCGAATCGAACGGGCTGCTGCAGCGCTCGCGCGACCCCGGCGACCGCCGCGTGGTCAATCTAACGTTGACGGCCGCCGGGCAGAAAGTCGCCGCGCGAATTCCGGAAGTCGCACCGCATGTGCTGAACGCACGCCTGCGCAATTTTTCGAAGGCCGAGTTCGCTGAGTTCGATCGGCTGCTTCGCAAGTTCATCGGCGATTGAAACTGCGCGCTCGCTTCCGAAGCACCGTCTTCATAAGGTCCCCGGCAATCCTTCCAGCTATGTGAAAAGCTCGGAACACACGTCGGCCGGCCTCGCTTTTGTTCATGACACCAGGCGCGCACTCGCGCGCCGTGTCCGCGCGCGACGGCGCCGACGTTTCCGCCACTCTCCTGCCCTGTCATTGCGGCGTCACCGCGAAATCCAATCGTAGTTCGTCCTTATTCACCGACGTTTCCAGTTAATGCCCATGTACGCCTATGTACGTCCATGTACGGCCGCCAGCCAAGTCGCGCCGGGCGTCGCCGCGCGCGGTCGACGATGCCGGAGGCCGCCCAAGGCAGTTAGACATCACAGGCGCGAGCCGACATGGCAAAACGCCGTGGTGATAGTTGCTAGCGATGCAACACTGTTTTCACGCCAGCTGCCGCATAAAGCATGGAAATCCGTTGTCAAGTATCTGCAAAGTCAAATATAGTTCGGTCCTGACATCCCGCGATTGGCAGGCGTGAAAGAGCCTGATAACTCAATCGCCTTTTTTATCGCCTTATATCTGACCTGTCAGATAAAAACTGCGCTGACGGCGCTTTACCGATTAGAGGAGGACGTGACATGAACTCACCCGGCAATTCCGGTGCGCCGATTCCGTTGACGGGCGCGCGGTTCGCCATCGGCACATTTGCCGTGGCGCTCGCCACGTTCATGAACGTGCTCGATTCGTCAATCGCCAATGTCGCGATTCCGACGCTCTCGGGCAACCTCGGTGTGTCGATCGACGAAGGAACGTGGGTCATCACACTTTTTGCGGCAGCTAACGCTGTGTCCATTCCGTTGACAGGGTGGCTTACGCAGCGCATCGGGCAGGTCAAGCTGTTCGTCTGGGCAATCCTGCTGTTCGTGCTGTCGTCGGCGGCATGTGGACTTGCGCCGAACCTGCTGGTGCTTCTTGCGGCGCGCGTCGTTCAGGGCGCCGTCGCCGGGCCGCTGGTGCCGCTTTCGCAGGCCTTGCTGCTCGCGTCTTTTCCCAAGGAAAAGAGTTCGGGTGCGTTGGCGCTGTGGGCAATGACGGCGACGGTCGGCCCTATCGCCGGACCTGCGCTCGGCGGCTGGATTACCGACAGCTATAGCTGGTCGTGGATTTTCTACATCAACGTGCCCGTCGGTCTGTTCGCCGCTGGCGCGATCTGGGCGATCTATCGCGACCGCGAAACGCCCGTCCGCAAGCTCCCCGTCGACAAGGTCGGTCTGATCTCGTTGATTGCCTGGGTCGCCCCGTTGCAGATCATGCTGGATAAAGGCCGCGACCTCGACTGGTTCAATTCCACGACCATCTGGGTACTCACGATCTTTGCCCTCGTCAGCTTCCTGTTCTTCCTCATCTGGGAACTGACCGAAGACAGACCGATTGTGAACCTACGGCTGTTCACCAAACGCAACTTCTTCGGCGGCACCATTGCGATTTCAGTTGCCTACGCGATCTTCTTCGCCAACCTCGTAATCCTTCCGCAGTGGATTCAGGGCTTCCTCGGATACCCTGCGGTCGACGCCGGACTCGTAACAGCGCCACTCGGCGTTTTCGCGGTGATCCTTGCCCCGGTAATGGGCAAACTCATGCCGCGCTCCGACACGCGGGTGCTGGCCACGCTCGCATTTCTCGGATTCGCCGGGGTGTTCTTTCTGCGCTCCAATTACACGACTGGCGTCGACGCGTGGACGCTGGTTTTGCCGACGCTGCTACAAGGCATTCCAACAGCGCTGTTCTTTACGCCGCTCACCGCGATCATTCTTTCGGGACTTTCGCCCGAGGAGATTCCGGCGGCCGCGGGCCTGTCCAACTTCGCGCGTATTTTTGCCGGCGCCGTGGGTACATCGCTTATGAGCAACGCGTGGAATGACCGCACGATTCTGCACCATGCGCGACTCGTCGAGCAGACGAGCGTGGACAATCCACGTTTCACCGGTGCGATAGCACATCTTCAAACAACGCTGCATGCAAGCGTTCCAAAGGCCACGGCCTTTTACGAAAGGTCGCTGAACGCGCAAGCCACGATGTTGGGACTCAACGACATCTTCTGGATCTCTGCAGTGATCTTCGTCGTGATCATCCCGCTCATCTGGATCACCAGGCCGACGAAAGGCGGGGCCGCGGGCGCGGCAGCCGCTGGCGGACACTGAGGCTCGCGCCGCCTACTTTTCACCATTTATCTGATTCAGCAGAAAATGAAAACGCAGACTTCTAACGCAGGCATTCTCGCCGCTTCATTGAAGCGCGCGATTTCGGTGGCTGCCATCGGCTTGTTGGCGGCGTGCGCGAATTACGCGGGTATTCACGGCGACGAACAAATGGTCCAAGCGCAACAGCTCGCCACCACGCAAAGCCTCCCGCAGGAACAGGGGCGCTGGCCGTCCGCGGACTGGTTCGCACAGTTCGGCGACACGCAGCTAAAAGCGTTAGTCGACGAAGCGCTGCAGAGCAGCCCCACGCTCGATCAGGCGCGCGCGCGGGTGGCCGCGGCGCAAGCCTACAGCGAGTCCGCGAAGTCGCGCACGCTGCCGCGCGTCGATGCGAACTACACGCTGACGCGTCAGCAGTACAGCAGCGCGGCGCTGATTCCGCCGCCGTACGCAGGCTCATGGCAAACCGAAAACAAGGGGCTTCTAAGCGCTTCATACGATCTCGACCTGTGGGGCAAGAACCGCGAGGCGCTGCGCGAGGCCGTATCGCAACAGGCGGCCAGCAAGGCAGACGAGGAAGTCGTCAAGCTTACGTTGGAAACCTCGATTGCGCGCACCTACAACGAACTGGCGAGGCTCTACACGCTGCGCGACATCGCCCAGCAGGAAGTGGCGCGGCGCGAACAGATTGATCGCATCACCGCGGGCCGCATCGCGACCGGCCTCGATACCGAGGTCGAGCGCAAGACGGTGCAAGCGAATCTTGCCACCAGCCGTGCGAATGTGAGTGCCCTCGACGGCAGCATTCTCACCACGCGCTATCAACTGGCCGCACTGCTCGGCAAGGGACCGGATCGCGGCCTCGCGATCGCGCGGCCGGCACTCGGCGCGGGTGACGAGGTGCGTCTGCCGAACAATCTGCCCGCGGATCTGCTGAGCCGGCGGCCCGACATCGTGGCAGCGCGCTGGCGCGTCGACGCGCTCGCGCATGGGGTCAAGGAAGCGAAAGCGGAGTTTTACCCTGACATCAACCTGAGCGCCGCAATCGGCTTCGATGCGTTCGGCTTCGGCCGTTTCCTGACCGCCGCGAGTCGCACGGCGTCTGTCGGCCCGGCGATACATCTGCCCATCTTCGACGCGGGCGCGCTGCGGGCGCAGTTGAAGGGTCGTTACGCTGAGTTCGACTATGCGGTTGCGACATACAACCAGACGCTGATCAACGCGCTGAGCGGCGTCGCGACGCAACTCGCGCAGATCCATTCGAGCGATGCCCAGCTCGGCGATGCGCAGGCGGCTCAACAGGCCGCCCGCGAGGCCGACCGGCTGGCGACCGTGCAGTACCAGGCGGGTCTGACCAACCAGCTGACCGTGCTCAACGCAGACGTGACTGCGTTCAATGCCGACGAAGCAATCGTCAATCTTCAGATGACGCGCCGTGATCAGCAGATCGAACTGGCGTCCTCGCTGGGTGGCGGCTACGTCGATGACTCGGGCAGCCCTTCGTCAGATCGTCCTGCGAGTCCGCTAACGCGGCAAGAACCCGATCGTGAGCCTCGGACCGACGCCGCGTTGCCGCACCGTGACGCGTCCTCCGGTGTTCTCACCGCATCGGCTGCACATTGATTGATATCCCGGAACAGTTCAGGAGAACTGCAATGAGCGATTCCATCACATCCGGCCGCAAGCTGGCCGAACCGAGTAACGAAAAAGAAACCAAGGGGCAGGCATCTGCCACGCCTCCAGCACGTCGCAAGCGTCTGATCGCGCTGCTCGCCGCGGCTGTCGCCGTCGCGGGCGCGGCATATGGCGCCTACTATTTCGCCGAGGGCCGCTTTCATCAGGACACGGACGACGCATACGTCAATGGCAACCTCGTCCAACTGACTCCGCAGGTCACCGGTACCGTGATCGCCGTCAACACGGACGACACACAGATTGTAAAAGCGGACGCGCCCGTCGTCGCGCTCGATCCGGCAGACGCAAAGCTCGCGCTCGCCGATGCAGAAGCGCAGCTGGGCCAGACCGTGCGGCGCGTGAGCGGGCTCTATGCGAACAACGGCTTCTACGCCGCGAACGTCGCACAGCGCGAAGCGGACCTTGCTCGCGCCCGCGACGACCTGCGCCGGCGACAAGCGGTCGCCGACACGGGTGCGGTTTCAGCCGAGGACATCGCGCATGCCCGCGACGCCGTCAGTGTCGCGCAGGCTGCACTCGAGGCGGCGCGTCAACAGGGCGAAGCCAACCAGGCGCTCACCGAGCGCACCACCGTTGAGCAACATCCGGACGTGCAGGCCGCCGCCGCGAAGGTGCGTACCGCGTGGCTTGCATACGCGCGCGATACCTTGCCCGCACCGGTAACCGGCTATGTCGCTCAGCGCCAGGTACAGGTTGGCCAGCGCGTGGCGCCCGGCACGCCGCTCATGGCAATCGTGCCGCTCGACGGCGTATGGGTCGATGCCAATTTCAAGGAGGTGCAGCTCAAGCACATGCGCATCGGTCAGCCCGTCACCCTGACCTCCGATGTCTACGGCCGCAGCATTCGTTACCACGGCCGTATTGAAGGATTCTCGGCCGGTACGGGCAGTGCGTTCGCGACGCTGCCCGCGCAGAACGCCACCGGCAACTGGATCAAGATCGTGCAGCGGTTGCCCGTGCGCATCGCAATCGATCCTGCCGAGTTGGCCGCGCATCCTCTGCGCATCGGCTTGTCGATGGTGGTCGATGTGGACACCCGCGACGAATCCGGCTCGCAGTTGGGCACAGCGCAAAACACGCACTATCGGACCGACGTCTTTACGGGCTACGAGAATGAGGCCGATGCCGCAATCGACAGAATCATCAAACAGAATGCACTGGTTGCGCCCGCAACGGTCGCCCGCTCGCAGACGTACGCGCCACACGTCTTGACCAGAGAGCCGAAGACACGGGCGGGTTGAGACCATGCACGACAGAGCAGCAGCGGAACCTGCGTGCCGGCGCACAAGCGCGGCCCCGCAGCGAGGCACTGTGCAACGTTATATATCGCCCACGCATCTGGGAACGTCGCGATGCAAATAGGCACTTTCAGCAGAGCCGGCCACCCACGAGCGTCACATCTTTCCGCGCATGAGCTACAGCGGCTTTCCGCAAATGAAAAGCGGCTCGCCGCTTTTTCCTATTCAATTGCGGTCAGTGAAGACCCACAATAAGCAAACAGGAATTGCGACTGCGCACTATATGCCGGCGTGCATTCGAGCGGGTCGGCAGCGGTCATTGTCGTGAAGCTGCGTGACTGATGGAGCGGATGTCTCCGTCAACGACGCTAAACGTTTATCCCGTACTAACAGGAGTCCGTAGTGAAATATAAGACCTTGGGAAATACTGGCTTGCTGGTTTCGCAGTTGTGTCTCGGCACGATGACGTTCGGCGGTGGCAAGGGCGTGTATGAGCATATTGGCAACGTCGACCAGGCCGGCGCGGACGAACTCGTGAAGGCGAGCATCGACGCTGGTATCAATTTCTTCGATACAGCCGATGTCTACTCGGGCGGCGAAAGCGAGGCGACATTGGGCCAGGCGCTGAAAAACCTCGGGATCGCACGAAAGGACGTGGTGCTGGCAACGAAGGTGTATAGCCGCATGGGACCCGGTCGCAACGATGTGGGCGCTTCTCGCGGCCACATCATGGATGCAGTCGAAGCCAGTCTGAAGCGGCTACAAACCGATCATATCGACCTCTACCAGATCCACGCGACAGACACCGTCACGCCGCTCGAGGAGACGTTGCGCGCGCTGGATGATCTGGTCCGTCAAGGGAAGGTCCGCTATATCGGGGTGTCGAACTGGCAGGCATGGCGGATTGCGACCGCGCTCGGCGCTTCTGCGCGGCTGAACCTCGCCAGGTTCAACACGCTGCAGGCCTACTACTCAATCGCGGGTCGCGATGTCGAGCGCGAACTCACGCCGCTGCTCGAAGCGGAGAGGCTCGCTCTGCTCGTCTGGAGCCCGCTGGCAGGCGGGCTGCTGTCGGGCAAGTTCAGCCGCGAGAACCAGTCGGCTGAAGGTTCGCGTCGTTCGGGGTTCGATTTTCCGCTCGTGAACAAGGAAAGAGCGTGGGACGTGATCGATGTCATGCGCCCGATCGCCGACGCGCACGGTTGCAGTCCGGCACGCATTGCACTGGCCTGGCTTTTGTCCAGGCCAGTCGTGACGTCGGTTATCGTGGGGGCAAAGCGTCTGAGCCAGCTCGAGGACAACATTGCCGCGGTGGACATCACGTTGTCCGACGAAGAGATTGCCGCGCTCGACAACGTCAGTGTGCTTCCGCCCGAATATCCAGGCTGGATGCTCGAGACCCAGGGCGCCGACCGTCTCGGGCCGGTCGATCTCTGGGCCGGAAAGATGTCGGCCGCATCCTGAGTGCTCATCTTCGCCACGGCTTTCGCGGGCGATTTTGCGAGGAGAGGCCCGGGCGGTCTCTCCTCCTGCTTTTCTACCTCGCCGCTATGGTCACGTACTGGCGGACGCGGCGCCGCCATGCCGCCATGCCGCTATTCGACCGAGACTGGCATACTGGCAACCCGGCCAAGGGTTACATCCGCTTGCTGCCTGCAAAAGGGTGCTCGTGAATCTGATTGTCAGTTGAGAGACACATCGATGGACTGGAACGACCTGCGATATTTCCTTTGCGTGGCCAGAACGGGCAGCCTCAGCAAGGCGGCGGGCGATCTGGGCGTGGGTGTTTCCACAGTCAGCCGTCGAATCAGCGAACTGGAGGCCAGCCTCCGCATCACTCTTTTCACGCGCAGTCC
>Ga0058694_1000859_pt1 | contig 13418 bp, 13 predicted proteins | sample AgamicOrSfrz_FD_55041 | JGI IMG/M metagenome (GOLD analysis project Ga0058694, IMG submission 55041) | Agave microbial communities from Guanajuato, Mexico - Or.Sf.rz | ecosystem: Host-associated > Plants > Phyllosphere > Phylloplane/Leaf | place: Guanajuato, Mexico | collected 2012-05-30 | reverse complement strand
TACCGGTATCCATGAGAATTCCCTGAAATAAAAATAACAGCTCCGGTGCGGAGCGACAAAAACTTCAAGGAAGAAGAGAGGACAGCGAGTACCGCGCAGACGAGGCGGAAAATGGTGATCAGCAATCGAGCTTCTTGAATATTTCGACACCCACAATATAGTGCGGTACGGGGACTGTCAATGCATTTGTTAAATCGGTTTCCTCTGTTATCGGAGGGGCCGTCGGCGCAGAACGTTTCAGGCCGCGATAGCGTCTGGACGAGCGGAAGCCCGTCGCGCGTTGGATGGATGGTCCAGCGAGCTCCGCGGGACTTTTCCTGCTTCAACAGAACGCAAGCCCGCTCCGGGAGATGCCGCTCCAGAGCGTGCGTTCTTCGGCACGCCCTTCAGACAGATCCGGGCCGGCGGCTTGAACCGCGTATCATGCACCGCGCTGGCGCGGGTCTTGCTGACGCAGGAGTTCTACGAGAGCCTTTGCATTTACCCTGACGTACCGCTGACCGGGCGTTGCCCACAAGACTTCATGACAAACACACACACGGTCGGGGAAATTTCCGAAGAACAGTCATTCCGGCTACTTGTGGCAGGCGTGAGGGACTACGCAATTTTCATGCTTGATGCGGACGGTCTCGTCAAGACCTGGAATGCCGGGGCGCAGCGCTTCAAGGGCTATGCCGCGAGTGAAATTATTGGCAAGCACTTTTCCACGTTTTACACAGAGCAGGACCGGATCGCCGGTCGTCCCGCGTTCGCGCTTCAAACCGCGCTAAACGAAGGAAAATTCGAGGATGAAGGCTGGCGGGTGCGAAAGGACGGTAGCCAGTTCTGGGCGAGCGTGGTCATCGATCCAATCCGTGATGATGCGGACCGTCTCATCGGCTTCGCCAAGATCACTCGTGACATCACGGAGCGAAAGGTCGCCCAGGACGCGTTGCAGGAAAGCGAGGAGCAGTTCCGGCTGCTGGTTCAGGGCGTCACCGACTACGCCATCTTCATGCTTTCGCCAGACGGCGAGGTGACCAGCTGGAATGCCGGCGCCGAGCGGATCAAGGGCTATTCGCGCGACGAGATTCTGGGAAAGCATTTTTCCTGCTTCTATACCGAAGCAGACCGCGCCCACGGTGCGCCTGCCCTCACGCTGTCAACCGCCGCTGCGAAAGGCCGGTCAGAGCAGGAAGGCTGGCGGGTACGCAAGGACGGCTCGCGCTTCTGGGCACATGTGGTAGTCGATGCCATCCGCGATGGAGCGGGCGAGCTGGTGGGTTTTGCGAAAGTCACCCGCGACGTGACGGAGCGCAAGCAGGCAGCGGAGGCACTCGAGCGCGCGAACGCTGCCCTGTTCCAGTCGCAGAAGATGGAATCGCTGGGTCAGCTGACCGGTGGGGTCGCACACGACTTCAACAACCTGCTGGCCGTGATGTCGAACGGACTGGATGTGCTGTCGCTGCGGGTACACGACCACGCCGATCTGAAGATGCTGGAAACCATGCAGCGCGCGGTCGCCCGCGGCGCCACCCTGACCCAGCAGCTGCTCTCGTTCGCGCGACAGCAGCCGCTCAAGGTCGAAAAATGTAACCTGAACGCGGTGATCCGGGGCTTCGAGGCCGTCCTCCGCCGGGCCGCGGACGGCATGATCGAGCTGGAAGTCAGGCCCGAGCCCGGGCCCCGGCCTGTGCTGCTTGATGTCGCCCGGTTCGAGTCCGCGCTGCTGAACTTGGTCGTGAATTCGCGCGACGCCATGCCCGAAGGCGGGAAGATTGTCATCGCCGTCGAGAACATCGAGTTGGGCGAAGGGGCCGTGGGAACGCTAGCGGCGGGCCCGTACGTCAGGGTCTCTGTCGCGGACACCGGCTCGGGGATGCCGCCCGAGGTCACGGCACGTGCGTTTGACCCCTTCTTTACCACGAAGGACGTGGGTAAAGGCAGCGGCCTTGGCCTGAGCCAGGTGTACGGCTTCATTGCGCAGTCCGGCGGCGACGTGCTGATCCGCAGCGAGGCGGGCCAGGGCACCGTCGTCAGCATCTATCTGCCGGTAGCGAGAGGCACATCTGGCGACGCCGACACGTTGACCGGCCCGGTACTGGATACGGTCCTGGTGGTGGAGGACGAGCCGGATCTGCTGGAGGCGACCGCGGCGCTGTTCCGCAGCCTCGGTTACGAGGTGCTGACCGCCAGCAACGGATCGGAGGCAATGGATGCGCTGAGTCGCCGCGACGATATCCACGTGCTGTTCACCGACATTGTGATGCCGAGAGGAATCGATGGCATCCAGCTCGCGCGTTCGACGCGTGACCTCCGCCCTGACGTCAGGATTGTCCTTGCGTCTGGATACCCGCTTCCCGCGCTCCGGGCAGAGCACGGCCATCTGGACGACTTTGCGTTTCTTCACAAGCCCTACCGGCTGGCTGACCTCGTCCGCACGCTCGGCATGGCTACGTAGCGGCGGGCTGCGGTGCCGGTTCGCTGGCACTGCGACTGCTGTTGACGGTCGCCTTAGGAGTTGCAACGACAGCGACGAAACGGTATCGCCGGTTCGCTTGATAGAATCTCCGGCCCTGGAGCAGACAAGTCTGCGGTGGTTGGCCCCGCTTGCCATTGCTCCTGCCACAGACCGGTTCATTTCAGCGGGACGAACCGTCACGGCAAACCCTAAGGGCATTCTGGCTTTTCCGAAGGAAAGACATGCGACTGGCTGATTTCATCCTGCGCGATATGGAGCGCATCCTGGCGCAATGGGAGGCGTTCGCCGTGACCTTGCTGCCCGCGGCGGCAAACATGGATTCACTGGCTTTGCGTGACCATGCCCGGCCGCTGCTTGAGGCGATGGCGGCGGACCTGTCGACCTCGCAGACGCCCGAAGCGCAATCGCAGAAAGCATGGGGACGTGCCCCGCAGGTGGCCGATGCGCCGCACACCGCGGCGCAAACGCACGCCATTCTGCGCGCGCGAAGCGGTTTTGACATCATCCAGCTGGTCGCCGAATACCGTGCGCTGCGCGCCAGTGTGCTGCAGTTGTGGATGGATGGTTGTGCGCCTGAAGCGCCCCATGTCGATGACATCATCCGGTTCAATGAAGCGATCGACCAGGCGATTGCCGAATCAATCGGTTCTTTCAGCGCCGAGGTCGAGCGGGAGCGCAACCTGTTCCTCGGCATGCTGGGCCATGACATGCGCAGCCCGCTGCAGACCATCCAGGCGACGGCTTCGCTGCTTGCACGGATGAATGCCGGCGACGGTATATCGGCTGCCGCGAACCGTCTGATCCGCACCGGTGCCCGGATGCAGGCGCTGCTCGACGATCTGTCCGATTTCAACCGGACCGAGCTGGGTCTGGGAATCAGGATTGCGCCAACCGAAATCGACCTTGCGGCCGTGTTTGCCGATGAAACGGACCAGTTGCGTGCGGCTCATCCCGATTGCCAGATCGTGCTGGAGGCGCCCACCAGCCTGCCGGGGGTCTGGGACGGTCCACGCCTGCAGCAGGTGCTGGCCAACCTCGTTGTAAATGCAATCAGGTATTGCGCGCCTGACATGCCGGTGCGAGTGGTGATGACAGGCGACGGGACGCAGGTCCGGTTCGAGGTCAGGAACGCAGGACCTGCCATCGAGCCGGCGCTGCTGCCAAAGATATTCGATCCGCTCCATCGCGGCCCGGCGGCCGGCGTCCGGAAAGGCTTCAATCTCGGGCTCGGACTGTACATCGCCCGGGAAGTCGTCTCAGCGCACGGCGGCACGATCGAGGTGCGGTCGGACGACCAGGAGACGGTCTTCACAGTGAGCCTGCCGCGGCACACAGTTACCCAACGAGCGCGGTGATCAGCGCGAGCAGCGCGTCCAGTGGCCAGCGTTTCTGGGCATAGCCGTCTAATTCTCTTCAGTGAACGGGCTGTGCACCTAACCCGCGTCCCGCTCAGTACGGGCAGTTGAGCGNTACTGCGCCGGCGCGCGGGTCATGGCGCAACGCGCGGGCGGCCTCACAGTCGTNGCAGTGCGGCCTCGAGTCGTCCGTCAGAACCACGGTCAGTCCGGCGTGACGAAAAGCTGCGCCCGACCCATCGCCGTCGGGATGGAGAACTCTGAGGTTCGTCCCGCGCCGACATCGAAAGCAGTTGCTCAAGTTCCCGAGCCGGGTTTCACGACCGCCTACCCAGTCCAGACTCCGATCGCTCGCGTCTCTGAGCAGGACCTGCCTGGCCGAAACTTTGCGTTGCGCAACTCTGGTGACTGAATGGTGGCTTTCAAACAAAGGCGATTGAGTATGCGCCTCGTCCGGCGGTAGCGGCTCGACCGACNGCCGACCTTTTCGCCGTTTTCCCTGATCGGTTCCANTGTTTGCACACCGCCGCCATTCACTTCGTTATCCGAACTGAATGATCTGTTGCATAAGCAGGCCAAGCANACGATCGTGTGAAGGCATCAGCGCATGAAAGCGCGTACGGTCAGGGCCGCGAGGTCAGGAAGCGGGGGATTTTCACCGTAAACACGGTTCCGCTGTCGCCGGAGGCAACTGCAATCGTTCCATTGTGGGCGTCGGCAATACACCGGCAAATATAAAGGCCAAGGCCCATGCCGGGAGAGCACCTCTTCTGGTCCGTCGAGGGAACGCGCGTCAACGGATCGAAAAGGGTCGGCAGGGCGCTCGCCGGTATCGGGGCACCTCCGTTTGTCACAGCGAACGTTATCTGCTCGCCGTTACCGGCAGCTGTAACGCGGATGGCCCCCGAGCCGTGCTNTACAGCATTCGTCAGGAGATTGACAACGAGCTGATTCATGCGAGCGCCGTCGCAGACNCCAGCGAGTTGACCGGTCAATTGAACCTGAACCTGCGCGTCGGGGCAGGCAGCGCACACTTCATCGACTGCGCCAAGACAGATGCGCCCGAAATCCTGTTGGGTCGGCTCCACGGGGAGCTTGTCCCCGAGGCGCGTGCGGGTGAACACGAAGAGATCATCAATCATCGTTTTCACCCGATCGGCGCTGCGTTGAACGTTCGCTGCCGCGCGCGTGCTGGTGGCCGACAGGTTTTCGTCCCGAAGCAGGACGTGCGCTGAGTTGAGTATCGCCCCCACCGGCGAGCGCATGTCATGTGCAAGCACACCAGCGAAAAGATCGCGAATACGCTCCGTGCGCTTGGCGAACTGAGCGACCGATTCCGCAAGCATCTGATCGATAGCTTCGTTAAAGCGGGTCATCTGATCAAAAGCTGCCGCATCGAACCGCGAAGCGTGCTGCCATTTCTGCAGGACACTCGCCCGCAGCGCACGAAATTCGGCCACCAGAGCATTGATCTCGAAGCCGTGGCTGAGCCGGTCGTCCGCGTGTCGACGCCCGACCTTGTTAAAAGCAGAATCCCCGTCCGGCCGGGCCCCGTGCGACTTCGCGCGCTGCTGCGCCTGATTCTGCGCCCCTCGCATGTCCGCCGCGATCNCCGTCAGGAGTTGGCGGGCCGAGTTACGCAGTTGCTCTTCACTCAAGCGGCCGTCTTCTCGGCTGATTGCGCGGGCATACTCGGTCCAGTCGTCGATCAGCCCATCGAGGTTCGCTTCGATAAAATCCGACAGTGTCATAGTGTCTCTCGCTTTGATATAGCTGTGCCGAGCCTTGCTTTGCCACCCGGGCATTGCTCCGGCGCAAGCGCCGGGAACAGCTGCTGCTGAACCTTTTATGCAATATGCGGATATTCAATCGTTTATGTCATTCTCACACACCGCACGCTGGACGCCGCGCAAACTGCCTGGAGGAACGACCGACCGGCGTCGGGTGCTGGTTGTCGATGATTACCACGACGGAGCAGAAGCAATTTCCATGTTCCTCTCTTTATCAGGGTACGAAACGCGTTTCGTCCTGAGCGGGCGGGAAGTCGACGGCGCCATTNCTGGCTGGACGCCCGACATTGCGCTGCTCGACATCAACATGCCAGGCATGGATGGATTCGGCGTTGCACGACAGTTGCGGGACAACCCACGAACACAGGACATTCTCATCATCGCGTTCACCGCACAGGACTTGTCCATCGTCTGGAGACANGCAATCGCGGCCGGGTTTGACGGATATTGCCAAAAGGCGGGAGCGCCCGATGTCCTGATACATTTCCTGAGCCANATGTGTCGTTAGCCAGAGCATGTTTCGGACCGCCGTATTGCGAGGGGACAGAGTCCTCGGGTGCCGCGCGGATGACCAATTCCGAGCCACTTCAGGCGGTCGATGGTCGGACACCCTCCGCGCGCTGATCGAGGACCATGAACTCAAAATGGCCATGGCTCCTACAGAAGTCGCCGGGCGTGGGTAACTGCGGCAGGTCTTAGAACAATCGTTGTGCCGACGCCTCAGCTTTTATGACTGTCGACGCCGAGCGGATAGCCATCGACAGTGTAAGGATTCGCCGACGACTCCGGGGTCGGTAATTTGTTTATCACTTGGCCAACGCGATGCTGACCTCCAGAACAGCAAGGCGACGAAAGCGCAGTGCGCGCCGTATCGGTCGGTATGCCCTAACCTCTATGCGATTCAAGCAGTTTCTTCGCGCTTAGGGCCATCGACGCTTGCCGGTTGGGCTATCACTGTTACTCCAGGCGGGCAACTTCCAAAATAAACGGCGACAGCCGGCTCTTACCTAGGAGCATTACGCTTACTTTAACGACCGATTGGTTTGTTGCAACAGGAGCCTCAGGTCGGGAGAGCCTCGTCGATATGGCGGACCTCCGCTCTTCTTTTGATGCTCACTGACCGATGGCATTCATGGTCGTGCTGCCGGTCGAGCGGCGCGAAAAGCGAACTTGCGAGAGTGCTTCTGCCTCACTGTGCTATGCCAGTGATCATCGCCAGGCGAGCGCAAACCTTGTAACGGTCCGTCTGCTACATCGGTGACCCGGCCCACCACCTGACGTAGATGCCTCATCGTCGCGCAGATATGGTTGAAGGACTAGACAACGCGTATCGGAATTGGACTGTTGACCCGCTGTTTGCTTCCATGGCCAAATTCGCGCGAGACCGCGCTATAGGCGTCGTGCTATCCGGGGCGCTGGACGATGGCTCCGGAGCTTGCGCAAATACACGCTGCAGGTGGCGTGACAACGGTTCTTGGGCCAGGCCGTAAGCCTCGCGGGATGCAGCAGAAGGCNATCGAACATGACGGCCGGGTCAGTCTGTTGCGACGTTGAAGCGCCTGGCATGGAAAATCGCCTGGTATCATCGCCGGTTAGCTAACTCCTTCCCGCTACGTCATATCGCTTGTAGTACCCTAGTGTCACCCTCCTGCACAGGAATGATAAGTAGTGCTAGTGTTGGCCGGCGTTTAGCAGCATCCAGATTCGGAGCTTCGGCGGCCCTCTGAGAATCCGCGCAAACACCNCGCGACATCGTTCGCACGTGTAATGCTCCTCCGCATCAGTCACGACGCTGGCGCTGTTCAAAGTGAGGTCGCGGTGCGGGGGCTCAGTGGCAGGTTTCCCGTAAAGGTCAGCGCATTGACTACAAGGTTGAATCCAAAGGTCCATCGTCCGTCGCGAATATTGCGCTGCATTGAATTGCATGTGGGGAGGTTTAGGCCCCGGACAGCGGCACCCATATGNATGGGCCGCACGATGGCGGGCAACGGGTCTCAGAGCTGGTTCGCCTTCGCCANAGCGCGACCAGCGCCGCACTGATGGCGAAACTGCTTCAACGGCCCCGCATAACCCATTCCAGAGCGCTGCACTGGTCGTCCACCGCCTCACTTGTCTCGGGAATGGCAGTTGCGNGTTCCGTTTGCCCCCGCACCTGCCGGTCGGGGGCAACCAATATGACGNAGGAAAAATGGTTACGAAGACATTGCAGGACCTGTTCATCCACTCGCTGTCCGACATCTACAGCGCCGAGAAGCAAATGACCAAGTCTCTTCCCAAGATGGCACGCGCAGCAACAAATCCCGGGCTGAAGACTGCATTCGACACGCACTTGCAGGAAACGCAAGGGCAGATTGAAAGAATTGATCAGGTTGTCGAAGCCTGCGGAATCAAACTCAAGCGTATGAAGTGCGTCGCGATGGAAGGCTTGGCCGAAGAAGGACAGGAACAGATTGACGAAATTGAGAAGGGACCAGTGCTTGACACCGCGCTAATCGCTGCGGCCCAGAAGGCGGAGCACTACGAGATTGCATCGTATGGGTCACTCATAGCCCTCGCCAAACAGTTGGGGGAAACGTCCGCAGTCACACTTCTTGGTGAAACTCTGAAGGAAGAAAAGGCAACTGACGACAAGCTCTCTCTGCTCGCGGAGGAGAAAGTGGCTGCGGAGGCCTTGAGGAAACAGCCCGCCTGANCGCCGTCACCGTCACCGTCGCCGTCACCATCAATCGGTGACAACTCGGACCGGCGTGGGGTTCTCGACGATCGGTCCGAGCTGTATCTCATCGCCTTCCACGCAGACCGAGCAGGTCGTCGACACGCCGTTGACGGCTATGGGTCGCTGCTGTCCCGCAACGATGCACGTGAACTGCGGCACCCTATGCGTCATACGATAAAACGTCGCAGCAGGCTGGCGAGTCTGACGAGTGCGTTTCGGGTTTTCGGGCGGCGCTAGCGCGATACATCCTTGCCTAAGGATTTTGTGCGGTCCGAGTGGNGGCCGCTCGGGCGCAGAAAACAGATGCCACTTTGTGCAGTGCCTGGACCGCCCTCATTGTCACGCGCCGACTGCAGCACGCCCGCGCATCGCTGCCGCATGTCCGACCATGGAGCGAACCTGGCCGACTGCATCTACAATCCAATAATGGTTGTCCCGAAGGTAGCCTTCGCGATGAACAATTCGCTGACCATGGATTTGCGCGCCCGTGCCGAGCTCCTCGCTTTTCTGGTCGCATCGCACCTCTTTGCGCGGCGGACGACTGGCGAATGGCTATCTGTTCAGCACGTCGTCGAGTCAACGATGCTGNGGTTCAAAGCGAACGGCATGCGAACTGACGTCACTCAACGGTTTTTTCTCTCCGCTCAAGCATTGGATGTAGCCAAAAGCCTAGAGTCCGTGGTGCACTTCGANCCGACTAAAGAATCGGTGAAGACGCTATTCTGCGAGAACTTGCACCTGGATTTCCGCTCTCNACTCGCAAGGGAAATTTATCAGCACTGCCTGNTCCATCTGGTCGATTCCGGTTACTTCTGAATCGGGGACAGCCCCGGCGGTGTGGCGGCCATGCCCATCTACGGTGGTCGTAGATATGTCTTTAACGAACGGGCTCTTAGACATACAAGCCATTCAATGGATGACTTTCTGACACTGCAGCCTGCACGCTGCAGTGTGCTTCAAGGCAGCCTTGTGCCGGGCAGGAAGACGGTTCCATCCGGTCGAGTTCGAAGCTTTGCATGTGGGAGGGGCAGGCGTTTTACCAACGACTGGCCCGGAACGCGGCTTGCTGTCACGTTTTTCTCTACCATCTCAGCAGGAACGGCATGGCAGGCGACACTTCATTTAAGCCGGGCGAATCGTCAAATGTCGGCCTCGCACTCGTTCATGAAATGGCAAAGACGCGTTGAGGTGATCTGCGTTGGGGGCGAGCAACTTCCCCCAGTGCGCACCGACGTTTGGCGGCTCGACTACCTATCGCCGGTTGTCCGCAGTATCTACGTGGCTTGCGAGCGCGAACTGGAGCGGCATCACCGATGCCCTCAACGCTGCCGCACTTCCAATACAACGAAAGTGCAGCGCCTAGCCGGGCTACCGCGTCGCACTGGCGGTGCGATAATCGATCCTGCGTAGGGGCGGTCATGAAGCGGATCTACGAGTACAAGGGTTTTCAGATCGACGTCGAACCGGAGCCGGTCTGGAGGCCCGGCGACGGGATTGTCTTGGCTAACCTGACGGGGTATCTGGCTGTAGTGCGCATCAGCACGCAGACCGCGGGCGTCCCAATATTCACACCGCTACGCCTGACGGCAGACCGTTCAAATCCCTTTCCGACTGAAGCCGAAGCGCTGATGGCCGGATATAGTGCCGGCCAGAGGGTGATCGACGACACTGCCACTGTCTGAGAACGGCCCATTCCTCACTGCTCGATATACATCCGCCATTGCGGGAACTGATCGAAGAAGCTTTCGTTCACNTGTGCCTGATACAGGATTGGCAAGCTCTTGTCGGTCGTGGCGCCCAGCCCGCCGATTACAGAGAGGCACGGATCCATCCCACCGGAGTTCGCCCAGGCTGTGAGGTCTTCCACGAAATCGGGAGCCTGGGTCAGAAACAGGCGCATATTGATCGGGCCCATGAGATTTCCCCTACGCGACGTCACCACCCAAAGTGTATGGGTCCCGCAACAAAAATCAACCATGGATAAACGTCCGAACTGGACCCAGTCATCCCTGTTCTAGGAAATGGTGGCGCTTGCTTCGACCGTCCGCATCATGCGCCGCGCGCGGGGATAGCAAAATCCCGAGGACGTTCCGTTTGGCTCCCCAGAGTGGGACGTCGTCGGCGCCGAATTATGCGCGACGTGTACAGAGCGATGGAGGGCGATCCGGACGAGTTGGGCAAGAGCGACGTTTGCGTTCGGCTTATTTCGTCCGGCGCAAGCCCAAGCCCAGCGGGAAGATACGACCCGCCTCCGGGGCGCATCGGCGACGACCGGCGCATAATGTACATCGCCGATGACTCCGGGAGTATGCGAGACGTGCTTGTGACATGCAAAATATGCGCGAACGGGTCCATGACCCCGCTCTTCTTCGGCGGGAGGCCCGGCGACAGGCCCCAATACAGGGACATCAAAGCTCAGTGCGACAAATGCGGAAGCATTCTCAGCGCTATCTCACCTGCATCTCGACCGGACGATGTAACGGTGCGGAGCAATGACTTCGGCAGCTGGTAGAAGCCAGCTTTGTAACGAGAGCCAAACACGCGGACACGCGCCCTGCGGGAGGCCGCCAGTCCCTCAGCATGTCGTCGTGCCTCCGTTGAAAATGAAGGCCGCGCGCAGCGCCCCGGTCCCGTGCTGGTGCTGGCCGCAGTTGTCGCCGGGAAGGCTCATCCAGATGTTCGAGCACTCCGCAATTGCGCTTTCCAGCCCGCCCGCGGCGATGTCATCGAGTGCGCGCCGCTCGCGCATCTGCTGGATTGTGATCCAGTCCTGCGAGAGCGGGGAAAAGTCTGCTCAAGCCGAGCTGTTTCCGGTAGGCGCCGATGTGGCGCGCAAGCAGTTGATAGCGACCCGCGGCACCGGACGACATGCCCAGCCGCGGCATCTCGATGAGCCGGCGCGGATGGCGGCGTTGGCAATGAATAGTGCGCCGCCGACGATCTGGTTATAGCCACCGTCGCTGTCCGGGCCGGTCAACGCCTCTAGGTAAGTTGTCGACGATGCCCAACCCTCGTGCCCGCATCTACGCAAGGGGAGCACGCGATCTGACCACAATCGGTCCGTTGGCGCCGCTTGTCGCGGACGATACAGCCGTCGACCTCTGGGAGTGCAAAATCTGCACTCGCGCTAGCATTATTGCCTTGGTATGCCGAGGCTATAAATATTCAGCCGCCAGCTCATGCGTAACATGGACGCATGGATCGCCATCGGGCACCGGAGACGCGTGGAGGCGACGCGCTAACAGGACCGTGGGCTTTAACTCGCGTCGGTCGAAGCGGACTGGCCCTCACCGGCAGGTCGGCTCGCCTGCCGCGTGTCAGCGGGCTGAAGCGCAGCGCGCAGTTGATCAAGCGTAAAGGGCTTACGCAGCGCCGACCATTCGAAGCCGAACGCCTCGTCCTCCGGGACGGCGTTCCCCGAAGCGAAGATGATCCTGAGTTGCGGACGGATGGCAGACGCGCGTGGCGCCAGTTCGGTGCCTGACATGTCTGGCATGACGACGTCAGTGAACAGGACGTCAAAGTCATGCCCGTCAAGCTTGTTCAGCGCCTGCGTACCGCTTGCTGCCGGTTGCGGACACATCCCGATCAACATCAGTAGCTCGCAGGTCGCGTCAAGCGACGCCACGTCGTCATCCACGACCAGGATGCGCAGGCCGTCCNCGTCTCCCNACACCTGCGCGTCGCCATGGCGGGCGTGGCCTGGACCGCTTTCGTCCGCTTTGGCATCGCTGTTGCCGAGCACCTGCCGCACCTTGGAGGCGAGCTGCTGGCGGCTGTATGGTTTGCTCAGCAGTTCCACCGCCGGATCGAGTCGCCCGCCATTCACGATCGCGTTCTGCATATGGCCCGATGTAAAAAGGACCTCAGTCCCGGCAGAATCTGGAGGGCCCTTTGAGCCATTTCTGGACTGCGCAGCACGCCGGCGTCTTTCCATAAAAAAATGAGGCTTGGTGTGTTGAGTAACCCCTGGCGCTGACCTTGCGTCAGCGCCAGAGGTTCCATTGCCGGATGACGTGATTAGCGGTCCTGCTGCCAGCCGTTGTCAGTCTTCATCATCGAAATTGTCTGGGTGAACTGCACGTCGACATCATCGCTATAGTCCGTGTCCTTTCCGTTGAAGAAGCTGCTGAGCAGCCCAAGGTCAATGCCTGGACAGGCCTGAACGACGGTTCGCCGGAAGAACGGACCGGGCGCGGTGTTGTTCAGCAGCGCGGCGAAGTTGCCTTCCTCGATTTTTTCCTTCGACATTGTCTGGTATGCGTCCTGATGTTGCTGCTCGAAGGTCTGCCGTGCGGCAGGATCGCTCGGGTTGGCGTCGATATAGGCTTGCTGCTGGTCGTAATACTGTTTGGCTTTCTCATCGGCATCAGCCTTCAGCGATTGATACCTGTCGTACTGGTCCTTCCACTGCTTCGCGTTGGCCCTGATGTCGCTGTCCGGCGACAGGCGGAGGGTGTATTTGACGTCGACCCGGTAGCCGTTTCCGGTCTCGCCCGGAATGCCGTTCACTTTCTGGAAGTCCCTGAGTTCGAGGTATTTGCATCCGGCAAGCGTGCTTTCGACGACCTTTTTCGCGTCGCTTTCGGAGGGGCTGTTGGAGCATGCGGAGAGCGTCATGGCGGTGCCGAGCGCAACTGAAATCGCGAAGAGACGAATATTCTGTTTCATGATGTTGGGATAAAAAATAGAACGCTCCTGATGCCGGACTTCCGGGAGGCACGCATGGAGACGCGTGTTTTACGAGTTTTGCGTAATGCCCGAGCTGGATGCCGCGGCCTGCATCGCCGTCGCCATGGTGTCGTATGGCAAGGGCGAGCCAGGCAACCATGTCTGGCCTCATCAGGACAATGAAAGAAAGCGCAGAAAAGGAGGGGACAGGGCCCTCCTTTTCTGTGCATGACCTACTGCGGTGCGGTTGCTGCCTGCACGCCTGCGAGCAGCTGTGCGTTGAGCGCACCCGTGAACTGATAGGTGCGTTGCGCGTAGGTTGACGGATAGAGCCAACCCATACGCAGATGGCCATTGCGCAGCGCGATTACGAGCTTTGCGCCATCGTTCAGCGGCGAGAGCAGCGGGTCCGTACCGATAGCCGA
>Ga0058694_1000844_pt1 | contig 13566 bp, 10 predicted proteins | sample AgamicOrSfrz_FD_55041 | JGI IMG/M metagenome (GOLD analysis project Ga0058694, IMG submission 55041) | Agave microbial communities from Guanajuato, Mexico - Or.Sf.rz | ecosystem: Host-associated > Plants > Phyllosphere > Phylloplane/Leaf | place: Guanajuato, Mexico | collected 2012-05-30 | reverse complement strand
GTGGTCGGCGAGAGAGGATTCGAACCTCCGACCCACTGGTCCCAAACCAGTTGCGCTACCAAGCTGCGCTACTCGCCGAATGCGGAGCGCATCTTACTGCTGAGGTGCGCCCCCGTCAATCCCTTATTTTCAAAAAGACAATCAACTGGCGATATTCTCGCCAGAGCAGCTACTGCGCGGCTTTTACGGTGTTATCAGGGAGTTTACACCAGTTGTTGTTTTCGTTAATCCCACCGTTCGGTGAGGTATAGCCGAGACACCCCATTATGGTGTCGTACAGCTCAACGTGACGACGCGGCACCTTCATCTCCGCCTCTTTCTTCAGCTGAGCAAACATCTTCGCCTTCTCCGGGTTTTCCAGGTACTTATCCGACATCCACATGATCATCGGCACGCGGAACTGTTCCGGCGGTGCCAGCTTGCGCGGCGTACCGTGCAGATGCTCTTTCTCGTTGATGGATTCACCATGGTCTGCCGCGTAAATCACAATCGCTTTCTTATCGCGCAGCTGGTCAATCACCCGGCTCAGGAAGGTATCCACATACAGCACCGAGTTATCGTAGGCGTTGATCAGCTCCTGCTTGCTGCAGTCTTTATTAATGCCCACACACTCAGGCTGCCACTTCGCGAAATCACGCGTGTAGCGCTGGTAATAGCTGTAATGCGACCCTTTGGTATGCAGAATCACCAGATGCTTGCCCTGTGGATGGTTCTTGAGGGACTGGGACATCTCTTCCAGCAGCAGCATGTCGTCGACGTTTTTACCGCGGTTACGCGGCTCGGCACCAATCTGCTCGCGGTACGCGATGTTATCTGCCAGCGTGTTGGTGTAGAACCACATCTCACTTTGCATGGCGAACAGGTCTGAGCTAAATCCAAGCTGCTTCAGCACGGCAAACACGTTCTGCTCTTTCAGCGTACGTTGCGGGTTATCGCTTGCACCGCCTTCACGCACAAACATGCAGCGCAGCGAGAGCTTCGTTGCGGTATCGCAGGAGTAGCCACGGTAGGCCACCAGGTTCTTTTCCTGCGCCAGCTTTGGCGTGGTATCCCGGTTATAGCCGAGAATGCCCATGTGATCCCAGCGCGTCGTTTCACCAATGACAAAGACGACGTACGTATCATCAATCCCGTCGGCTGGCGGCTGGTAGGTGAATTTTTTCAGTGGATTGATCAGAGACTTCACATCACTGGATTCATCCGCCTGCGCCCAGGCATAAAGGCCTAACGCTGACAGCCAGTTAGACGGCAAATAGGAGTTTGCCACCACGCCGCCATAGCTTGGCATATCCACGCCCGTCGCTTTCTCGACGCGTTTTTGCTGCGTTTCCATCAGGCGGATAGGCGCCCATACCAGCAGCCCGGCCAGCAGGACGACGACGATATTGCGGATCCGCTGTCCACGCGTGCGCAGCTGGCGTAACAGCGTATAGCGACAGGTATTGCTCCAGATAAAGAACAGCGGGATCAGACAGGTTAAAATCGTCCAGACGATAAAGCCTTTCCCGACCACCTCTTTCGAGAGATCGATATCCGTGGTCATCACCGAGGCAACGATACCGTAGCCAATGACCACGTTCATAAATGTCATGTAATAGCTTGCGGCGGCGGAGATAATCACCACCAGCGAGGCCATAATTTGCCAGGTCCGGCGGCCAAAGAGAGAGAGCAGGCGTAGCAGGAAAAAGGTAGCCAGAACAGAGCCAAACACTTCAATCGCGGCGAAAATCGCATTGCTTACGGTGAGGTGTTCAAAATAGCCTTCCACTCTTCTGAACAGCACCGCGCCATTCAGAAACAAACCGATATAGACAGCCAGCATTAGACACAAACGTTGCTGGGTAAGAGACCTAATATATTTCATTCAAACAACCCTGGGGAAAGGGGTATAAAGACCCGTCGAATCTCATGGAGAAAGCAGACAGAGTAAGTAGGTGCGGGAGAAACCGTTATCAGAAACGTCTACAACCGCGATAAGTAGACCACAGCGGTAATAAAAAGTGGCAGCAGAGAGTGTGATCGATGAAGATTTTTACAAAAAATCAGATCGAGAAGAAAAAAAGTCCACGGATGCGACTCCGTAAAAAGGGAAAAGGGCCAGCGAACTGGCCCTCTGTGATTACTCGTATACCACGCTAAAATTCACCGTCGCGTTCGCCGCGCCCACGGTGGCATCAGATTTAACGGGAACATAGCTGGCGATGTAGTTCAGCTTGTTCGTCCCATCAAACCAGACGGTGTGCTCCACGGGCGTGCTGTCCGTACTGGAGGGGAACTGCTGCACGCCGCCAGAACTTTTGATTTTCAACGCCACGCCGGTCGCGCCACCGCTATCCAGGGCAAAGAGCGATGGGTTGATGGCGTCTGCCGTACCGTCCATCGTGACGTAGGCCTTGGTGGCATACGCACAATCTTTTAAGCCAATACTGAAGCTTTTCTGGTTCAGCTCTTTACCCACTCTCACCGGGCGCGTCAGCACCACGGTATCCATATTCACGTCAATATTGTCGCTTTCCAGCTCACAGGTAGCCGCCTTTATGGTGATGGTGAAGTGGATATCACCTGCAGAGCCGATATTCGTCGGGGCTGCCATCGCTGAGGCCGTGAGCAGCAAACATGCTGGCATAAACGTATAAATGATTTTCATCCGCTTACTCCACATCAATACGCATGGTGGCAATCCCTTCGAATTCCCCAGCCTTAGGCAATTTGCCCGTTGTGCTTATCGGGTACGCCGAAATGGTCGTTGAGGCGGTACGGTGCGTCTCATCGACCAGCGCGGATACGCTCAGTTCCTGATTTACGCTGCTATCATTCGGCACCAGAATTTTACCGTTATCGCCTTCAATCACGGCGCCGATATCCGGGTTGCCCATATCAATGGCGTTCGAATCATTGGCGTTTGGCATCCCCTCAATATGCAGGAAGATCTTCACGCCATCGGAGATGTTGGTGCATTTAAACTGCAGCTCTTTGGTAAATTTCGTGGCATTCTTAGCAATTTGCCCTTTACGATCTTTGAAATCGCTCGCTTTAAATTCCCCAAACGGAATTTCCAGCGTGCTGCCGCTGGAAAGCTCGCACCCCTGCGGCACAATAACGCGTCCGCTAAAGAAAACAGAAGACAGCGGGGTCGCTCCATAGACATTCTCTTTACGAGTTCCATAAACATCCAGAATTTTCGTATTTGGGATATCTAGCTGCCCGACGAAAGGGTGATCAATATAAAGCGTTAATTTCCCTTTACCTCCTGTAGAAAACGGTGCGCTGGAAGTCACATCACAAGCGTCTCTATCCGATATCTTATTACTTCGGTTTTCGAATGGGATTGTTTCGTAATCATCGAAGTCACCATCGATCCAGACATCGGCAGAAATCTGTATATTTCTGTCGACGACATAAAATTGACGCCCTCCGACGTTTTGGCCCGGAATTAAAGGTGACGAGCCTTTGTACAAGACTGGAGTTTGCTCTTTTCCTTCCGGACATTCACAAACAGCATTGTACGTTCCCCCCAAATTCCAGGACCAGAAGTCCTTCATTATTGTTCCTGAAGCATTCTCTGAGGTATCGGTGATCGTTTTGTCCAGCACAGCAGAAAAGGTGTGTATAGTATCTGCTGTACACGGCCCCCAGTCCGCCGCCGCCAGCGCTTGGCCGGAGAACAGTGCTGACCCGCCCAGCAGGCCAGCAATCATCGTAAGCTTTTTAAACATAGTAAAATCCTTCCCTGTTACCGGCAGACGGCATTCGCCATCACCACGCCGGCATTATCCTGTTGTTCCGGGAGCGTAAACGCCACGCGGCATTGCTGTGCCTGGCCTTTGCCCCAATTCACCTGCAGCGCGCCCTTCTCTGGCATCCCGCTGATATAAAGCTGTCCGTCTTCCCCGACGATGCTGCTGGACTCTTTTTTGCTGTCCAGAAGCGTAGCGGTGGCACCAAACGGAACCGCTTTGCCGTCAGGCTGGGTCAGGTTCATCAGCACGCGATAGCCCACGCGGGTGTCAAAGCGGGCCCGGACAATCGCGCCGCGCGTCGGCACCACGTTGACGGAAGCCGTATCCAGGTCAACCCGGTTGTTCAGACTGTCGCTTCGCAGTGAGACTTCCGTTTCACGGTACGGAGTGAGGTAAGGCACGACCGCGTTACCCATCCAGTCCACTTCCACACCGCCGTTGTTGATGACGTGCGCACCGCGTGCGCCCGGTGCGGAGATAATCGCCATGGACTCGCCCAGCGGTTGAGAAAGCGTAATGCCTTCGCTGTGGGCAATCACGCCGCCGCGCAGACCGTAGTTCACCTGCTGGCCGTCGCGGTTATAGTTGTAGCCCAGGCTGGCATTCCCCACGCCGCCCTGGTAATCCAGGTTCACGCTGCCGCTGTTACCCACGCCGTTGCTGGCGTAGCCTTCCTGCACGCTATAGTTCAGGTTGCGGTCTTCCAGCGCGGCACCGCTCACGCCCAGTTGCTGGTTGGTACGGCCATGCTGATCGGTCGTGAGATGGTAGTTACTCCACATGCGTCCCAGCGGAATCGACATGGAGAATGACAGCAGACGATCGCTCTCATCCCACTCCGGGCTTTTCGTCCAGGTGTAGGCGATGCTGTAGTTCACGCGTCCGATACGGCCGTTGTAACCGGCGTTCAGCGAGCGCTGTTTACCTTGGTCGTTCCAGTAGTCCTGCTGCGTGACGTTAAAATAGACCGAGCCCCAGGTGCCCAGCTGCTGCGTCACGTTGCCCTGAATCTGGCTACGCTTGTGGTACTGGCTGTACGAGCTGTCCGCATCGCTGCGTACATCCGTCGCTTCCTGGAAGGTGTAGTAGCCGCTGGTCGAATATTTGTAACCCAGCAGGCGGAAATCGGTACCGCTGTTAAAGCTCTTGGAATAAAGGAAGCGGTAAGACTGACCTTCCGAGCTTTCATCGTTGGCCAGGTTGCTTTTCGCCTGGGTCACGTCGACGGAGACCGCACCGATGTAACCGAAGTTTTTACCTAAGCCACCCGCCAGGGAGTAATAGTCGTTGGAGAAGATCGACCCGCCGTAAACGGTAAAGCCGTACGGCAGACCGTACATGGCATCCAGCTGCCAAAACTTCGGCTCGGCGCTGTCATAGTTCCCGGCACGGTATTCCCCTGCGGAGAGGCTGTACTTCAGATGGCCTTCACGCTGGAGGATCGCCACCGCGGAGAACGGCTGTACGAACTTCTGCTCGCTGCCATCCGCTTCTTTAATAGTGACCGTCAGGTCACCGCTGTTTGAGGTTGGGTACAGGTCATTAATTTCAAACGCACCCGGCTGAACAAACGTACGGTAGATAACGTAGTTGTTCTGCTCAACGGTCACTTCGGCGTTACTTTTGGCAATACCGCGGATGACCGGTGCAAACCCGCGCTGGCTGTCAGGCAGCATCTCTTCGTCGGAGGTTAACTGCGCGCCGCGCATCTGAATGCTGTCAAAAATATCACCGGACGTTGAGGTGTCCCCCAGCGTCAGCTGTGACTTCAGCGGCACAATGGCACGGCTTAAGGATGTGCCGATGTTATCCCATCGGTTGTTGCCGTCGTTACGCGTCCAGGTGCTGTAGTTACGTAAACGCCACGCGCCCAGGTTCATACCGCTGCGCAGGTTCAGATAGTAGCTGTCGCTGTTGTAGCTGGTGTCACCGTCGTGCGCGTCATAGCTGGCGTTGCTGCCGGAGAAGTTATAGTCCAGCAGCAGGGCATTCACCCCTTCATCCCACTGGGATTCCGGTACCGTACCGCGCGCCGTCTGCTTCATCGCGGCCTGCGGGAAGCTCATGATCAGCGTCTGGTCTGCAAAATCGAAATGGCTGGCGGCCTGAGGAATAATGTCTTCAAAGGCCACGCACGCTTCCGGCGGTGCCATTTTCAGCGCCGGGAAGCTGTCAATACGCACGCCCATGTCCTCAAGCTGCACGCGGCTTAAGCACGGCACCAGGCTTTCACCCATTTTTGCGCGCTGAGCCTCTGTCGCAGCCTTAAACTCCAGGGTGCGAGACTCCATTTTTTTATCGTTGACCACCACCGACACGCGGTATTTACCCGGCAGCTGTTCGGCTTTATTGGATTCATACATTGAAAGGTCGACGTGCTGGTCAATACCCGGCACATCTTCCAGAAAGCGCGGGTTAAATGTTCCCGCATACGCGGGGAGCGTGCCCGCAACCATCAGCGCAAGCGCGGACAGGGGGAAACGCGGGGTCTTATTGACCTGAGGAAGATGCGTCCATGGCATAGTAATAAACCTTCAAAACGTATTAATTAACGCGCTGAGTCAGCATGTCGCCAGCCGTACCGAAGTCATTAATAATGTTGTATTTGACTTCGTTTACCTTGCCGGTGCCGGCTGGCAGTTCAATATTCAACGAGCCTTTCGCTGGAACCATTCCCGCTTTTTCAATATCACGGCCGTTGGCATAAAATTTATTAAAAGTGAGGTTAAAGGCAGATGGGTTTTCTACTTTGATTTGGTTTGCCCCTGCGCTTGTAAACTTCAGTTTGCTCCAGCCGTCCATGCTGTTGCCTTTCAGGCCAACCGGGCGATAGAACAGTTTTAAGCGGGTACGCACGGCAATCTGCAGCACGTTTTTACCATCCGCGTTTTCACTTTTGGCAGGAATCGCTTTCACGTTAACCCAGTAAACGGACTCACGATCCTGCGGTAACGTATTAGCGGTATTCACAATACGTAAGACGTTATTTTTCGTCGGGCTTAATTTAAATAAAGGTGGAGTGATAATAAACGGCGTCTTTTTATTACCGCTGGCATCATCAATCCATGACTGAATAAGGAATTCATCCGTGGTGCTTTTGTTATTGACCGTCAGAGACGCTTCCTTTCTGCTGCCGTCATAAATAACGCGCGTGCTGCTTAATGCCACGCCGCCTGCAAAACTGTTTTGTGAAATCAGCGCCAGCGCCAGTGCTGCGCAAGATATCAAACGTGAGCGGTTCATGCTTCTCTCCCTGAGACTCCGCTGGAAAAAATGGCAACGGGGTTTCCGTTGCCATTGTGATTGTCTGTTACTGACGAAAAGTCGATTATTCGTAGGACAGGTTGAAGTCTACTTCTGCGTTACCGTAACCGGTGGTTACAGCGGCTTTGGTCGCAACGTAGTTAGCGGTGTAGTACAGCACGGTCTGACCAGCAGCCAGCGTAGTGGTGGATTTACCGGTGTTCATATCAACCGCTTTGTTAGCGTTGTCGTAGATACCGATGCCCACACCACTTGCCGCACCCGCTTCAGTGTTAACAGAAACCAGTTTTGCGTTGTCTGCATCTGCAACGCCGGTGAAGCTCACGTTAACTTTGGTTTTAGAGGTGATGTCGCAGTCTTCCAGTTTGATCTGGAAAGGAGTGGAAACAGATTTGTCGCCAATCGCTTTGAAGACAGATTTCTTAACCTGGCCCAGCACAACTTCCTGGTTCTGAGAGTCAGTAGAAATTACGCATGGCGCGTCAACAATTTCACCGGTGAATTTAACGGTGCCGTCACCAGATTCAGCCGCGAAAGCAGAGGTGGAAACTACAGCGAGAGCAGACAGTGCAAAAATAACCTTTTTCATTAAAAACTCCATTTATGACGGTAGATGACAGAACGCATCCTTAGGAATAACCTGCATTCTGTGAGGAAATGGAGTATATAGACGGCAATTTAGATTTTAAAATTAGAATAAATGAAGGTAATCTTTAGCCAAAATTAAAACTAAGTAAATTCATAAAGATATAAGAGAGTCCGTATAAGCCACTCGTTTATTAGGAATAAACCAATATAATTTATATATTGTTTTTGGCAATCTATAAATCACTCAAATGATTCACCCTCTTTATTTAACGTTTCTCGGGCGAGAATTAATTATGCATTTGTGCTAAATCAAAAAAAAGCGCCCGATGGGCGCTTTGTTATCTGGCATATCAAACGTTATGCATGTACTTCTTTGAATACTTCGCGCTGCGGCTGGCGAATCGTGGTTGACAGCGCCAGGGAAATAATCAGCAAGGCAAATATCACACAGAAGGTCACGTAGAACCCGCCGAACAGGGAGGCAATCAGCGAGCCGCAGATACTGCCGATCCCGAAGCCCAGATAGATCACGCCGTAGTTTTTCGCCAGATTGTTCAGGCCAAAGAACTCGCTCACCAGCGACGGGAAGACGGTAATGGTGCCGCCGAAGTTAAAGGCCACGCAGGCAATCGCCGCGAAGAAAGTGGCTTCATTCAGCGGAGCGAACAGCAGCGCCGCCATGCCGACCAGCGAAACCACCTGCCCAATCGTAATCACACGGATGCGGGCGATTTTGTCAGACAGAATACCGAGGACCAGACGACCGGAGAGGTTAGCAATGGAGATCACGGTCACCGCATTGGCCGCCGTGGCCGCATCCAGCTTCACCATCCCCTGCGCGATGTCCTTCGCCACGCCGATCACATACAGACCGCTCATGCAGGCCGTCAGGAACATCACCGCCAGCATCCAGTACTGCGGCTTACGCATGGACTGCGCAAGGGTGAAGTCGTTCTCCACCACGCCGTTAACGGATTTGACCTCCTGCTGCGGCGCATCGGTCATCAGCGTGGCGCCGAACAGAATCATCACCAGCACGATTGCGCCCCAGATCATAAAGGTATTTTCGAGGCCAACGGACGCCAGCAGGTGGGAGTCGATAAATTTGAACCCGAGGCTGCCCAGGCCATAGGAGCCGATGGCGAATGCGGAGATTAAGCCTTTACGCTCCGGGAACCACTTCACGCAGTTTGACAGGGTCAGCAGGTAACCTGCGCCATCGGCCAGCCCCACCAGCACGCCGGCGCTCAGCCACAGCATCATCAGATTGCTGGAGTGCGCCGTCAGGAAAAAGCCCAGCCCCAGCAGTATGCCAGACGCCATGGTCACACGCTTCACGCCAAAACGCTCCTGCAGCTTGCCCGCGACGGAAGACGAAATCGCCAGCCCCAGGCTCAGCAGACCAAAGGAGAATGCAACCTGGCTGACCGGTGCGCCGAGTTTGTCGGAAAGCGCGCTGTTAAACAGGCTCCAGGTATAGACCGATCCCAGCGCAAACTGGGTGACGATGGTGCCAAAGAGCGTGAGCCAGCGCGTGCGGTTGTAAGTTGATGTGTTCATGGCAGTTGTCCTGCAAGAGAAATTAAGGAAGTTCGCTGAGGACAACGATAAACAAAACCTTAATACGCCTGGGGGAAAACGGCATGAAATGCAGGCGGAACGGAATGAAATGCCTGGAATCGGGAATGAATGGCCTGGCCCGGGAATAAAGCGACGACGTGTTAGTACCCGCTATCGCTGTAAAGCCCGTGGTTATTGTATTTGAGATGTTATCGTAACGTTTAAAAAAGTAACAACGTTAGAAATTCGCGCTGACGCCGAGGGTGTACAAAAACTCCTCACCGGCGGTGGTGTGTTCCCCCTGAGCCAGGGACGCATAGGCCGCCATGTGCGTATTAAAGGGAATATCCGTTCCCACGGTGACGTCCATCCAGCTACCGTTTTGGGCAGGGGCTGGCGTTTGCGGCATGCCAAACTGCGATTTCCACTGGTTTTCACCAAACTGCTGGTTATAGCCGATCTGCGCCCAGGGACGGAGATCGCCGTACTGGGTATTCACGCGCCACCCCAACGTACTGACGCTGGCATGCCAGAGCGGGTCGGTGAGTACCTGCGTCGACGCGCTATCACCAAACTCGTTAATCATTATGGGAGCCGTGCCGTCGTACCGCCACGCCACTACCGGGCCGGTAGTGATATGCGCTGAAACCGGAAAATTCCAGCCCACGCTCATCGCCCCCTCCGTCGTGCTGCCAGACGGTATATTTAGGGCAAGACCCGGCGCATTTTGCGAAGACTGAATACGCTCAGCCAGAATATCCTCATAACGCGGTTGGTGATCCGCGTCCCATGTATAGCGTTCCGCCGTATTATTTTGGGCGTCGGAAACGATATATTCCTGTTGCCAGGCAGACGCTGTATTACAAAAAAACAGGCAGGCTGAAATTCCCACCAGGCCAGAAGCAGCATGGCGACCACTGATTTTTTTTATCATCATCAACGCGACCCCAGAGAGAGCCGAATTCGGCGATATTTGTCGTTATTCAGGAAGAGCTTATAGCCCTGTATTAACTATTGTCTTTATAGTAAACACGTCAAGCTAGTCAGAAAGAAAATTTTGCGAAATCAGTATCAATAAGGGAGATGACGGATGGAACGTTGCGGTTGGGTAAGCCAGGATCAGCTTTATATCGACTATCACGATCGGGAATGGGGCGTGCCGGAAACGGATGGCAAAAAACTCTTTGAGATGATCTGCCTGGAGGGCCAGCAGGCGGGGTTGTCATGGATTACGGTACTGAAGAAACGCGAAAACTACCGCAACGCCTTCCACCAGTTCGATCCTGTCGCCGTCGCCGCCATGACCGACGAGGACGTGGAACGGCTGGTGCAGGACGCCGGCATCATCCGCCATCGCGGTAAAATCCAGGCCATCATCGGCAACGCGCGCGCTTACCTGGCGATGGAACAAAACGGCGAATCGTTCTCAGATTTTGTCTGGACGTTTGTGAACAACGATCCGCAGGTCACCCAGGCCGCCACGCTCGCGGAAATCCCGGCCTCTACCCCGGCCTCGGATGCCCTCTCGAAGGCCCTGAAAAAACGCGGCTTTAAGTTTGTCGGCTCCACCATCTGCTACGCCTTTATGCAGGCCTGTGGCCTGGTCAACGACCACGTTACCGGCTGCTTCTGTCATCCGGGAGGCCATCATGATCCGCAAATGGCAAAGTGAGAATACCTCACCGCTTCTGAGCCTGTGGCTTGAAAGCACCACGGAAGCGCATCCGTTTATCGAGCCGGGTTACTGGAAAGAGAACGAGGCCATGGTGCGGGACGTTTACCTGCCGTCGGCGGAAACCTGGGTCTGGGAACAGGACGGCGAACCTTGCGGATTTATCAGCGTGATGCAGTCGCAGTTTGTCGGCGCGCTGTTTGTCGCGCCGTCATGCATCGGGAAAGGCATCGGGCGCGCGCTGCTGAACCATGTTCAACAGCGCTTCCCGCACTTAACGCTGGAGGTGTACCAGAAAAATGTCCGGGCGGTGAATTTCTACCATGCTCAGGGCTTTCGCATTGAAGACAGCGCCTGGCAGGATGACACTCAGCACCCGACGTGGATCATGAGCTGGCAGGCGGATCAAACGCCGTTAAGGTAAGCGCGGGTCCCTGATATTTCTCGACCCAGGCCAGGGCCGTATTCCCTGCGCAACCGTTCCCCAGCTTCGAGCTGGGGAGATCTTTGGTCAGCACGTTAACCGCCCCGTTTTTACAGATACCGCCTTGGGCGGGCTCCAGGTCGGGCCATGCCCCCTGATGAATGCAGATCACGCCCGGCTTAATCCCGTCGCTCACCACCGCCCCTGCCAGCACCTGCCCGCGCGAGTTCCAGACGCGCACCACGTCGCCATCCGCGATCCCGCGAGCTTTCGCATCGAGGGTATTCAGCGTGATCGGCTCTCGCCCGGCGACCGCATACTGCTCGCGCAGGGAGGTATAGTTAAGCTGGCTGTGCAGACGGTGCGCGGGATGCGCTGACAACACCTGCAGCTGTTCCGGCTGGGCGTTGCCGTGCCACTCGTCCGGCTCAAGCCACATAGGGTGTGGCGGGCAGTCGGCATAGCCAAAGCTGGCGATGCGCTCGCTGTGGATCACGATCTTTCCGCTCTCGGTTTTCAGCGGGTGGTTCTCCGGGTCGCGTCGGAAATCGGCAAAACGAACAAACTTCGCGTTTTGTTCGCTCTCCGGCATCTCGGCGATCTGGTTCGCCTCCCAGAACTCAGCAAAGGGCGGAAGCGTCACGCCCTGCGCAGCGCCGCGCTGTGCGGCAATCTGGTAGAAGGTCTCCAGCCATTGCAGATCGTTTTTCCCTTCGGTAAAACGCTCGCGACCACCCGCTTCCCACAGCTCGCTCAGTTCAGCAAACACGTCAAAATCATCACGCGCCTCATCGCGCGGGGCCACAACGCGCTTCATCGGAACCATATGCTGGTTGCTGTAGTCGCCGGTCATGGTGAGATCGTTACGCTCAAACGAGGTGGTCGCCGGGAGCACGATGTCGGCGTGTTTGGCCGAGCCGGTCCAGAAGCACTCTGAAATCACCACCAGCTCCGGCTTTTGCCAGGCGCGGATCAGGCGGTTGGTATCCTGATGGTGCGTGAAGTTCGACCCGCCCGCCCACCAGACAAATTTAATATCCGGGAAGTGGCGGTCCAGACCGTTGTGCTGATAAAAACCGCCGGGGTTTTCCAGAGCTTCAACGATCCGCGCCACCGGGATTTTATCCACGGCATCCGCGCCGCCCTGCACCGAGCCTTGCAGTGACGCCAGCACCGCCGCTTTACGCGTTGGGTTACCGCCGTTCGCAAAGTGATACGAGAGACCAAAACCCCCGCCCGGCGTGCCTATCTGCCCAAGCATTGCGGCAAGCGTCACCAGCATCCAGTGTTTTTGCTCGCCAAACTGCTGGCGCTGCATTCCCCAGCCGGACATTAACATGGTGGTATTTTTATGGAACAGCGCCGCCAGTTCGTGGAGTTTGTCCGCAGGAACGCCGCAAATGTTTGCCGCCCACTCTGCCGTTTTCGCTACTCCATCGGATTGGCCCGTCAGGTAGTCGGCGAATTTATCGAAGCCGGTGGTACAGCGCGTCAGGAATTGGACGTCGTGCCAGCCGTTTTCGACCAGCGTATGGGCGATTCCCAGCATCATCGCCACGTCGGTGCCCATATGCGGGGCAATCCACTCGGCGCTGTCGCCGAAGAAATCCATGGTTTCAGAGCGCATTGGGTCAATGCAGATGATGCGCTTGCCGCTTTTGCGCAGCGCGTCGAAATACCCAATGCCCTGCTCGTCGCTGGCATTCCAGGCAATTTTCAGCGTATTGAGGGGGTTAGCGCTCCAGAGCACCACCACGTCGGTATGCGCCAGCACCAGCGGCCAGCTGGTCTGCTGCTGGTACACTTCGTTCCCGCCCACGACGTACGGCATGATCGCCTGCGCCGCGCCGGTGGAGTAATCCCCCAGATGGCCGGTATAGCCTCCCGCCAGGCTCATGTAGCGCTGCAGCAGCGTCGAGGCCTTGTGCAGCACGCCGTTAGAACGCCAGCCGTAGGAGCCGGCGAAAATGGACGACGGCCCGTAGCTGTCGCGAATGCGCTTGTGCTGGGCGTGGATCAGCGCCAGCGCGTCATCCCAGCTCACGCGAACAAACTCATCCTGACCGCGAATACCCTGAGGCTTGTCCGGCGTGGCCAGAAAACCTTTACGCACCATCGGCCAGCGCACGCGCGTTTTGCTATGCACCTGATCGCGAACGACGGTCTGTAACGAGTTGGGATGTTGGGTTGGCAGTGCCCCGCGGGACGACAGAACATTTTCGCCATCGGTTTCGACCAGCATCGGCCCCCAGTGGGCGGCGGTCAGAATGGTTTTCGTTGAGGTGCTCAAGCGTGCGCTCCTGGTTGCGTGCAGGTTT
>Ga0058694_1000837_pt1 | contig 13649 bp, 8 predicted proteins | sample AgamicOrSfrz_FD_55041 | JGI IMG/M metagenome (GOLD analysis project Ga0058694, IMG submission 55041) | Agave microbial communities from Guanajuato, Mexico - Or.Sf.rz | ecosystem: Host-associated > Plants > Phyllosphere > Phylloplane/Leaf | place: Guanajuato, Mexico | collected 2012-05-30 | reverse complement strand
TTCATCGACACGATGGGCGAGCATTCGGTCAAGCCGTAGCCTTCGATAATCGGCTTGCCCGTGACGGCCTTGAAGCGCTCGGCTACCGAGCGCTGCGTTGCCATGCCGCCTGCCATTGCCAGTTTCAGGTCGGAGAAATCGCGCTTGCAGAATTCCTCGTTCTCGAGAAACGCGTTGTAGAGCGTGTTGACCGCGGTCATGCCGGTGAATTTCTCGTGACGGATGATCATCATTACGCGCTTCATGTCGCGCGGATTGGCGATCAGNATNTTGCGTCCGCCGAGACCCATGAAAATCAGCGCGTTCACCGTCAGCGAATAGATGTGATAGAGCGGCAGCGGTGTGAGTACCGTTTCCACTTCTCCGCTCAATTGACCTTCGGCCCACGCCTTTGCCTGCAGCAGATTGGCGATGATGTTCCGGTGCGTGAGCATCGCGCCCTTCGCGACGCCGGTCGTTCCGCCGGTGTACTGAAGAAACGCGATATCGTGATGCGTCGGCCGAACANNCGTGAGCGGCCGCGTATAACCANTGGCAAGCGCCTTCAGCAACGGAACGGCNTTNGGCAGACTGTACGCGGGCACCATCTTCTTCACGTGGCGCAGCATGAAATTGAGCACACGTCCCTTCAGATTCAGGCCGTCGGCGAGNAGGTCGCCGAGTCCTGTCACGATCACGTTCTGCACTTTGGTGCCCGGCAACGCGTCTTGCACCGTCTTCGCAAAGTTCTCGAAAACGATGATGGTCTGCGCGCCGCTGTCCTTCAACTGATGCGCGAGTTCGCGCACGGTGTAAAGCGGATTGACGTTGACCACCACCGCGCCGGCTTTCAGTACGCCGAACAGCGACACCGGGTATTGAAACGTATTGGGCAGCATGATCGCGACGCGCTCGCCCGGTTTCACGCCGATGCTTTGCAGATACGCGGCGAAGGCNGTCGCCTTGCGGCCGAGTTCGCCATAGGTCATGCTCGCGCCGACGCTGACGTACGCAACGCGCTCACGGAATTGCGCAATGCATTCGTCGAAGAAATGCACGACAGATTCGTATTTGCCGACGTCGATCTCATGCGGCACGTCGGCGGGATACGACGCGTACCAGATGCCGTCGGTGTTGGGGGCGTGGTTAGTGCGCCCCGTTGCGTCTTGCATTGAACGAGGCGTTGCCGCCGCNTCTGCNTGAGCGGNCCCGGTTGCCTGATNCGCAGCGGCGGGCGAGAGCGAGGCTTGAGTGGGCTGGGTCATCGGTCGTCTCCTGAAGCCTTGGCTTCAATGGTTTGTGTGCTGGTTGAAGCGGTCCAGCATGTTGCTGCATTTGCTACGGCCACCATGAATCTCAGCGCTCGATTATCGCCACCACGCCCTGGCCGCCCGCCGCGCAGATCGAAATCAGTCCTCGCGCCGTGCCCGCCGGCTTGTCGAGTTGAGCGAGCATTTTCGCCAGACCCGCAACGATGCGCCCGCCCGTCGCCGCGAACGGATGCCCGGTTGCGAGCGAGCCGCCGTTCACGTTGAGCTTCGCGCTGTCGATCGAACCGAGCGGCCCGTCGAGGCCAAGCTGCGTGCGGCAGTATTCGTCATCCTGCCACGCCGCGAGCGTGCACAGCACCTGCGCCGCGAACGCTTCGTGGATCTCGTAGAAATCGAAGTCCTGCAACGTGAGTCCGGCTCGCGCGAGCATGCGCGGCACCGCGTAGGCGGGCGCCATCAAAAGGCCTTCTTTCTTGTCGAAGAAGTCGACTGCCGCGGTTTCCGACCAGCTCAGATAGGCGAGCACCGGCAACCCGTGGCGCGCGGCCCACTCCTCGCTTGCAAGCAGTACGGCCGAGGCGCCGTCGGTGAGCGGTGTCGAATTGCCTGCGGTCAGCGTGCCCGCGTCGCGATCGAAGGCGGGCGAGAGCGCGGCGAGCTTGTCGAGCGTGAGGTCCGAGCGCAGATTGTTGTCGCGCGCGAGGCCGCGATACGGCGTCATCAGATCGTTGACGAAACCGCGCGCGTAAGCTTCGGCCAGCTTGCGGTGACTCTCGTAAGCCAGCACGTCCTGCGCTTCGCGCGAGATGTTCCAGCGCTTGGCCATCAGTTCGCAGTGCTCGCCCATCGAAAGGCCGGTGCGCGGTTCGCCGTTGCGCGGCAGGAGCGGCTTGAAAAACATGGCGGGCCGCAGCTTCGCGAGCGCGCCCACTCGCTCGCCCGTACTCCTGCCGCGATTCGCTTCGAGCAGAATCTTGCGCATCTTTTCGTTGACGCCGATGGGCGCATCCGATGTCGTATCGACGCCGCCCGCGATACCCGCTTCGATCTGTCCCAACGCGATCTTGTTGGCGACGAGTATGGCGGCTTCGAGCCCCGTACCGCAGGCCTGTTGAACATCGTACGCGGGCGTTTCCTTCGCGAGTGTGGTGGACAGCACAGATTCGCGCGTCAGATTGAAGTCGCGCGAATGCTTGATGACCGCGCCCGCCGCAACTTCGCCGAGACGTTCGCCGTGCAGGCCATAGCGGTCGATCAGTCCTTGCAGCGTGAAGGTCAGCATGTCCTGATTCGACGCGCTCGCATACGCGGTGTTCGAGCGTGCGAACGGAATCCGGTTACCGCCGATTATCGCGACGCGGCGCACGGGTGGCAGCGGGTGGGACATGCCTGGCTCCTTCTGGTTGCGTATGTTTCATGGTCGGTGGAACGAGTGCGCGCGCCGTTATCGGGCAGACGGCGCGCGCTTCATTGCAATCTCCATTGCATGCGCCCGCGCAAATGCGGCTTTTCTCCGGCGATGTCGCGCACCTCGATATCGCGTTCGATCAGCGAAGACGACGCGCTCCACAACGACGCTTCGCCGGGCAGCAGCATCGGCAGTTTGAATTCGGCACTGAGCGTCGCTTCGGCCAGCGGCTTGGGCGGCTGCAAGGACGATGCCGCGCGCGCGAGCGTCCACATGCCGTGTGCGATCGCGCGCGGAAAACCGAATGCTTTTGCAGAGAGCGCGCTCAGATGGATCGGGTTGTAGTCGCCCGACACGCTCGCGTAATCGCGGCCGAGTTGCGAGGCAAGCTGCCAGCGCGCGATGCGTTGCAGCGCTGCCGAATCGACCTGAAGCGGTTCGAGTTGCGCGCCGCTCGCGGGCACGCCGCGCTTCAGATAAACGCTGTCGCCGTCCCACACCGCTTCGCCGCGCCGGTAAATGCGGGTATGCAGCAAAAACGCCTGGCCCTTGTCGTGACGCAGCAGCGCGCCGAACTCGACCTCCACGCGCAGCAGGTCCTTGTACGCGAGCGGCCGGCGCAGACGCACATGATTGGCCAGATGCAGCAGGCCGACCGCGGGCCACGGGAACGCCGGGTCGGTCAGCATCAGCAGATGCAAGGGGAACGCGAGCAGATGCGGATACGTGAGAGGCACGCCATGTTCCGGGATGAATCCGCACACGCGTGCATAACGCCACGCGGGCCCGGGGTCGAGCGCGACAGCGGGGCGCACGAGGCGCAATGCGGGCAACTGCGTCGGGCGTGCGCGTTTGACGATGCCCGACAAGGCGCGCGCATAGAGCTTCGCCGGCGTCGGCAAGGTTTCGACGACGACAGTTCTGGGTCGCACCGCGTTGTGCGGCGCGAGCTGCGATGCATGATTCCCGCCAAACGGATCCCCGGGTTCATCCATGCTTATGCTCCGATCAGGCTTTGTCCGCACACGCGCACGACCTGGCCGCTGATGCCGGCCGATCCTGGATGCGCGAGCCACGCGATGGTCTGGGCGACGTCGACCGGCAGGCCGCCCTGGCCGAGCGAATTCATCCGGCGGCCTGCCTCGCGAAGGGTCAGCGGCATCTTCGCGGTCATCTGCGTTTCGATGAAACCCGGCGCGACTGCGTTGATCGTGATGCCGCGCGGGCGCAGCAGCGGCGCCATGCTTTGCACGCGGCCAATCACCCCGGCTTTCGACGTCGCGTAATTGGTCTGGCCGGGATTGCCCGCGATCCCGCTGATCGACGACACGCCGACGATCCGCCCGCCGTCGCGCAAGATGCCCGCCGCGAGCAGCGCGTCGTCGATGCGCTCCTGCGCGCACAGGTTGATGTCGATCACGCTTTGCCACGCGCCGCCTGTCATCTTCGCGATGGTTTTGTCTTTCGTGATGCCGGCGTTGTGCACGACGATATCCACGCCGTGATCGTCGAGCGCGGCGGCGATCTGCGCGGGCGCTTCGGGCGCCGCAATGTCGAAGGCGAGGGCGGTGCCGTTCAACTGGCGCATGGTGGCTTCGAGCGCGTCGCGCGCGGACGGAATGTCGATGCCGATCACGTGCGCGCCCTGCGCCGCGAGCACGCTTGCAATCGACGCGCCGATGCCGCGCGCGGCGCCNGTCACGACCGCGCGCCGGNTCGCGAGCGGCTGGTTCCAGTCGAACGGCGATGCGGCGTCGTTACCGCCCTCATGGGTTACGGCAACGCGATTCACGACGCCATGCAGACCGTCTGCGGCGATNCGCACCACCTGGCCCGACACATACGCCGAACGCGGTGACAGAAAGAAGCGCAGCGTGGCTTCCATTTCATGCTCGGCGCCTTCGCCGACATAGACCAGATTAGCCGTGATGCCGCGCCGCGCTTCCTTGCCAAGCGAACGCGTGAGTCCTTCCAGCGCACGTTGCGCAGTCCATTGACGCGGACTCGCGCATGCTTCGGGCGGCCGTCCCAACACGACGATGCGCCCGCATTTCCCAAGCGAGCGCAGCGTGTCGTGAAAGAACGCGTGCAGCGGTTCCATCTGAGTGCTGTCGTCGATACCGCTCGCGTCGAAGATCAATGCGCCGACGCGCGCGGCCGAGCCCGACTCCGCGGGTTCGAAGCGCCCCGTCAGCAGACCGTGACGATGTGCGAGGGGCATCCACAATCCGGCGCTTTCATGCGCGACGCTCGTCACGCCGATGCTCGCCACCAGGTCCGCCAGCGAATCGAGCAGATGCGGCTCGCGCCCGGCGCCAATCGCGACCAGGCCGCCGAACTCGGGCTCGTCAGCGCGATAACGGCGCAGCACCTCGGGCTTCGGAAGACCCAGAGAACGCGCAACGCGCGCGCCGAACGGCGAATTGACGAAGTTCAGGTAAGAGTCGTTCATATTGTTCGTTGCTCCGCTGGACACGCCCGCACGTCTGTCAGTGTGCACTGAGTTTGGCGCATCGGCGTGTCGCGCAGCGAGGTTTTTTCATGCGTTTGCACAGGCGTCCATTGGAATCACAGCGCGGCTTCCATCACCTTTTCGAGCGTCTCCTTGCGTTGTTGCAGTTTGGCGAGGATGTCGAAATCGGCGGGGAAATCGTCCACTTTAACGACCTGTGCGGCATAGCGCGCGTAGTCGCCGAGCACACGCCGCTCGTCGGCGTCGATCAAACCTTGTTGCAGCGCGGCGTCGGCCCACGCGGCGAGTTGCACGACGCTCTGCGGCATTGGCTCGAGGCGCCGCGCCTTCACCGCTTCGCGCAGCTTCTGCTCGATTTGCGTAAAGCGCGGATTCAGCTCGAACACGAGTTCGCCGTAGCCGAGCGCGTCGATGTCCGGGTGCGGCACGTAGGAGTCCGACACCAGCCGGTTGCGCGCGGCGCCAGGCGTCTGCATCAATTCGGCGATCTCGCTGCCGAGGCGGTCGGACGGTTCGCGATGCGGCAGTCCCAACGGGAACGACAGCGCACGCACGAGGCCGGCGGCGAAGCGGTTCGGATAGTTCGCGAGCACGCCGTCGAGCGCCTGTTGCGCGCGATAGAGCGAATCTTCGACGCCCCAGCGCACGAGCGGCAGATCGTCTTCCTGACGGCCTTCGTCCTCGAAACGCTTGAGCGTTGCGGAGATCAGATAGAGCTGCGAGAGCACGTCGCCAAGGCGCGCCGAAATGCGTTCGCGGCGCTTCAGGTCGCCGCCGAGCACGAACATGGAGACATCAGCGAGCAGCGCGAAAACGGTGGCAAGCCGCGTGGCCGCGCGGTAATACGCATGAAGCGGCGCATGCGCGGCGCGCGGCTTCGCAATGAATGCGCCGCCCGTGATGCCGTAGACGAAGCTGCGTACCACGTTCGAAAGCGTGAAAGCGACGTGGCCGAAGAACGCGTCGTCGAAATCGCGCAGCGCTTTGGCGCGGTCCGTCTCGCGGGTCGCGCTCATCTCCTTCAGCACATACGGATGGCAGCGAATCGCGCCCTGGCCGAAAATGATCAGGCAGCGCGTGAGTATGTTCGCGCCTTCCACGGTGATCGCAATCGGCACCTGCTGATACGCGCGCGCCAGAAAGTTAGACGGCCCCATGCAGATTCCCTTGCCGGCGGCGACGTCCATCGCGTCGTTGATCACCATGCGGGCACGTTCGGTGATGTGATACTTGGCGATTGCCGAAATCACCGAAGGCTTTTCGCCGAGATCGACCGCATGTGCGGACAGGCGGCGCGCGGCATCCATCACATAGAGATTGCCGCCCATGCGTCCGAGCGCTTCCTGCACGCCCTCGAATTTGCCCACAGCCGTGCGGAACTGGCGACGAACCGCGGCATACGCGCCCGTGCCGCGCACCGCGAGCTTCGCCATGCCGACATTCGACGACGGCAGCGAGATCGCGCGGCCCGCCGCGAGGCATTCCATCAGCATGCGCCAACCGTTGCCGACCTGAGCGCGTCCGCCGATCACCCAGTCGAGCGGAATGAAGACGTCCTTGCCGGAGTTCGGGCCGTTCTGGAACACGGCGTTCAGCGGCCAATGACGACGACCGATGTTCACGCCCGGATGGTCGGTTGGAATCAATGCGCAGGTAATGCCGGGTTCGTCGGTCGAGCCGAGAAGATGCTCGGGATCGAGCGCCCGGAACGCAAGGCCGAGCACGGTCGCGATCGGCCCGAGCGTGATATAGCGCTTATCCCATGTGACGCGAAAGCCGAGCGTCTCGCGTCCGTCGAACATGCCCTTGCAAACGATGCCGACATCGGGAATCGCGGCGGCGTCCGAACCGGCGTACGGGCTCGTCAGCGCAAAGCATGGGATTTCCTCGCCACGCGCGAGACGCGGCAGATAGTGGTTCTTCTGCTCTTCGGTGCCNTAGTGCATCAACAGTTCGGCNGGNCCGAGCGAGTTCGGCACCATCACCGAAACGGCNGCNGCGGAGCAGCGCGTGGCCAGCTTCATGATGACCTGCGAATGCGCGTATGCGGAGAACTGTTTGCCGCCGTAGCGCTTCGGAATGATCATGCCGAGAAAGCCGCGCTCCTTGACGAACTGCCATGCTTGCGGCGACAGGTCCTGCCACACCATGGTGGTTTCCCAGTCGTTCGCGAGATCGCACAACTGCTCGCATTCGTTATCGAGGAACGCCTGCTCTTCCGCCGTCAATGTCGCGGGGCCATAGCCGAGCAGTTTGTCCCAATGAGGCCGTCCGGAGAAGAGTTCGGCGTCCCACCAGACCGTACCGGCTTCGATCGCGTCGCGCTCGGTCGGCGACATCTCCGGCAGGATCTTGCGAAACACGTCGAGCACCGGCTTCGTGAGCCATGCGCGGCGCAGCGGCTTGACGGCGAACACGAGGGCAGGGAGGACCAGCACGATGGCCCAAAGCGTGGTTGCAGCAACGCCCGCCGCTCCGCTCACTCGTACCGCCGCAACCCAGACGATCATGAAGGCAAGCCACGATAATGCGCGCGCCTCTACGTAGACAAGCGCAAGAGCGCCGGCAACCAGCAGCAGGATGAACCACAGCATGACGTTTCCTCCCTGTTTTCATGATGCGTGCAAACGCATCCACGTTGCGTGGACGGTTCACGTTGTTGTCGATGTTGTGCGAGCGGCCCGGCGTCTTTGCGCTACGTTTGCGACGCGCCGTGCAACGCCTGCTGGAACGAGCAGGCTTCGATCGTGCCGCCGCTGTGTGCTTCACTCGGCGCATCGCCTGCGCTATGCGTGCTGCCGTCGAGCGCGCTGTCCGCGCCTGTATCGTCGGCATCGCCCAGCACGGCGGCGAACATCGCCAGTTGCGATGCGTCGGGCAGCGGCGCTTTCAGCGCGGCGACCATTAGCGAGGCAAGCCGTGCGATCAGTTGCAGATCGTTCATCGACTTGCCTTGCGAGAACTCGGCAATGAGGCTGTCCGTGTCGGCGCCCGCGAGCACGCCCGACAGCGCGCCGATGGCGAAGTGCAGCCGCCAGCCCAGTTCCTCGCGCGGCAGATGCGGCAGCGCGCGTTGGAACGCGTCGAAAAAGCGCACGGCCACCGACGCATAGTGGGCGCTCAGAAAGTCGCGAATGAAAGCAGAGGGGTCCGTATATGCGCGGCCGAGCAAGCGCAGAAAAGCTTTGCCGCCGACGCGCGGATCGCGCGAGAGCCGCAGCGCTGGAATGAACATCGCGCCGAGCACATGCTCACAGGTCAGACGTTCGCCGAGCATCCGGTCGAAGCGTTCGAGCAGCTTCACACGCTCCTGGTTGAGACGGTCGAGACGGCGCGACAGCATCGCGTGAATCAACGACTCCTTGCTGCCGAAGTGATAGTTGACCGCTGCAAGATTGACCTCGGCGCGCGAAGTGATCTGGCGCAGCGACATGGCCTCGTANCCNCAATCGATGAAGAGCGCCTCAGCCGCATCCAGGATGCGTGACTTCGTATCGCCGGCGTGCCGGCCTGTTGTGCGACCTGCCATTTGCGTCTCCCAGTTCTCGGCGCCCGCTCTGCGAACAGGCGATTCAAATAGGCATTTGAAACAGCCGTTTTTTTCAGGATAAGAAGGAAGGGCGAGTTGGGCAAGGGTCGGATGTCGATTAACTCCTCTAGAAGACTTCACGCGTGGCGCCTGTCATGCGTTCGCTATGCGTTTGCATGACGGGAATNAAAAAGCCGTTCCGANGAATCGGAACGGCTTCATGTGAAAGAAGAACNGTGGTCGGCTTCTAGTGCTTAAACCTGTCGTCCAACCGCACTTCCTTGCGCAGGATGGGCGCCGACATGTCTCGCCGACTGCGTCATGTCGATGCCGCGGCGCTCCCGGCTAAACGGAATCAGCGCGCAAATAACGGCGGCGACGATGCCGATCACGACCGCCATGACGAGCGCATAGTTGTTGCCGTGCGCTTCGGCGGCGCTCGCCTGCAGCGGACCGTTGACCGAAGCGATCAGATTGCCCAACTGATACACGAGACCGGGGAAGGTCGCGCGGATTTCGTCGGGCGAGATCTCGTTCAGATGAACTGGAATGACGCCCCATGCGCCTTGCACCGAGATTTGCATCAGGAACGCGCCGAGCGCGAGCAGCACCGGCGTGCTCGAAAAAGCCCACAGCGGGAGCACCGGAAATGCGATCAGCGCGGCGATGAAGATCGCGCGCTTGCGCCCGATCTTCTCCGACAACATGCCGAAAAAGAGCCCGCCGCAGATCGCGCCGACGTTCAGCGTGATCGTGATCCACGACACCGTATGTGCGTCGAACTGATGCTGGACGCGCAGGAACGTCGGATACAAATCCTGTGATCCGTGCGAGAAGAAGTTGAACGCGGTCATCAGAACGATTGCGTATAGCGACAGCTTCACGTTCTGCTTCAGCGTTGCGACAAGGCCAGGACGCGCCTGCTTCTCGAGCGTCTTGAAGGCCGGCGATTCCGGTACGTGCGCGCGGATGTACAGCACGAGCAGCGCGGGCAGCACACCGACAAAGAACATGCCGCGCCAGCCGATGTACTGATAGAACACGCCGAACACGACCGAGGCGAGCAGATAGCCGCTCGGATAGCCGGCTTGCAGCAGACCGGAAACGATGCCGCGCGATTTCGGCGGCACGGTTTCCATGGTCAATGCGCCGCCCACGCCCCATTCGCCGCCCATCGCGATGCCGAATAGCGCTCGCAACACGAGCAGGGTGGCCAGGTTCGGTGAAAAGCCCGACAGCAGTTCGAGCAGGGAGAAGCACGCGATGTTGACCATCAACGTGGGCCGGCGGCCGTAGCGGTCCGCGAGCCAGCCGAAAATCAGCGCGCCGACCGGGCGCATCATCAGCGTCAGCATTATGCCGAATGCGACTTCGGGGATTTTCGTATTGAATTCCGCCGCGATATCTTTCAATACAAACACCATTAGAAAGAAATCGAATGCGTCGAGTGTCCAGCCGAGATAGGCGGCAATCGTGACGTTTCTCTGTTCCCGTGTCCAGTTCATTGATGTTCTCCTGGTCTCCAATAACCCGCGGTCGATGTCGAGGTGCCCGGTACGCCCTATGGCATGGGCTTCGAGCGCGAGTGTACGCTCACCGTTAAGCGGCTGCAGGAAAGAGCGCAGCTTTGTCGGTGTTAATCCTGGGAGCAATTATCGTGCTGAATGCAGGGTCGAAGCTAATCGTCGGTTGAGTGTAATTATTGTATTGTGAATGTCTGCAGGAGCGTCGGTAATCTGTAATGGGATTTATTGCCGAGTGCCTTTATGCCGGTCGAATTGACTTAGTCGTTTTACGCCTGGCCGATGGCTTTCGGGTTTCGGTCCGGCCTTGTGCGACGGTAGAATGCGAGCGAACCCCGACTGTCGACGTCCGCCAATGGAACCGCCCGAAACACGATGAGTGACACGATACAAGCGCCGTTTTCCATCCTGTTCGTCGACGACGACGAGATGTCGCGCACCCACTTTGCGCGCGCCGTGCGTGACGATTACCGCGTGCACCTCGCGCAGGGCGCCGACGAAGCCATGGCGCTGTTGCAGGAATTCGGTTCGGAAGTCGCCGTGCTCGTCACCGACTTTCGCATGCCGGGGCGCGATGGCGGCCATCTGCTGCGCGAGGTTGCACAGGCGTATCCGCAGACCGTGCGCATCCTCGTCACCGCCTATGCCGACAAGGACATGCTGCTGCAAACGTTCAATACCGGCGACCTGTTCCGCATCATCGAAAAACCGCTTCGCATGGAGTCGGTGCGCGAGGTGCTGAAGCAGGCGGTGGCGCGCTACGTCGAGCGCGAGACGCGCCAGCAAAGGCTGCTTGCAATGGACGAGACGCTTGCGTTCCTCGCTCACGAACTCAACACGCCGCTGGCGGCGATATCGCTCTTTGCGCTCGGTCGAAAACGATGTCGCCCAGGAATACGACCCGCAGCGTCAACAGGAAATCGGCACTGCGGCTACCTCGATGCTCAATAACGCGCAGTATTGCCTGACGCTGATCTCGTCGTTCTGGGCGACGGTGCACAAAAGCGGCGGCCCGCAACCGGCGACCGGCAGCGCCGCGCGCGAGGTCAGGGCGACGCGCCTCGTCGCCACGCTACTCGACTCCTATCCGTTCGCCGGTTCGCAGCGCGAATGGATCGGCCTGGAAATGCGAGGCGATTTTGTCGTTCACGCTATGCCGAATTGCGTGGCGCTCGTACTCTCTTCACTGCTGTCGAATGCGTTGCGTGCGCTCGACGGTTGCCCGGCGCCTTCGTTGCGCATCGAAGTGATGAACGGGCCCGAGCCCGAAATCCGCCTGCACGACAATGGCCCGGGTATCGCGCCGGAGATCAAGGCGCGCTTGCTGCTCGATCCTGTNACGACGCACGCGGGNCGTGGNGGCCACGGCATGGGCATGATCTTCTGCAACCGCATCATGCAGTCGTTCGGCGGCGGNCTGCGNATCGAATCCANCGTCGGTGAGGGCACCACCGTGACAATGCGNTTNCCCGGCATCAGAGGCCGGGTGCATGACGGCGTGAACGAAGCGGCGTCGGACAGTCACGCCGCCTGAGCAATGCGCGCTAGTTCTCGCGCACGGCGAGTCCGTTCGCGGGCGTGGTCGTCGGTGTAGTCGTGCTTGTGCTCGTACTCATGCTCTTACGTGCAGTGTCGCCCGGTTCTTCGGGCTGGTCTCGCGCGGCGTTTGCAGACGCCAGATAGCGATACAGCGCGTCAGCCGAACGCTCGCTCAACGCATCGATCCGCTCGAGCCAGTCCGATTCCGCGGGCCATTCGCCTTCCAGCATGCGTGGATAGATGTGCCGCGTGAACTGGTGCAACGCCTTCGCTCCGACGTTGCCGCTCGCGCCGAGCAGCACATGCAACGCGCCATGCGCGGCGTCGATGTCGCGGTCCGCGGCGTTCACGCGAAGCTGCGAAGTCAGCGCGCGGATCTGCTCAATCCCATTCGCGAACGATTCGTCGATCAGCCCGAGTGCCGCCAATTCTTCAAGATGAGTGGCGTCGAGCAGATCGTTCTCGCGCACCACGGCGAGACCGCCCGAGCCTGCCGACGCAGCTTGCGCAGGCAACGCCGCCGGGCCTGCCGGGCTGGACGATGATGGCACCTTTGCCGACACCGGCGAGCGCGGCGCCTCGGCCGGCGCACTGCCGCCACTGCCGGTGCCTATGCCACTACCGCTGCGCTGCTGCGCGAACTGCCTCGTCAGGCACGCATAGAGCGCACCGACCTGCACCGGTTTGATCATGACTTCGTTCATGCCCACGCTGATGCACGCCTGCACCGAGCCGATATCCGACTGGCTCGTCAACGCGATGATCGGCACGCTCGCGTAGCCGTCGGTGCGGGCGCGAATCGCCGCAGCCGTTTCGAGGCCGCCCATTCCCGGCATGTTCATGTCCACCACGATTGCGTCGATGACGACCTCTTCGTCCAGCCGGTCCAGCACGGCCTGACCATGTTCCGCCTCCACGACGCTCGCGCCGAAGCGCTCCAGATAGGCCTTGGCAACGAGCCGGCTGTAATTGTCGTCGTCGGCAACGAGAATCGACTTGCCGGAGAAGTCGTCGAACCGCTGGTTCAGATGGCGCCGGTTGCCGTTCTCGAAAAGCGCCTGCAGCGACGTGAACAGCTCCATCGCGCTGGAGGACTTGCTGATCATGTCGTCCATGCCGGCCCGGCGTGCCAGCACGCGCGCGATGTTGCCGGGCTCGGACGTGTAGGCGGCAACCAGCACATTCCAGTTCGGATGATCGCGGTCGGCGCGCAGTTGCTCGGTGGCCGAATAGCCGTCGAGCACCGGCATGTTGACGTCCATCAGCACGAGGTCGTATGCCGACGCTTCGCGCAGCATCGCCAGAGCAGCCGCGCCGTTTTCGGCTTCGCTCACCTCGGCGCCCACTTTTGCCAACGTGCGCCGTGTGCGGGCGCGCAAAGCGGCGTCGTCGTCGGCGAGAAGGATGCGTTTGCCGTTGAGCACGCCCGTGGCGCGCTCGACGATTGCTCGCTCGTGCGCCGCAACCTCGCTCTCGGTGACGGGCGGAAATTGCAGCGTGAATTGCGTGAACTTGCCGAGCTCCGACTTGCACGCGATGCTGCCGCCAAACGCGCGCATGGCACGCTGACAGTAAGCGAGCCCGAGGCCCGTACCCGCCGAGTTGCCGGCGGTGCGGAACGGCTCGAACAGATGCGGCAGGATCTCAGGGGCGATGCCGCTGCCGGTGTCGCGAACGCTGACGCAGTGCCGGTCCACCGTCAGCGTCAGCGTGGCAGATGGAAGCGGTGCGATGTGATGCAGCGCGTTCTTGATCAGGTTGAAGAGGGTGAACAGGTAGACGGTTTCGTCGACCTTGAAGGTGAAATCTTCGAGCACCGCAAGGCGAACCTTGCCGCGTTCCTTCCTGTCGGCGAAGCCGTATTCGTCGAGCGCCTTGCGCGTGGTCGCGCCCGCGCTCAGGTAAGTGAGGGAGTCGGAGCGGATCT
>Ga0058694_1000834_pt1 | contig 13663 bp, 10 predicted proteins | sample AgamicOrSfrz_FD_55041 | JGI IMG/M metagenome (GOLD analysis project Ga0058694, IMG submission 55041) | Agave microbial communities from Guanajuato, Mexico - Or.Sf.rz | ecosystem: Host-associated > Plants > Phyllosphere > Phylloplane/Leaf | place: Guanajuato, Mexico | collected 2012-05-30 | reverse complement strand
TCATAACCGCTTATTTTATGCAAATGTTAGAAAAGAGAAAGCTGGTTCTGATCAGGTAATGATTCAAGGCATCCATGGTTGTCTAGATACTCTAAAATCGTCTTCGATACTTTGCCTCGCTGCTGCAAGTCTTCTTTCGATAAAAACTCTCCCGTTTCACGAGCTTTTACAATGTTCAGCGCTGCATTTGTGCCAAGACCGGGAATGGCATTAAACGGTGGAACTAAAGACGTGCCATCAATTAAAAATTCGTCTGCGCTAGATTCATATAAATCTACTTTTTTAAATGAATAGCCTCGTTCGCACATTTCTAAAGAAAGCTCAAGCACCGTTAATAAGTTTTTCTCTTTAGGAGATGCATCTAAACCTTTGGCATTGATTTCTTCCATCTTCGCTCGAATGGCAGTTGACCCTTTGATCATCGTATCAATATCAAAGTCATCTGCACGAACCGTAAAGTATGCTGCGTAATAAAGAAGCGCGTGGTGCACTTTGAAATAAGCAATACGCACGGCCATCAATACATAAGCAGCCGCATGGGCTTTAGGGAACATATACTTAATCTTTTTACAAGAATCAATATACCAGTCCGGAACACCATTTTTGATCATTTCCTCTTCAAATTCAGGTGTTAGCCCTTTCCCTTTACGTACAGACTCCATAATTTTAAAGGCAAGTGAAGGTTCAAGACCTTGATAAATCAGATAAACCATGATGTCATCACGACAGCCGATTACTTCACTTAAGTTGCAAATATCATTGCGAATTAGCTCCTGCGCATTACCAAGCCATACGTCCGTCCCGTGCGACAGTCCCGAGATTTGAACAAGCTCTGAAAACGTCGTTGGCTTCGTATCTTCTAACATTTGACGCACAAAGCGCGTTCCAAATTCAGGTATGCCAAGCGTTCCTGTTTTACACATAATTTGCTCTTCTGTTACGCCAAGTGATTCCGTTCCGCTAAAAATTTTCATCACTTCAGGATCATCCGTCGGAATCGTTTTTGGATCAATTCCACTTAAATCTTGAAGCATGCGAATCACGGTCGGATCATCGTGTCCGAGTATATCAAGTTTTAATAAATTATCATGAATCGAATGGAAGTCAAAATGAGTTGTTCTCCATTCGGAATTACGGTCGTCAGCTGGAAACTGGATCGGTGAAAAATCGAAAATATCCATATAGTCCGGTACAACGATAATCCCCCCTGGATGCTGACCCGTTGTACGTTTTACGCCCGTACATCCTGCTACTAAACGATCCACTTCTGCGTTTCGTAAATGTAAATCACGGTCACCGGCATAGCCTTTTACATAGCCATAAGCTGTTTTTTCGGCTACTGTACCGATTGTTCCCGCGCGGTATACATTATCTTCTCCAAACAGTACTTTTGTATAGTTATGAGCTCGCGGCTGATACTCTCCGGAGAAGTTCAAATCGATATCGGGAACTTTGTCTCCTTTGAATCCTAAGAACGTTTCAAACGGAATATCGTGTCCATCTTTAATAAATGGTACGCCACAATCGTCGCAGCTTTTGTCCGGCAAGTCGAATCCAGAACCAACGGAACCGTCATTAAAAAACTCGGATTTCTTACATTTTGGACAAACATAATGCGGCGGCAGTGGGTTTACTTCTGTAATTTCCGTCATCGTCGCAACGAATGAAGACCCTACGGAACCACGTGAACCAACTAAGTAACCATCATTCAAGGATTTTTTAACGAGTTTATGCGAGATCAAGTAAATAACGGCAAACCCGTGGCCGATAATACTTTTCAACTCTTTCTCTAGACGAGCTTCTACTACTTCAGGCAGCTCTTCACCGTAGATGCTGCGTGCCATCGCATAGCTCATTTCACGCATTTCTTCGTCTGCACCTTCAATTTTTGGCGTATATAAATCATCTTTAATTGGTTTAATATCGTCAATCATATCCGCTATTTTTTGCGTATTATGAACAACAATTTCTTTCGCTTTGTCCCCGTCTAAAAATGAAAAACAATTCAGCATCTCATCCGTTGATCTAAAATGAACATCCGGCAGCTGATGACGGTTTAACGGGTTAGCCCCGCCTTGTGAACCAATTAGAATTTTTCGGTAAATTTTGTCTTCCGGATTGAGATAGTGAACATTTCCTGTTGCTACAACCGGCTTTCCAATCTTTTCACCGAGCTTCACAATATTGCTGATAATATCTTTTAAGGCTTTCTCATCTCGCACTAAATCCAGTTCAATTAAGTGCTTGTAGTTGTCAGGAGGCTGTACTTCGATGTAATCATAAAATTCAGCTGCTCCTTCTACTTCATCAATTCCTTTTTGCATCATGCCTTCGAATACTTCGCCCCGGTCACATGCGGTTCCAATCAAGATGCCTTCTCGATATTTGTCGAGCTGAGATCTTGGAATTCGCGGAACTCGATAAAAGTAATTTAAATGAGAAATCGAAACGAGTTTAAATAGATTTTTTAAACCTACGTCGTTTTGTGCTAAAAGCGTCGCATGATAAGGACGGGCCCGCTGATATGCATTCCCTTCTCCCATATAATCATTTAAGCGATCGTGCATCGTAATTTCGCGTTCAAATGCATCTTTCAGCATTTTATTTAACAAATAGCCGGTTGTTTCCGCATCATAAATCGCGCGGTGATGCTGCACAAGTTCAATATCAAACTTTTTAGCAAGAGTATTTAAACGATGGTTTTTCATATGCGGATACAAAAATCTTCCGAGTTCAAGCGTATCAATAACGCCGTTAGCTGCTTTTTCTAATCCGATTTTTTGCAGTCCCATATTTAAAAATCCCATATCAAAGCTTGCATTATGAGCGACTAAAATACTGTCGCCCATCCACTCGTGAAAATCCCGAAGTACTTCTGAGATTTCAGGCGCATTTTGGACCATATCATCTGTAATACCCGTCAGCTCAATTGTTGTTGCAGACAGAGGATGATGAGGATTTGCAAACCGTTCAAATCGATCGATGATTTCGCCTTCTTTCATCTTCACGGCAGCAAGTTCAATAATGGTATCGTATACGGCTGACAAACCGGTTGTTTCGACGTCAAATACTACGTAAGTTGCTTCTGTCAAATCCACATGCTGCGGATTATAGGCAATCGGCACGCCGTCGTCTACTAAATTGACTTCCACTCCGTACAGTATTTTAATGCCGTTCTTTTTCCCGGCTCCATACGCTTCAGGAAACGACTGTGCAACCGCGTGATCAGTTATCGCTACAGCCGGATGTCCCCATTTTTTGGCTTGTCCGACTAAAGCTCCAACAGATGAAACGGCATCCATTTGACTCATTGGCGTATGCAAGTGAAGTTCCACACGCTTTTCATCTTCAGGCGCTGTATCCTGTCTAGCGGGACCGGTAATCTCGTTAACATCATTTCCAATCATAACTAGATCACGGACAAATGTATCGTTTTGTACACTTCCGCGAACCTTTACCCACATTCCTTTTTTAATCGCTTGAAGTAAAGGAATATCTTCTTTGTCACGCGAAAACATTTTAACCATAATAGAGTTTGTATAATCTGTCACTTTAAAAATAAGAAGCGTACGTCCGCTTCGTAATTCTCTCGTTTCTGCATCAAATACGTATCCTTCAACGGCAATTCGCTTTTCTTCATCCACAATGGAGTCCAGGCGAACCGTCTCGTCTTTAATCGTATATCCAATTGTAAGCGGACCTTTTGGTAGGTCTGGTCCATCACTTTTTTCATTTTCTTTATTTTGCATTTCTGTGATGGCTTGTAATACTTTTTCTGTATCTTCTTGTTTTCGTTGCTCTACAAACTGCTGAAATGCTTCTTCTGAATGTACAACTTCCGTCATTAGCTGAAGGTTCGGAAACCCATAGGACGCATACTGATCAGCAATTAACTGACTATACTTTTTACGTAAAGCCGTTCCTTCTGCATCATGTCGTGCGTTCACAATCAATTTGGCACCGTTCAATCTCGGCATTTGATCTTGTAAAAGCGACTGTAAAAGGGGAGATATGCCCTGCATTTCTCCAATACAATGCTTCCAATATGACTGTACATGCTCTTCCGTACATTGTTTATTAACGGTTTGAATAGAAAAAGAAACACTCGCAATATGAGAAAAAGCTGAAGACATGCGAGCATGGAATAACTCATAAATCTCAAAAGGTAATAACCCTTCTAAAGAAAAATGGAAATGCCATTTTTTTTGTTCTTTCTGAATGACGAGCTTTTCAATCGCTGCGTTTTCAAAGTAAGGAACAATTTGATCACTCGTCAGCTCTAACTGCTGCAGCAGCAACTTAAAACGCTCTTTTTTTCCTAGCGTTTGTGCTTCCAAGTTTTCTGCCTCCTTTTATAAATGAGTGCAATCTATTTTAACATAAATGACTTCTATTCTGTCATATGTTCTGTTTATAAACATAAAAACAGCAGGGATACAAATCCCCGCTGCTTCATTACTTCGCTAGCAGTTCTTTCACTGTTGAAACAAGATTGTCAACTGACACTTCTAATGACTCCCCAGTTTTGCGTACTTTTACTTCTACAATTCCTTCAGATGCACGTTTACCAACTGTTACTCGAACAGGAAGACCAATTAAATCTGAATCTGCAAATTTTACTCCTGCACGCTCTTGGCGGTCATCTAACAGCACTTCAAAGCGATTATCTAATAACTCATTATATAATTTCTCACCTAGTTCACGCTGTTCATCATTTTTCACGTTAACTGGAATAACGTGCACTTGATAAGGCGTAACAGCTTCTGGCCATAGAAGACCGTTTTCATCATTAAATTGTTCTGCAATCGCAGCTACTGTACGAGAAACACCGATACCATAGCAGCCCATAATCATTGGCTGGCTGCGTCCGTTCTCATCTAGATACGTTGCTCCCATCGCTTCACTGTAGCGAGTTCCTAGCTTAAAGACGTGTCCGACTTCAATACCTTTAGCAAACTTAATAACGCCTTGTCCATCCGGTGACTGATCCCCTTCTTGGATGAAGCGGAAATCTTCGTAAGTTGCATTAAAGTTACGTTCATTCACATTTGTGTAGTGATAACCTTCTTCATTTGCTCCGCATACACCGTTAGCAATTGCTTTTACCGCATGATCAGCTACCACTTCTACTGAATCACTTACTCCAATCGGTCCTACTGAACCAACTGCGCATTTTAATACTTCTTTTGTTTCTTCTGGAGTTGCCAGTTCAACAACGGAAGCTTCAAAATAGTTTTTCACTTTAATATCGTTTACTTCGTGGTCCCCGCGAACAAGTACAAGCACAAAACGATCATCTACTTTAAATAAAAGGGACTTGATACAAGAAGTCGCTTCAACATTTAAGAAAGCAGCTACGTCTTCAATGCTATGCTGATTTGGTGTTTCTACCTTTGTTAATTCTTTTTCAGCTTCACCTGATTTTTCATACGTATTTACAACCGGTGCCATTTCAACATTTGCTGCATAAGAAGATGTATCTGAATAAGCAATTGTATCTTCCCCGATTTCAGAAAGAACCATAAATTCATGCGTATCTTTTCCGCCCATTGCACCTGAATCAGCGATAACCGCACGGAAATTTAATCCGCAGCGCTCAAAGATGCGGCTGTAGGCAGCAAACATTTTGTCATATACTTCATCTAAACTTTCTTGAGAAGCATGAAACGAATATGCATCTTTCATAATAAATTCACGACCGCGTAATAAGCCAAAGCGTGGACGTTTTTCATCGCGGAACTTCGTTTGAATTTGATATAAATTCAGCGGTAAACGTTTGTATGACTTCACTTCGTCACGAAGCAAGCTTGTGATAACTTCTTCGTGTGTTGCTCCCAAAGCAAATTCACGGCCGTGACGATCTTTCATACGCATTAACTCAGGTCCATATGAATACCAGCGGCCAGACTCTTGCCACAATTCAGCTTGTTGTAAAGCAGGCATCAATAATTCGACAGAACCTGCACGGTCCATCTCTTCACGAACAATTTGTTCAACTTTTTGCAATACGCGCTTACCAAGCGGTAAAAAGCTGTACACGCCGCTTGCATTTTGGCGCATATAACCTGCGCGCAATAGAAGCTGATGGCTTTTTATATCCGCATCAGCTGGCACTTCTCTTAATGTAGGAATCAATGTAGAACTTTGTCTCATAACCTCGCACCTCTTTGCTTACTTCTCTATCTTATTTTTTTAAGGCGGACCATGCCGCAATTTTCATATAATCAGCGAGGGAATATCCCTCGCTGAGCGTATGTCTTATAAAAAGAACTTTTGAATATCGTTCCACGTTACAACGAGCATCAGCAGCATTAATAAAGCAAAACCGATAAAATGAACAATGCCTTCTTTTTGACGATCAATTGGCTTACCGCGAATTCCTTCTACAGCGAAGAACAATAGTCGTCCTCCATCTAAAGCAGGAAGTGGAAGCAAATTGACAATCCCTAAGTTAATACTTAAAACGGCTGCCCATTTCATTAAATAATAAATGCCTGACTGTGCTACTTGATCGGTTGCTGCGTAAATACCTACAGGACCAGAAAGCATATCCAGTTTGAACTGTCCTGTCACAAGCTTCCCTAGACCCGTTAAGATTTCTTTCATCCACGTATATGTTTCAGTAGCTCCGTGCGTGATCGAACCAATGAATGACTTTTCAACCGGTGCATATACGCCAATTAGTCCAATTGTCTGTTCCCCAACTTTGCGACTTTCAGGTGTAATCGGAATATCTAGCGTTTTGCCGCCGCGCTGAACCGTGAATGTAATTTGCTGTTCAGGATGTTTTTGAATTACTTTTACGACATCATCCCACGTTGAAACACTTTGTCCATCAATTGCTTGAACTTTATCTCCTTGTTTAAGTCCCGCATCAACGGCTACTCCATCTGATGTTAATTTGCCCATCACGGGTTTGTCAACAACATATCCTTGAGAAATCCCAAGAACGATAAAAATAACAAAGGCTAATATAAAGTTCATTAGCGGACCAGCGAAAATGGCTAGCGCACGCTGACCAAGAGTTTTAGAAGCAAACTGACGGCTGTAAGGTGCAATTTGAATTTCTTCTCCGTCCATAACGAAGTAAGATTCTTCTGCTACCTCGAATTTTTGCAGACGTTCATCTTCACCTTCTTCATAACCTGAAATAAATAGATTATGCTCTAAGTCTGCTTGCTCTACCTCAATAACTTTTGCATTTGGATGCTGTTCCTTGTTATTAATAATGACTTTATTTACTTTGCCTTCCTTATCAAACATGAGGCCCACCATTTGACCAGGCTTAACTTCGATCATTTCTGGGTCTTCTCCAGCCATTCGAACAAATCCACCTAGAGGCAGCAAGCGAATGGTATAAACTGTTTCATCTCGTTTAAATGAAAAGATTTTGGGACCAAACCCAATGGCAAACTCACGGCATAAGATGCCTGCACGCTTTGCAAAAACTAAATGACCAAGCTCATGAAAGAATACAAGAGCTCCAAAAATGACGACAAACGCAATGACTGTGTTCAATGGGTATTACCCCCTTCATGTAATAGAGTCAAATCTCCACCCACCAGAAATAAGTGAGTGGCTTCTCTCGCACGCACATTATCGAGAGATGGCGGATCTAACAAACTCTCTTGCTTCTAAATCTACTTCTTTAATAGTAGATAAACAAGGTTTCTGTATTACAGTATGTTCATTCATTGCTTTTTCAATCACATCTTCAATTTGTAAAAATGTAATGTGACCATCTAGAAAGGCTTGAACAGCTTCTTCATTAGCTGCATTTAAAACAGTCGGAAGTGTTCCACCCGCTTTGCCAGCCTCAAATGCAAAAGCTAAACAGCGAAAACGCTCTTCATCCATTTTAGCGAAGTGAAGCTGGCCAATATCCGCCAAACTTAAACGCTTGGTGTTGGGCAAAGACATGCGTTTTGGATACGTTAACGCGTATTGAATTGGCACGCGCATATCAGGCGTTCCAAGCTGAGCAATAACGCTTGTATCAGAATACTCTACCATAGAATGAATGATGCTTTCCTTATGTAACAATACATCAATTTTCTCATAGGGAAGATCAAAAAGCCAATGTGCTTCAATCACTTCTAATCCCTTATTCATCATCGTTGCCGAATCAATTGTAATTTTAGCTCCCATCGACCAGTTTGGATGATTTAATGCATCTTCAACCGTTACTCCCTGTAGTTCTGCTCTCGTTTTATCTCGAAAGCTCCCTCCAGAAGCCGTTAAAATTAAACGGTCTATTGCTTTTTGATCTTGCCCTTGCAAACTTTGAAAAATAGCTGAGTGCTCACTGTCTACCGGTAAAATATCAGCGCCATATTCCTTGGCTGCTTCCATGACAAGGTGACCAGCGGTAACAAGTGTCTCCTTATTTGCAATAGCAATCGTTTTTCTCATTTTGATTGCTTCTAGCGTAGGAGTCAACCCTACACTTCCAAGAACAGCATTTACTAAAACTTCTGTGGATGGATGAGTTGCCACTTCCACAAGCCCTTCTTCTCCATAAACAAATCGAATAGAAGGGAATTCTGCTTGCAGTGACAGACAATCTTCTTTCTTCATCACAGAAACAAGGGCTGGCTTACACTGCTGAATAATCTTTCTTGCTTCATTAATATTTCGACCTACAGAGATTGCTGAGAGCTCAAAATGCTCCGGATGCGCTCGAACAATATCAACGGTTTGAGTACCGATTGAACCTGTAGCTCCTAACAAGGAAATTTTCTTCAAGTATATTCACTCCTATTAAAACAAAGACATCTTTTTTATAGAGATAATAAAAAAGCTAAAATTGGCATGATGAACATTAAACTGTCAAAACGGTCTAAAATCCCACCATGACCTGGTAAAATCTTTCCTGAATCTTTTACGCCATAGTGACGTTTGAACGCTGATTGTACAAGATCACCCATCTGTCCAAATAACGATACGATAATACCAATTACAAGTAGTTCGATCATAGTTTGATCAATATTTGCTAACAGCTTAAATACAATGGCTACTATAATAGCGCATACGACGCCACCAACAAAACCTTCAATTGTTTTATTGGGACTGATTTCCGGCCATAGCTTTCGTTTTCCCATTGCTCGTCCAATAAAATAAGCTCCGGAATCCGTCGCCCAAATAATAAGAAAAGCAAAGAACAAATAAGCTAAGCCGAACTCTTGACGAACCTCGATAAAATAATGAAAGCCAAAGCCAACATATACTGTCGTTAATAAAATAAACCCAACGTCATCGAAGGTAAATTTATTTTTAACTACAACCGTGTACATTAATAAAAGAAGGACAGCAGCAAGCGCTACTTCTATCTTATGTTCACTTAAGAATTGAAATGCAACATCTCTTCCATTTGGTAGTAAAAACACCCAGGTTAGCAATAAACTAATGATACTTGGAAAAGACATTGCTTTCAAATGTTTCATTTTTAAAAGCTCAATTACACCAACTGTTCCGATTACATACATGATAAGGGTAAAAGGTAACCCTCCAATTAAAACAATCGGCACAAATACCGCAAGTGCTACAATCGCGGTGATAATGCGCTGTTTCATCTTGTTTTCCACACCTTCTTATACACCACCAAAGCGGCGACCGCGCTTTTGAAACGCCTCGACTGCTTCGATTAAATGATTTTCTTTAAAATCTGGCCATAATACTTCTGTAAACCAAAACTCTGTGTAAGCTAGCTGCCAAAGCATAAAATTACTTAAGCGAAGCTCACCGCTTGTACGAATAAGCAAATCCGGATCTGGAAGGCTTTTGCTCATTAAATAGGAAGAAAATAAATTTTCTGAAATAGAAGAGGAAGCTACTTTTCCCTGTTCTACATCTTCTACCAATGACTGAATAGCACCCATGATTTCGTGACGGCTACCGTAATTGAGCGCGAAGTTTAAAATCAGCCCTGTGTTATGCTTTGTTTTTTCAATTGCGTTATCCACGGCTCGAATCGTATGGGCAGGGAGCTCACTTTTATCCCCCATAATACGAACTTGCACATTTTTTTCAATTAGCTCAGGCAGAAAGGTTGTTAAAAATTCCTCTGGCAGTTTCATTAAAAACTCGACTTCAATTTTGGGGCGCTTCCAATTTTCAGTGGAAAATGCATATAAAGTTAATACTTTAACACCTAATTCATTGGCCAATCTGGTCACATGACGCACTACCTTCATTCCTTCATGATGGCCCATCATGCGAGGAAGAGCTCGTTTTTGCGCCCAACGACCGTTCCCATCCATAATAATTGCAATATGTTCAGGAACAGGGTGCTGTTTCACTTGATCTTTTCGTTCTGACAAAGACAGTGTATTTAAATCTTGACTTTTCTTCCATGCTTGAAATTTTCTTAACATGCAAAGGTCCCCCGTTGTACGCTCTCACATAAACGTGTGGCTTATGTGAGTTTTTTCTTACTACACATTATTAACAAAAAAACCCCCTGTAAACAATAGAGGGTCTTTTACAATATATTTTACCTTGAAATGACTTAAACTGCCATAATTTCTTCTTCTTTATCTTTCGCCACTTTATCCACTTTTACGATATGATCATCTGTTAGTTTTTGAATGTCATCACTGTAGCCGCGTAAATCGTCTTCAGTAATTTCACCTTTTTTCTCTAACTTTTTGAAATCATCGTTTGCATCACGGCGTACGTTACGAACCGCAACTTTTGCTTCTTCAGCATATTTTTTCACCATTTTCACTAACTCACGACGACGCTCTTCCGTTAAAGCAGGAATCGATAAACGGATAATAGTTCCATCGCTTGTAGGTGTTAACCCTAAGTCAGATTTTAAAATAGCTTTTTCAACTTCACCAATTTGTGATTTGTCATAAGGCTGAATAACAAGCATACGAGCTTCAGGCACGCTTACTTGCGCCAATTGNTTAATTGGTGTTGGTGCACCGTANTATTCTACCGTTACNCGGTCAAGAAGTGACGCGCTTGCACGTCCAGCACGAATTGATGCTAGTTCGCGGCTAAATGATTGAATTGCTTTTTCCATTCTTTCTTTTGCGTTTTGCAACACTTGTTTTGGCATNTTTATTTCCCCTTTACAATTGTTCCAATGTTTTCGCCTGTAACGGCACGTTTAATATTGCCTTCTTCCGTAATTGAAAAAACAATTAGCGGAATATCATTGTCCATACATAATGAAGAAGCTGTAGAATCCATAACAGCTAGTCCATCTTTTAAAACATCAATATACGTTAATGTTTCGTATTTTACAGCATCAGGTACAAGCTTAGGATCTGCATTATAAACGCCATCTACGTTGTTTTTAGCCATTAAGATCACGTCAGCTTCGATTTCAGCTGCACGCAAAGCTGCTGTTGTATCTGTAGAGAAATAAGGGTTTCCTGTACCCGCGGCGAAAATAACAACGCGTTTTTTCTCAAGATGACGAACAGCTTTTCTTCTAATATAAGGCTCTGCTACTTGTCTCATCTCGATAGAAGTCTGAACTCGTGTTTGCACACCAATGTTCTCTAAGCTATCTTGAAGAGCCAAAGAGTTCATTACTGTTGCTAGCATTCCCATATAATCAGCAGCGGCACGATCCATACCCATTTCACTGCCAATTTTACCACGCCAAATGTTTCCACCACCAACGACTACAGCAATTTCCACACCTAATTCATAAACGGCTTTTACTTGTTCAGCAACAGATTTGATGATGGATGGGTTAATACCAAAACCCTCTTCACCAGCTAATGCTTCTCCACTTAACTTTAATACGATACGATTATATTTTGCTTGACTCATGCTTACCTCCATCGTTAACGGTGAGATCTCTTTTGTAAAAAAGGGAACACACAGTGTTCCCTATACGGTCAAACCCTTACTTTTTAACTTGGTTCATTACTTCTTCAGCGAAGTTGTCTTGACGTTTCTCAATACCTTCTCCTACTTCAAAACGAACGAAGCTTTCAACAGTAGCGCCTTTGCTCTCAACGAACTGACGTACTTTTTGATCAGGATTTTTAACAAATGTTTGATCTAGTAAGCAAATATCTTCGAAAAATTTGCCAAGGCGACCTTCAACCATTTTTGCAACGATTTTTTCTGGTTTGCCTTCGTTTAATGCTTGTTGAGTTAATACTTCGCGCTCACGCTCAGTTTCTTCAGCAGAAACTTGATCACGAGAGATGTATTTAGGGTTGATTGCAGCGATGTGCATAGCAACGTCTTTTGCAACAGCTTCTTCAGTTGTACCAGATAATACTGTTAACACACCGATACGTCCGCCAGCATGTAGATAAGCACCGAATGCATCAGCATCAGTTTTTGTTGCTACAGCGAAACGACGTAGAGATAATTTTTCTCCGATTGTAGCGATTGCAGAGTTGATGTGTTCTTCAACAGTTGCACCGTTTTCCATTTTTTGAGTAGCAGCTTCAGCAGCGTCAGCTGGTTTGTTAGCTAAGATGTGAGCAGCTAATTCTTTTGTTAATTTTTGGAAACCTTCGTTTTTCGCAACGAAATCAGTTTCAGAGTTAACTTCTAAGATAACAGCTTCGTTACCTTGAGTTTCGATGTAAGTTAGACCTTCAGCAGCAATACGGTCTGATTTTTTAGCAGCTTTTGCAATACCTTTTTCACGTAAGAAATCGATTGCTTGCTCCATATCACCGTTAGTTTCAGTTAACGCTTTTTTACAATCCATCATACCAGCGCCAGTTTTTTCACGTANTTCTTTTACCATTTGAGCAGTAATTGCCATAATGTGTAGCCTCCTTGTTTGGGTATGTAATTAATGTATATAAATGGGTTAAATCTTTTCAAAAAAAGGTGATAAAAGGCTATTCCCTCTTATCACCTTTCACGGAATTAAGCAGTAGTTGTTTCAGTTTCAACTGCTGTTTCTTCACCTTGTTTAGCTTCTAGAATAGCATCAGCAACTTTAGAAGTTAAAAGTTTAACAGCACGAATTGCATCATCGTTTGCAGGGATTACATAATCAATTTCGTCTGGATCACAGTTAGTGTCTACGATACCAACGATTGGNATGTGTAATTTTTTAGCTTCCGCTACTGCAATACGCTCTTTACGAGGGTCAATGATGAATAATGCATCTGGAAGTTGTTTCATATCTTTAATGCCGCCTAAGAATTTTTCAAGACGCTCTAACTCTTTTTTAAGTTGAACTACTTCTTTCTTAGGTAGTACTTCGAAAGTACCGTCTTCTTGCATTTTTTCGATATCTTTTAAACGTTTGATACGTTTTTGGATAGTTGAGAAGTTAGTTAATGTACCACCTAACCAACGTTGGTTAACAAAGTACATACCAGCGCGAGCTGCTTCTTCTTTAACAGAATCTTGAGCTTGTTTTTTCGTACCTACGAATAAAACAGTACCGCCGTCTGCAGCTAATTCTTTAACGAATTTGTACGCTTCTTCTACTTTCTTAACTGTTTTTTGAAGATCGATAATGTAGATGCCGTTACGCTCAGTGAAGATGTATTTCTTCATCTTTGGGTTCCAACGGCGAGTTTGGTGACCGAAATGTACACCAGCTTCTAGTAATTGTTTCATTGAAATTACTGACATGTGTTTTTCCTCCTAATGGTTTTAAGTCTCCTCCGCTCATTTCATCTTCAGCCGAAACTACAAAAAGTAGCACCATCAACCGAATCAA
>Ga0058694_1000818_pt1 | contig 13958 bp, 15 predicted proteins | sample AgamicOrSfrz_FD_55041 | JGI IMG/M metagenome (GOLD analysis project Ga0058694, IMG submission 55041) | Agave microbial communities from Guanajuato, Mexico - Or.Sf.rz | ecosystem: Host-associated > Plants > Phyllosphere > Phylloplane/Leaf | place: Guanajuato, Mexico | collected 2012-05-30 | reverse complement strand
AAGTGAAGAAACCTTGATTTGATAAGCATTCTCAGTGACTTTTCTATTGAAAAGTTTTATAAATCATTTTACAATGAATAAGGAGAAATTTCACTCTTGATTCGCGAAGAGATTATATAATGAGAAATTTTCGAACACTTTACAGGAGGTCTTGTTATGCCAAAATATACAATTGTTGATAAAGATACTTGCATCGCATGCGGCGCTTGCGGAGCAGCAGCACCAGACATTTATGATTATGATGATGAAGGTATTGCATTCGTAACATTAGATGATAACCAAGGTGTAGTAGAAATTCCAGAAGATCTAGAAGATGATATGATGGATGCAATGGAAGGCTGCCCTACGGATTCAATTCGCGTAGCGGATGAAAAATTCGANGGCGATGCTAATAAATTCGAATAAGTATGGAGCAAACCTGTAGTGTACATGCTGCAGGTTTTTTTATATATAAAAATCGCTCTCCCCGGGAGAGCGATTGAATTAAACAGCAATGCGACGCGTGATCCATTGCTTCATTTTTGAAAATAATAAGACAAAGATAACCCCTGTTGCTGCTCCTTTTATTAAGTTAAACGGCAAAATACCTGCAACGATATATTGACGTGCTTGTTCACTAGACATTTCTGGCGATTGTAAGAAGATTGTATACGCTGGTAAGAAGACATAATAATTTAAGACAGCCATGAGTACCGTCATTACAACCGTACCCGTAACCAAACCTATCGTTACGCCTTTAGCCGTTTTAAATCGGTTGAACATGTATGATACAGGAAGAACGAACAGTAAACCAGCCACAAAGTTCGCCACTTGACCAACTGGAACCCCTGTAGCACTTCCTTGAATTAAATAATTCAATAAATTTTTTATTCCTTCTACTATAACAGCAGCCATCGGTCCAAATACAAGTGCTGCTACGAGTGCAGGAATTTCGCTAAAATCAATTGTTAAAAACGGAGGTAATCCAGGAATTGGAAAATTAATCATCATTAAAATATAAGCAATACTACTTAACATTCCTAGTATAACCAGCTTTTGAGTTTTCTTACTTTGTTGCATCTTGCCTCTCTCCTTCTTTGTGATCCACTCTTCAAAGAAGAAAGGTTCAACTTTATATCCCCACGCAAAAACCTCCCAACAAATGATTCGTTGAGAGGAGACATGGCAGGCATATTTAATAAACGTTCATCACATTAGGTTTTGAACGCTGAACCTCCACCTTCTCCCATCCAGACTGTACTGTCGGCTTTGGAATTTCACCAAATCTGCTCGTATGTATTACATATAAGCTCGCGGGCTCAAAACAATTTGTTTTTTACCGCCGGTCGGGAATTTCACCCTGCCCCGAAGATAGACCAATATTTAATTATGAATTTATTATATGTTATCTCGAATTAAAAGTAAATAAAGAAGTTTTTTAATTCCTATTAAATTGATGTTTTTTATAAACTTCATTTTGTTTTTATATGTAAAATAAGGAAATAAGTGCATAACCAACAGCATTATGACATATTTATAGTTTCAATTTTACGTTTATAATTGTGTATTTGATAACTAATCGTAAAGTTTGAAAAATATAATTGACAGAATTTTTTTAACATGGTAAATTATCAAATATTTGATGATAGTAAAATCCAAGGGAGATGTTCACGTCATGTATAATGTATTAGTAGCTGATTCAATTAGCAATGAAGGTCTTGCTCCACTACTTGAAGCTCCTCATGTGAATCTTACGCGAAAAAAAGTTGAAGAAGTTGAGAATGATTTGCATACGTACGATGCGCTTTTAGTACGGAGTGCTACGACGGTTACAGAGGATTTGCTGGCAAAAATGCCGAATTTAAAAATTGTTGCTCGCGCTGGAGTAGGTGTCGATAATATTGATATTGAAGCCTCAACCAAACGAGGGGTTGTCGTTATTAACGCGCCGAACGGAAATACCATTTCAACGGCGGAACATACATTTGCTATGATGGCTAGCTTGTTTCGGCATATCCCCCAAGGAAATGCTTCAGTTAAAGCGCGCGAATGGAACCGCTCAGCATTTGTTGGAACAGAGCTTAATCGCAAACACCTGGGCATTATCGGATTTGGACGAATTGGCTCAGAGCTTGCCAAACGCGCAAAAGCCTTCAATATGAGCGTTCACGTTTACGATCCTTTTTTAACCTCTTCCCGAGCTGAAAAGCTAGGCGTAGAACTATTATCCCTGGATGAATTACTAGCAGCAGCGGATGTAATTACCGTGCACACTCCGCTTACCAAAGAAACAAAGGGATTGCTCAATCATGACACGTTAGCCAAAACAAAGAAGGGTGTGTTTTTATTAAACTGCGCACGCGGCGGGATCATTGATGAAAAAGCCTTAGTTCATTATTTAGAAATTGGCCATGTTCAAGGTGCAGCTATTGACGTATTTGAAGTTGAGCCGCCGATTGATAACCCTTTGTTACATTTTGATCAAGTTATTACAACTCCCCATTTAGGAGCTTCTACAAAAGAAGCCCAGCTTAACGTTGCTGAAGACGTGGCACATGACGTTTTGCGTTTTCTAGAAGGTAATCCTGTAAGCTCATCCATTAATTTACCGACGCTTTCTAAAGAAGTTTTTGAAAAAATTCAGCCGTTTACGAGCCTTACTAAACAAATGGGAGCTATTTTATCTCAATGCATGCGAGAACCTGTTCAGCATATCTCTATCTCCTACGGAGGTACAGTGACGGATTTGGAAACCACTTATATTACACGGAGCTTGTTATCAGGCTTTTTAACTCATCGTATCGACTCACCTGTTAACGAAGTCAATGCTTCTATGATTGCCAAAGAACGAGGAATTACATTTGGNGAAAAAACATCGGAAGATACGCAAGGATATTCCAATATGATTGACGTTACCGTAACAGGNGAACAGCGTANATTTACCATTACGGGCACCTATATAGCNGGCTATGGACCTCGAATTNTTAATATTGATTCGTTTGATATTGATTTTTATCCGGAAGGACATCTTCTTTATATCCGTCACAGTGATCAGCCCGGAGTTATTGGAAATGTAGGGAAAGTACTTGGAGATTTACGTATTAACATTGCTACCATGCAAGTGGGCCGTAAGCAAAAAGGCGGAGAAGCCATTATGATGCTTACGTTTGATAAACTTTTAGATGATTCTGTCATCGCTTCGTTAAAACAAACAAGCGAAATTGTGACCATACAGCGTATTGAATTGTGACATTGAAAAAAGAGCCTGAGCGGCTCTTTTTTTATGGACTTATTTTTAACACTTGTCCTGCATTTAACATCGTATTTTCTAAATGATTCCACTTTCTTAGCTGATCCATATCTACTTCATATTTGACTGCGAGCTCAGATAATGTATCTCCTTGATGGATAAGAATACAGTTATCAGAAGTCTGATGTAACTGCTGAAAAACCGTGGCAGCTAAATCGCTTTTTACGTATGCCGATAGTTTTTGCTTGTCCAATTTGGCAAGTGGGTTTACTGCATTGGTTTTATCCGGATTCCAACTTTCTTGATGAACTTCAAAATGCAAATGTGCACCTGAAGATCGCCCTGTATTGCCAACTCGTCCAATGTTTTGACCTGCGGCTACACGATTTCCTTCTGCAACAAAACGTTCCTCTAGATGAGCATAGACCGTTTCGTATCCATTTGTTTGTTTGATAAAAACAACCTGTCCGTATGTATTTGAATAGTAAGAGCGGCTCACCACTCCTTTTGCAACAGCATACACCTGTGTACCAACAGGTGCTGCTATATCAATTCCAAAGTGTTTGGCGTGACGTGAACCAAATATATCAGTTAAGACTCCTTCAACCGGCCACTCCCACTGCTTCTCTTCTGCTTTTACCATTTGCCCGCCCCAAAATAAAAGACCTATACACAATCCCATTACTAATACAACCAATATTCTTCTTAACACGTCAATCATGAAGAAAGAACCTCCTATGTAGATCATTGCACACAAAACATACTATATGCCAATTCCTTCTCTTTTAGACTTGTTTATAGAAAAAATAAAGAGATGTGATTCTCCACTGAATCACATCTCTTTGCTATTCTTATTATTTCAGCCGAACAAACTGTTATTTAGCATGTGTTTACTTTGGCAGTTTGATAAAGAAAGTTGTTCCTTCATTTAATTCACTTTCAACCGCAATGATCCCTTGATGTGCCTCCACAATATTTTTGGCGATTGCAAGCCCAAGACCAGTTCCTGACTTCCCTCTCGTTCTGGCTTTATCCGCTTTATAAAATCGTTCAAATACAAATGGAAGATCTTCTTTCGGAATGCCTGCTCCTGTATCTTGAACAGAAAGATGGATTTCGGATTGACTTTTATCAAGATGCAGCTTTACTTCTCCGTAGTCATCCGTATGACGAATAGCATTATCAATTAAGTTTGTCAGCACTTGTTCCATACGGTCTGAATCAATCATCGCTTCAAATTCATCTTCTATTTTTCCATTAAGAGACAGTTTAATATGTTTTTCTTTAGCTAACCCTTGAAACTTACGCAAAACACGTTCTGTAAATTCAACCATTGCTACAGATTCTAAGTGAAGCTGCACATGTCCCGCTTCCATTCGTGCCAAATCTAGAAGTTCATTTACAAGCCGGCCCATACGGAGTGATTCATCATAAATCACCTGTGCAATTTCTTTCTTTTCTTCATCCGTACTTGCAATATCGTCAATAATAGCTTCACTATAACCTTGAAGCATAGAAATAGGTGTACGCAATTCATGAGACACGTTTGCAATAAAATCTTTTCTCGATTTATCAAGTTTACGCTCTTCAGACATATCTCGTAGTACAGCTACAGCACCGCGAATTTTCGTTTGATTATAGAGCGGTGACATTAAAATGACCCACGTTTTCCCTTGAATTTTCAATTCTGCACTTCGCTCCGTTTCAGTCTCTACTACCGTTTGAAACAAATGGACGACGTTTGCTGGAAGCTCAGGCACCTGCTGATTGTTGACATCCTGCTCGTAATACCAAGTCTGAAGAAAATGCTCCGCTGGGGGATTGGTAATTAAAATCGATCCGTCTCTACTAAACGTAATAACACCGTCTGCCATACTGCTTAAAATACTTGAAAGCTGCTCTTTTTCCTGATTGAGCGCATTGAGGTTAAACTTTAACTGCCTGCCCATTTGATTAAAAGCAATCGCTAACTCTCCAATTTCATCGTGAGTTAAAATAGGTACTTTTGTATCAAAGTTGCCTTTTGTTACTTCAAATGCCGCCTGCCTCATTTTTCTAAGAGGCGCTGTAATTCGAGTGGATAAGAAAAAAGCAAAGATAGTAGTTAAAATAATAGCAATACCTGCAGCCAATAAAATGAACTTAGTCGTATATTGAGCGGGTTCTTCAATTTCAGAAAGAGATTGATACAAATAAACGCCGCCTGTCGGTTTGTTATCTTTCATTAAAGGTACACCGACAACAAACATTAAAGGCTCATCACTCGTGTCTTTCTTTGTAGTCATGTACATTTTTTCCCGTATTACTTTACCTTTTTCAACCACTTGATTTAGCTGATCGTTTTGTTTAACAATGGCCGAAATAGCTTTCTTATTTTCTTTATCAGGATGTGTGGAATGCCAATAAAAATCTTTGTCTTGAACAATAACTACACTTGCTTGGTCTGCAAGTTCACGAGCAATGGATAGTCCTAGTTTTTCATCGTCCGTTTCCTGCACAATGGTAGAGATTTTAGCAGCCGTTTTAGTTAAACGGTTTTCTGCATCTACAACATGATAATTTTCAAAAAACTGAAGCAGTAAAATAGTCAAAATAAATAAAACAAGCGTGACGAGCAATAGGATAGTAAACCATAGTTTACCAACTACACTTCTCCAAAACATCAGTTATTTTCAACCTCAAATTTATACCCTACTCCCCATACGGTTACAATCATTTTCGCCGCTTGTGACGATACACGATTTAACTTTTCACGCAAACGCTTGACGTGCGTATCTACCGTACGAAGATCTCCAAAGAAATCATAATGCCATACTTCACGCAGCAGCTGCTCTCTGTCATATACTTTATCTGGCGTTTTTGCAAGGTAGCATAATAATTCATATTCTTTTGGAGTTAAGTTAACTTCTTTTCCGTCTGCTGTAACGCGATGTGCATCATTATCAATCGTTAAGTGATCAAAGACGATAAGATTTTTCACGCTCGTTTCTGGTTGAATAAACGTTGCTTGAGAAGAACGTCGAAGCAGTGCTTTTACGCGAAGAACCACTTCTCTTGGGCTAAACGGCTTAACGATATAATCATCTGTACCTACTTCAAACCCTTGGACTCTGTTTACTTCTTCCCCTTTAGCTGTAAGCATGATAATAGGAGTTGCTTTTTTCTCCCGAATTTGTTTACAAACCTCAATACCATCTATGCCGGGCATCATTAAATCTAATACAATCAAATCATAGTCTATGTGTAACGCTTTTTCGATTGCTTCATGCCCATCGGCTGCTTCTTCAATGATGTATCCTTCTTTTTCTAAGTACATTTTTAACAATCGTCTAATGCGATCTTCATCGTCTACTAGCAGTAATCTTTGTTCGTTTTGCATGTATTTTCAACCTCCTAGTCTTAGTGTACAAAAAAAAACCGGCGAGTTCTACTTATGATACCCAAACAATGTGACAATTCGTGAACACCTTTACGAAAAACAGCTTTTTTTACCAAAAAGAGGCTGAGACGCAACGAAATCCATGCAATCTACAGCTGAATAAATAAAATAAAGAAGCTAGTAGGGATCGCTTGTTCCACGGCTATAAGCACCTACATACACGAACCTTGCGTTCACCATCTCAATGAAAAAATCCGAACGAATGAGATTCTCCATCAAGAATCTCATTCGTTCGGATCTTCCTTCAACTAAAATATCTTTGTTTCAGCCTCTATTCTATTTTTAAAGGTTACGCATATGAATGTAAACCTGCAATAATTAGGTTCACAGCCACTAAGTTGAACATAATGATGGCAAACCCGCCAACTGCCAGCCAAGCTGATTTTTCACCGTGCCACCCTTTAGACAGCCGAAGATGAAGAAAAGCGGCGTAAAATAAAAAGGTGATCAGCGCCCACACCTCTTTAGGGTCCCACCCCCAAAAGCGCGTCCAGGCCATCTGAGCCCAAATCATAGCGAAAATAAGTGCTCCTAGTGTAAAAATAGGAAATCCAATCGCCACTGCTCTGTAGCTTACTTCATCAAGCAAGTCGCTGTTTACCTGCTTCACAAGCGGCTGCAGCGCGGCTCCAATTCGCTTCCGTAAAATNANACGAATCAGCCAATATAAGACAAAGCCACCGNCTAACGACCAAATAACCGTATTTAATTTTTTAGCATTGATAATAGCNGGCATATCAATAAGCGGCTGTATATCGTTCCCGTCTGTCCACTCACTTTGATGCGGCCCCACTAGCGGAACCATATGATATACGACTTGCTCTTGTTCTCCACTTTTATTAACCCAATTAAATGATGACTCGTAGTGAGCCGCATTAAAAGCCAGCGTCACCGCTACAAACCCAAGCGTACTAATAAGCGTATACAGGATGAATTCCAGCCAAAATGCTTTTTTATTTCGCTTGGATTGGTCAATCGTTTTGATTAAATAAATCAATCCTGCAACAAAGCTAATGGAAAGCACGGCTTCACCCGTAGCAGCGGTTGTAACGTGAATATGCAGCCAATTCGTTTGGAGAGCCGGTATCAGCGGCGTAATTTCAGTTGGAAACATGCTTGCATAAGCAATGATCAAAAGAGCCACCGGCAATGCAAACAAGTCCAAGCATGCTAAGACGATAAATAAAGTAAATAACAATAAATGCGCCAACAAGCATCATGCCAAAAAACGTCGTAAATTCAAATAAATTACTAACAGGAGCGTGGCCTGATGCAATCCACCTTGTAATAAAGTAGCCAATCTGTGCAATAAAGCCGATGATGGTAACCGCAATTCCAAACGTTGCCCACTTTGTTTTCTTTTGAGCTGCTCGCTTATCTCGAATAGCTCCTCCGAAAAAAAAGGTTGCAACTAAATAAGCAATAAACGCCACATACAGTAAATTACTACTTATACTCGCGTAATCCATGCTTTTTCCTCCTATTTTGTTTCTTTATCATTTTGGTCCTTCAGCTGTGTAAGGGATGTTGATTCTAATAAACCATTTAGTTCTTTTTTAAGCCCATACCAGTTTTTATTTGTATGTGCGGCCAACCATATCTCATTATTGACTTTTTGAATCCACATGCGGCGATGATTCCAATACATCCCTTGAATCACACCAATCATAAAGATGGCTCCGCCAATTCCTAAAAACCAAAGCGTATAGTCTCTGCGAACGGTTAATCCCGTTACATTTTTCGTTTCCACACCAGCAAAGGTCATTTTATAATCGTTATTTCCTAGCGGCTCCAAGTTCTCTCTAATTCCAACAAAAGCAACTTCACCTTTTTTATGCTGAGGGGTAATCATTTTAAATACAAAAGCCGGATTGTTAGGCACTCTGGTCTTTGTATTTGGATTTCCTTCATCATCAAAGAAAAAGTCTGGAAAGTAACTCATGAGCTTGACTTTATATCCGTTTTTTAGATCATATGTTTCTTTTGGATTATGTAAATCTACTGTAAGTGAACCAACGTTTCTATTTGCATTTTTATCTGTTAAATGGAAAGACATAGAGCTAAACTCATTTAACTTGAAATCCACTTGGTACATGGCATATCCTTCAAACTTAAGCGGCTGATTCACACGAATCTCTGAATCTTTTATTTTCTTTAACTTTGGATCTGCTCCCGGTATAAGCTTTCCTTCGCGCTTATACAGACTAACATCCGCTTCATATTTTTTGGCTACTTTATTATTCCCTGCACGATCAATTGCTTCTTGAAACACAGCGTTTTCGCTATCTTTATCATACATTTCAACAGTAAAACGATGGTTTTTCAAAAAATACTCTCCGTTCGTCCCAGGAATAACTTTTGTTTCACCTTCACGGATCCAAAGAACTTCATCTATATACATACCTGGTACAAACCTAAGCATAGCACCTAGTAAAAAGATAATGAGACCGATATGATTAACGTATGGACCCCATCTTGAGAAGCGTCCTTTTTCAGCCAGCAGATTGCCGTTTTCTTCACGAATAGAGTATCTTCTTTTTTTAAGCATACTTTTTACATGTTCATAATCTTGATCCGTCCACGATGATGAAGTGCTATATAAACGCTGTCTTTTTAAGAAGTTTGGATGTTTTGTTACACTCTGCTTTTTTAGAGCTCGGTACAAAGGCACTACTCGATCTAAACTGCAAATGACTAACGACATTCCTAAAGCAGCAATTAAAAGCAAGTACCACCACGATTCGTAGAGATGATGAAAACCTAACTTATAATAAAGCTCTCCTGTCCATCCATATTCCTTTTGGTAATACTCATCTGCTGTCACATTAGGAGGTATGTAAGCTTCTTGAGGATAAATGGTTCCGACTGCAGACGCAACAAGCGTCACAATAATGATCCAAATACCTACTTTTACAGAAGAGAAAAAGTTCCATATTTTATCGATAACTGTTTTATTGTACGTTTGCGATCGCCTTGCGCTTCCTTCATAACGCATATCTACTAATTTATCAGTTGTTTCTTCTGCAATCGGCTTACCACAGGCTTCACACAAAATCGTACCATGCGGGTTAACGTGTCCACATTCACATTTTACGTGTTTCATTGTCAACACTCCCTATGGTTTAATTTCTTCCATATATTCTTTTATTTTAGATTCTTCCAATCCCCCAATAAAACTGTCTACAATTTTTCCGTTTTTATCAATTAAAAATGTAGTCGGCAGAGGATCTATTCCGTATGCACCCAACACTTGTGAATCTTTATCCATCAAAATCGGAAAAGATAGCTCATACTGTTTAGCAAATTGCTCTACTGCTATATTCGTTTCTGCAACGTTAACAGCTAGAATTTCAACACCTTGCTTTTTATATGATGCATACTGCTTTTCCATAGCCGGCATCTCTTGTTTACAGGGCTTGCACCATGTTCCCCAAAAATTCAAAAAAACTCCTTTGCCTTTGTAATCTGATAGCTGATGAGTTTCTCCATTAACATCTCTTAATATAAAGTCAGGTGCCTTATCTCCTACTGATACCTTTTGTTTATCAGCAAAAAATTGAGCATAAAGGGTATATCCAACCGCGCACAGCAAAACTGCCAATATAACTGTTCGAATAATCAAGCGCTTTTTTTTCATGGCACGAACTCCTTTTAACCGCTTTCAATACGCTTTTTTCTACCATTATATCATTTTTGTGGTAGTGGCTTTCCAATAATATTTCGACGTTTCTGTGAAGTCTTCCTCTCATTCTACAAGTTCGACATTTTTTCAAAAAACCTTGCTTGTTTTTCTAATTCACGACATTTTTCATAAAAAAAACAGGTAAGTGAAAATTACTTACCTGTTTGAGACATTGAATATAATTGTTTGACTTCATGCGCTGTAAGCTCACGAGCTTCTCCTGCATTTAATCCGCGTAAATCTAAAGGTCCGTAGCGTTCACGTTTTAATTTTAATACAGAATGCCCAATTGCATCGAACATGCGACGTACTTGACGATTTTTCCCTTCATGAATCGTCAATTCCACAATCGCCGTCTGCTTGCTTTTATCAATAGAAAGAACTTTTGCACGAGCTGGTGCTGTTTTTCCGTCCTCTAGCATCACACCGCGCTGCAGCTGTCTGATTTTTTCACGACTTGGAATTCCTTTAATTTTAGCCACATACACTTTGTCCACTTCAAATTTAGGGTGCATTAGCTGATTAGCAAATTCACCGTCGTTTGTTAAAAGAAGTAAACCCGACGTATCATAGTCTAGACGTCCAATTGGATAAATTCTTTCTTCTACATGTGGAAAGAAGTCAACGACTGTTTTTCTTCCCTTGTCGTCGTTAGCAGCTGAAATTACGCCTCTTGGTTTGTATAACATAAAATAAACGGGCGCTTCGCTTTCTACAGGCACTTCGTCTACTTCAATTTTATCGTTAGGACCTACTTTCGTGCCCAATTCTCTTACAACTTTTCCATTTACTTTCACTCGGCCTTGGCCGATTAATTCTTCAGCTTTACGTCTTGATGCTACACCTGCGTGAGCAATCACTTTTTGTAATCGTTCCATTAACACTTCACCTCTTGTAACATCTTACTTGTTTACGAAGTAATACACAAGTCTATTTGCCACTCAGAGGTAGAATTTTCGATTTCTTACCGGCCAAACACAAGGATTACAATGACAACTGAGGCAATAATTCCTACCAAATCTGCCAGTAAACCAACCTTCAGCGCATCTCCCATTTTTTTAATGCCAACCGCTCCGAAATAAACCGTTAAAATATAAAATGTGGTATCTGTACTTCCCTGCATGGTCGATGCCAAACGACCGATAAAAGAATCAGGTCCGTATGTAGAAATTAGATCCGTCGTGATACCAAGAGCAGCCGTTCCAGATATCGGTTTGATAAGAGCTAAAGGTACAATTTCAGCCGGAACGCCGACTGCTTGCAGCATAGGTTTTAAAACAGATAAGAAAAAATCAAGGGCTCCTGAAGCTCGAAAAATAGAGATGCTCACTAACATGCCGACTAAGTAAGGAATGATGGAAAAAGCAATTTGTAATCCGTCTTTCCCTCCCTCTACAAACTTTTCATACGTAGGAATTTTTTTATAGGTTCCATAAAGTAAAATACATCCTACAATAAGAGGAATAAACATCAATGATACTTGATTAAGCATAGTCATTTTCGTTTTCCTCCTTTTCGTGTACGTCGATAATAAAAGAAGCGATCAATGATGATAGCTCCTATCGTAGCTACAACAGTTGCTAAAAGCGTGGTACCGACAATTTCAGTAGGATTAGCCGAGTTATACGTAATTCGAATGGCAATAACTGTGGTTGGTATAAGTGTTAAACTGGTTGTGTTAAGTGCTAAAAGTGTGATCATAGAACGGCTTGCTTCGTCTCTATCGCCGTTTAGCTTTTTAAGCTGCTCCATCGCTTTAATGCCAAGAGGAGTTGCCGCATTCCCGAGCCCAAACATATTCGCCATCATATTGGACAATATATACCCTAAGGCCGGATGATCTTTTGGAACATCAGGGAAAAGTCTTGTAATGATGGGTCGAAACAGTTTCGCTAACTTGTCGAGAAGCCCTGCACTTTGAGCAATATTCATCATCCCTAACCAAAAGACCAGCACGCTGATTAACCCAATGCTGATGGTCACTGCTTCGCCTGCTCCTTGAAAAATTGCTTTGTTTACATCACCAATTTTTCCATTTATAATCGCAAAAACAATTCCGATAATGGTCAGCAGCATCCAAATAATATTAACCATCTGTTTTGGCTCCAGACTGAATAAACATTAATCGCTTCACTTTATCAAAAAAACCTTTTTGCTGCTCGGACTGCTTTTCGAAATAAATTGGAACACTGTCAATCGTCTCTCCACTTCTATAAATATCGAGCTTTCCTACCACATTTGGAACTTCCCCTGTTTCTTTCCACTGCTTTTTAGGCTGAATTANCGTNGTTTTCACTTCTACAGAGCTTTGTTCTTTCTTTGTGAGCGGATAGACGACATTTCGTTTAATATACAGCTGATCTTTATANAAAGAATCCTTTATATCTGCCAANTCNCCTTTTGCAGCTAAACTGGTCATATCATATTTATCAAATGCATTTTCATACATGGAAATGTGATCGTTCCAATCATCTGGGGCATTGATCGTTACNGCAATNAAATCCATTCCATCTTTTGTAGCAGTTGTCACAAGCGTTCGTTTTGCTAATTTNGTATACCCTGTTTTTCCGCCAGTACAGTATGCATATAGTGTTGTCAGCAGTTTATTTTTGTTTTTCCACACTCGATCCCATTTCTCTTCAGGATGCTTCATTCGATAGACTTTTGTTCCTGAAATCTCTTTGAAAATTTTATTATTCATTGCATAGCGCATGAGCAGAGCCATATCGTGCGCGGTTGAGCGATGATTTTCATGATCGTCTAATCCATGCGGATTTTGAAATGTTGTATTTGTCATGCCAATTTCTTCTGCTTTTTTATTCATCAAATAAACAAATCCATCTTCGCTTCCTCCAACGGCTTCTGCGATAGCTACAGCAGCATCATTACCTGAACGAAGCATCAAGCCATATACTAAATCTTTTAATTTTATTTTTTCACCTTCAACTAAATACACAGAAGAACCTTCAACACCAACTGCGCTGTGGCTCACGGTAACTGTTTTATTTATTTTGCCAGATTCAATCGCCAGTATTGCTGTCATAATTTTTGTAATGCTAGCAATTCGGCTAACTTGATCTGCATTTTTAGCATATAACACTCTCCCTGATTTCTGTTCCATCAAAATAGCACTATGAGCACTTACGCTCCCCGCTGCAGATGATATGGAAGGCCAACCGCTGAGACATAGCAATACAATAAATAGATAGATGATACTTTTTTTGCTTCTTTTCATGTCATCCCCGTCCCTCTACCTGTTTGTACAAGTTTATGCTCGTCTTTTTTGGTTATGAATGAAAAGATTTGTCCATACAAAAAAGAACATAGAAAAAACTCTATGTTCTTTTACATTTTCACTTCATTTCTTGAAACGATTGAAAAAACAAATCTGCTTCTTGATCGGTTCCTTCTTGTAATAAATCTTCTGGAAGCGGCGGCAGCTCTTCGATACTTTTAAGGCCAAAATAGCCTAAAAATTCTTTTGTCGTTCCGTATAAGATGGCCCGCCCTGCGCCTTCCGCTCGTCCCACTTCCTTTAATAAAACCTTTCCAATTAAAGTTTGAAGAGGTCTTTCCGTTTTCACTCCGCGAATCTCTTCGATTTCAGC
>Ga0058694_1000815_pt1 | contig 14016 bp, 13 predicted proteins | sample AgamicOrSfrz_FD_55041 | JGI IMG/M metagenome (GOLD analysis project Ga0058694, IMG submission 55041) | Agave microbial communities from Guanajuato, Mexico - Or.Sf.rz | ecosystem: Host-associated > Plants > Phyllosphere > Phylloplane/Leaf | place: Guanajuato, Mexico | collected 2012-05-30 | reverse complement strand
CCGCTGGAGCCCTATGAGGGGCTGACGGTCGCCGCCGCTTTCCCCAAGGGTGTCGTCGCCGCGCCGTCTTCAGGCAGCCGGGCGCTCGATGCCCTCGCCGATTTCGGGCCGCCGCTGCTCGGGCTGCTCAGCCTGCTCGGCCTAAGCTACTTTTACTATGTCGCGTGGAAGCGAGCCGGGCGTGATCCGCAGGCAGGCACGATCGTCCCCATCTTCTCGCCACCTGACGACCTGACACCGGCCGCGATGCGATACGTGACCAAGATGGGCGCCGATAATCGCGCCTTCGCCGCCGCTTTGGTCGACATGGGCGTGCGCGGCCACGTTCGGCTCGTCGAGGAGGAAGGCGGCTGGTTCTCGTCGAAGAAGATGCGGATCGAGCGGCTCGCCGGCACGAACGCCCTCCCCTCCGAAGAGCAAGCGGCGCTCGTCGAGATTTGCGAGCCGGGCGAGGAACTCGTCATGGAGCAGAAGAACTATCGCAAGTTCCAGAGCGCGAAGAAGGCCTTGGGAGAGGTCTTGAAGGACCGGTTCGATGGAAAGCTGTTCAACCGTAATTATGGTTGGTCGGCCGCCGGGCTGCTGCTGTTCATCGCCTTGTTCTGGATCACATGCGCTGCCGTTGCGGCCGCAACCTATGGCGCCGTCATTTGGCAGATCGGTGTGGTCATCGGCAGCCTGCTCGTCGCCGCGCTCTTGTGGTTGGCATTCCACGAATCGACGGTCGGCAAATGTCTCCTGACTCTCGTCGGCATGATCGCGCTTGCCATTTCCTTCGCGCTCGGGATGCCGGTCCTAACCGCCGCCTTCAACAGCGGGTGGTGGCTGCCGATCATCCTTCCCATGCTGGCAGCGCCGCTCGTGCTCTCCGCTTTCTGGTGGATGGCCGCGCCCACGAAGGAAGGGCGCGTCGTGCTCGACCATATCGCCGGCTTCAAACAATATCTGTCGATCACTGAGACCGAGCGGCTCGACCGGATGACGCCGCCCAAGGACACGCCCGAGCTGTTCGAGAAATATCTGCCCTACGCGATCGCGCTGTCGGTCGAGAATCGCTGGGCGGAGCGTTTCGCCGGCGTCCTGGCGGCNGCTTCCGCGCAGGGTCAACAAGGCTTCGCCTGGTATTCCGGATCGAGCAGCCCCTGGAACAGTCCGACCGACTTCGTCGACAATGTCGGCTCCTCCCTGGCGAGCACGATCAGCTCGGCCTCGACCGCACCGGGATCGAGCAGCGGCTCTGGCGGTGGCGGGTCCTCCGGCGGCGGAGGTGGCGGCGGAGGTGGCGGCGGCTGGTAAGCCCTAGTTCCAGGCAGGACGGCGGAACACCAGGGTCGCGTCGCCATGGTAGAGCGTCTCGCCCACCTCTTCGAACCCGAGTATCTCGGCAAGCTTAATCGACGGTGCGTTGGCGGGTGCGATAATGGCCCAGATCGGGCTGGGCTGGAGATTGGCTTCCGTCCACTCCAGCACGGCACGGCAGGCTTCTGACGCAAGGCCCTGGCCGTGCGTGTTCGCCGCCATGATCCAGCCCATCTCCGGCTGTTCGCCGAACTCCGGCTCCAGGTCCCGCCACGCGTTGAACAGGCCGACGATCCCGGCAAGTTCGCCGTCCGACTTTTTCTCGACCGCCCACATTCCAAAGCCCAGGAAATGCCAGCCGCCCACGAACGACGTCAGGCGTCGCCACGCCTCTTCGGCGCCCATCGGAGTTGGCCCGAAGTGCTTGTGCACCTCGGGGTGGCTCAGAATCGCGTGATAAGGGCGGAAATCGTCCTTTCGCCAGGGGCGCAGGACAAGCCGGTCGGTTTCAATCCGCGGAGCTTCGCGGACCAAGGCTTACTTCTTGGCGAGCGAGAGACCACCGAAGCGCTTGTTGAAGCGCGCGACCTGGCCGCCTTCCTGGACCTGGCGCGTGCCGCCGGTCCAGGCCGGGTGCACCTTCGGGTCGATCTCGAGGTGAAGGGTGTCACCTTCCTTGCCCCACGTCGAACGGGTCTGGAACTTGGTCCCATCCGTCATTTCGACGTTGATCATGTGATAATCGGGGTGCGTACCGGACTTCATCGTGATTTTTCCTTGGTTTAGCCGCTGGTTTCCGACCAGCAGCGACAAGTTGAGCGGCGCCTCTACAGGGAGAGCGCCGAGGTTGCAACCGACGGGGTCGGTCAGGCGGGTTGTGCTTCCCCTGCCCGCAGCTGCGGAAGCGCCCGCTGTGCAAGCGCAAAGCCGCCGAACAGAAGCCCGGTGTAGAAAAGGTCGCCGGCGAGGCTGTTCTGGAAGAACGGGATCGCGGCGACGTAGCAGGCGGCGAGGCCACCAAGGGTCACCGGATAGAAGCCGCTGAACAGCCACATCCCGAAGTTCGTCACGACGAAGAAGAGAATGGAGCTGGCGAGCGCGGCGGCGGCGACGCGCAAGACAGACCTGCGCGTCGAAACGGTCCAGCCGATGAGGACCGTCAGCGCCGTCGCCGCATAGACGAAGTTCATGCCCGGATAGCCGAGGCCAAGGACGAGGTCGCTGAGCAGCAGCGCGGCAAGCGGCGCAAGGAAGGCGAGCGCCCGGCGGCCGAGATAGGCGCCGCTGAACAGCGCCATGGCGCCGATCGGCGTAAAGTTCGGCGGATGCGGCACAAGACGGAGCGCGGCCGCTGCCGCGATTGCGCCGAGAAGCGTCAGAAGACGGGCATGGTTGCTGGTCATCGCCCTTCAATAGCGGGCGAAACGGCAATTTGACAGTCCGTCCGGCCGCGTCCTAGCACCGTCCCCGATCAGGGTGCCGCCCACCGACATCGGTCGGCCGGGGGCGGTTGAAAGGGAAGCCGGTGCAAGTCCGGCGCTGTGCCCGCAACCGTGATGCCGATCACTCGGCAAAGTCGGGAACCTGCCTTGGTCGGTCGTCCGTTTCCCCGGCCGGGACCAGCCGNGGGGGCGTGGGCGGGCACTGCATGGGGCAGCGCATCCCTCTGTGACGACGATTGTTCGTCAACAGGAGGATTCCATGCCCGTTACTGCCCTACCCGCGGACCAGATCGTCATCACCGCCTCCCGCGCGCCCGAGAGCGAAGCCGAAACACCGGCAAGCGTCACCGTCTTCGACAGCGACCAGATCGAGGCTCTGGACGAGCCGCTGGTTGCGGATCTGCTGCGCCTGACGCCCTCGGCCGCAATCACCAGCATCGGCCCTGCAGGATCGCTGACCGAGGTCCGGATCCGCGGATCGGAGGCCAACCACAGCTTGCTCTTTATCGACGGGATCAAGATCAATGATCCGGCGTCGGGTGACGCGCCNCGGTTCGAGCTGCTCAACGCCGACCTCGCGTCGCGCATCGAAGTCGTGCGCGGGCCGCAGTCGGCCCTGTGGGGTTCCGACGCGATCGGCGGCGTGATCGCCGTCAACGGCCTCGACGACGCGCCGGGCTATGCGGCGTCGGCGGAGNCTGGATCGTTCGGCTCGGTGCGGGCNAGCGGGTCCGCAAGCTATTCTAGGGACGGCGCTTCGCTGTCCGGTGCCATCGGATATCAGCGGGCGACCGGCATCGACAGTTTCGGCGCGCCCGGTGGGGACAAGGACGGATATCGCAACCTGTCGGGGCGAGTGCGCGGCACGTACGACGTTTCCGCTGATGTACGGATTGGCGTCGCTGCAATCATGCTGACCGGCAAGAGCCAGTTCGACGGCTATGACCCGATAACGTTCGAGCACGAGGATACGCGCGACGACAGTCGCAACCGGCTGACGGCCGGTCGAGTGTGGGCGGAGTTCGGAAACTCGTCCTCCGCCTGGGCCGGGCGGGTCAGCGCCAGCCTCCTCGGCTCATCGAACCGCAATTTCCTTGCCGACGAGCCGCTCAACCGGACGAGCGGCACGCGACGTGTCGTCGATGCGCAGGTCGAGCGGCGTTTCTCCACCGGTTCGGTCAATCACCGGCTGATCGCGGCGGCGGAGACGGAACGGGAAACCTTCCAGGCGCGCGACACCGTCTATGGCGGGTTCACTGACCAGGACCGGACCCGCGACCATTCCGCGGTGACTGCGGAATGGCGCGCGTCGACCAGCAGCTTCATCGGTGACGTCGCCCTTCGGCGCGACATGTTCAACCGCTTCAAGGACGCTACCAGCCTGCGCGCCTCGCTGCTGGCCAACATCGGCGCCGGCTTCGCGGCGACCGCATCTTATGCCGAGGGGATTGCCCAGCCGACTTTCTTCGACCTCTACGGGTTCTTCCCTGGAAACTTTGTGGGTAACCCATCGCTTAAGCCGGAAAGCTCACGCGGGTTCGAAGCTGGCCTGCGCTACCGTAGCGGGCGCTTCGCCGCGTCCGTCACGGGTTACCATCAGCGTCTGTTCGATGAAATCGTCGACGTGACGGACCCGGCCACCTTCCTGCAGACCACCGAAAATCGCAGCCAGACAAGCCGCCGCTCGGGCGCGGAACTTGAAACGACGTGGCAGCTCAATTCGGCGCTCCGCCTCGGTGCCAATTACGCCTACTTGCATGCCACGGAGCCCGATGCCTCGACGGAACGCCAGTCGCCCGAGCTTCGGCGTCCAAAGAACAGTGGTTCCCTGTTCGCGGACGGAAAGGCCGGTCGATGGACCTATGGCGCGTCCATTGCCTATGTCGGCGCGCACCTCGACCGATCGGACAACTTCCCGTTCGACGTGGTTCGGCTGCATTCCTATTGGCTGGCCGGCGCGCGGGTTGCTTATGCTGTGCGAAACGGCGTCGAGCTCTATGTCCGTGGCTCGAACCTGCTGAACCAGCGCTACGAGGATTCAGTGGGCTATCACACCGAGCCGCGCGGGCTGTTCGCGGGGGTGAGGCTCAGCAGCCGCTAGGTCAGGCTGAAGGCGGATCGGCGATCATCGCGGTGAAGCTCGCCTCGGCGGCGAGCTTCCCGTCGATGGTGGCGCGGCCGGCGAACTTGCACACCGCTGCGCGCTTCTGGACGAACTCGACCTCGAGCTTGAGCAGGACGCCCGGCTCGACCGGCTGGCGGAACTTCGCGCCTTCGATCGCCATGAAATAGACGAGCTTGCCCGACCCTGCGAGGCCGAGCGCTTCGACGGCGAGGACCCCCGCCGCCTGGGCGAGCGCCTCGACGATCAGCACGCCCGGCATGATCGGGCGCGACGGGAAATGGCCCTGGAAGAAGGGCTCGTTGATCGTCACCGCCTTGATCGCGACGATCCCCTTGTCGGGATCGAGGCTCTCGACACGGTCGACGAGCAGCATTGGGTAGCGATGCGGCAGCGCCGCCATGACCCGCTTGATGTCCAGCGGGCCGAGCGCGCTGCCGCTCGCTTCGGTCATGAAGGCTTAGCGGCCCTGCGGCGTCTGCTGCGCAGGCGCCTGGGTGGCGATCGTCGGCAGCGCCGCATTCAGCGCGGCAAGGACGTCATTCGTCACTTCGACGGACTGGCTAGTCGCGAGCGTCGCCCCAACCTCGACGAGGACATTGGCGCCGCGGCGCTGCATGACCTGCTGGTAGATCGGGTTCAGCTTATCCTGAATCTGCTTCTGGATGTACTGCTGGTTGCGCTGGATCTGCTGCTGCTGGCCGGCGAGCTCCTGCGCCGCCTGCTGCCGCTTGGTCTCCCACGCCTTGGCGCGTGCCTGCAGCGCTGCGTCGGGCTCCTTGCCCTTCAGCGCGTCGACGGCGGTCTGGATCGACTGCTGCTCGGTCTGAAGTGGGCCGGTCAGCGTCTTCTCGCGCGTCTGGTAGGCCTGGACCTGGCCACGAAGCGCNGCCTGGGCGGTCTTGCATGCGTTGCACTCGGCGCTGACGCGATCGAGGTCGACGACGGCGACAACAGCCGCCGGAAGAGCCTGGGCGGTCGCGACCGAGGGCGCGAGAGCAGCGGCGGCGACAGCCGCGGAAACAAGGAGAGTTCTCATCAGAATGCAGTTCCTACGTTGAATGTGAACAGTTTGGGATCGTCACCTTCCTGAGTGACGAGGGCTTTAGCGAGGTCGATACGCAGCGGTCCGAAGGGCGAAATCCAGTTCACGCCGACACCGACCGACACGCGCGGCATCGCTGAATTGCCGAGGAAGAGCTCCTTGAAGCCCGCGACGAACGTGTAGCCGGTGCCGACCAAAGCTTCGCAGTTGGACTTCGACTGGCCCGGATTGAGAGTGACCGTCGTCTTGTTGTCGTTCGACGTACAGGTGCCGGGCCGATCGAGCAGGCTGGGCGTGGTGATGTCCCACAGCGATCCCGCGTCGACATAGACGGAAGGACGCAGGCCGAGGCTCTTGATGCCGGAGCTGACCGGCACCTCGAGCTCGATGCGGCCGAGGTAGAACGCCTTGCCGCCAAGGGCGTCGTTGACGTCCTTGTTGATGTCGAGCTTCTGGAGCGTCCCGTCATCATTGTACGGGACGCGGATGACGCGCGGGCCGATGCCGCGAATGTCGAAGCCGCGGATCTGGGCGCCGAAGAAGCGGTCGGTAAGCCGGATCGCATCGCGGCCCGGCCCGGGCGAGCTCTGGAGCGCCTTGATGTACCCGCCCTCGCCGTGGATCGACAGGATCCAGTTGCCGAAGCTCTTGTACTTGGTCGCATAGGCCTGCGTACGCAGATAACGGACGTCGCCGCCGAGGCCGGCGAAATCCTGACTGAAGGTCAACTGCTGGCCACGCGTCGGGTGAATGCCGTCCGTATCGTTGTAGATCGTCGAATAGCCGAGCAGCGATGTCAGCCGCGTACCGACTTCGTCGCACAGGTAGGTGCCGGCCTTGAGCGGATCACACTCGGCAGGAAGCGGCCCGCTACCGTCCGGGTCGGTGTAGAAGGTGCTCTTGTCGAGCGCGATATTGTCCTGCTGCAGCAGGTAGCGAGTGCCGAAGTTCCAATATTCGGTGATCGGGAAACCGAGGCTGAGGCCGCCGCCGGTGCTGACCTGCTTGTAGGTCGTGTTCCGGTTGTTCCCGATATAGTTGAAGCTGCTGTAATCGCGGCGGAACAGCTGGCCGCCCAAGAGGATCGGCTTGTCCAGGAAATAGGGGTCGGTGAAGCCGAGCTGGACCGCCTTCGAATAACGCGAATAGTTGATCGAGGCGTCGAGCGACTGGCCCTTGCCCATGAAATTGTTCTGCGAAACGCCGAGCTGGAGGACGAACCGCTCAAGGCTCGAATAGCCGCCGGACAGCGACAGCTGACCGGTCGGCTTCTCTTCGACGTTGACGCCGAGAACGACGCGGTCCGGCGCCGAGCCTTCGGTCTGCTTGATCTCCAGCTTGTCCTGGAAGAAGCCGAGGCTCTGGATGCGGTCCTGGCTGCGCTTGACCTTCTGGGCGTTGAACGCGTCGCCTTCGTTGATGCGGAACTCGCGCCGGATGACCTTGTCGCGCGTCGTCGTGTTGCCGGTGATGTCGATGCGCTCGACATAGACGCGCGGCGTTTCCCCGACCTTGAGCGTCAGGTTCATCACCTTCTTTTCGGAATCTCGGTCGTAGGCCGGACTGATGTCGGCGAAGGCATAGCCAAGGTTGCCCGCGGCCTCGTTGAGGTTGGTTACCGCGTCTTCGACCTGTTTGGCGTTGAACCAGGCGCCCGGCTGGATCTTCGCCAGCTGCAGCACGGTCTTGTTCGGGAAATCGCGGAGAGCGCTGTCCGCCTCGACGGTGCCGAAGCGATAGCGCGGCCCCTCTTCCACGACATAGGTGATGACGAAGTCCCGGCGATCTGGCGTCAGCTCGGCGAGTGCCTGGACCACGCGGAAGTCGGCATAGCCTTCGGTCAGGTAGAAGGCGCGCAGCTTCTGCTGGTCGGCCGCGAGCCGGTCGGGATCGTAAGTGTCGTTGGTCTTGACGAAGCCGAGCAGGCCGCCTGCCTGGCGCGTGTACATCTCCTTGCGGAGGCGGTCGTCAGAGAATTCCTTGTTGCCGAGGATGTTGATCGCGCGAACCTTGGCGAGATCGCCCTCGGTGATTTCGAAGACGACGTCGACGCGGTTCTGGTCGAGCTGGACGATCTTCGGGTCGACGCGCGCGGCAAAGCGGCCCTGGCGACGATAAAGCTCGAGGATGCGCTCGACGTCCGCGCGCACTGCCGACCTGGTGAAGATCTGGCGCGGCGCGAGCTTGATCTCCGGCGTGATCTTGTCGTCCTTAAGGCGCTTGTTGCCCTCGAGGATGATGCGGTTGATCACCGGGTTCTCACGCACGGCAATGACAAGGTCGCCAGTTTCCGCGCCCGTGATGGTCACGTCCGCGAACAGCTGCGTCGCGTAAAGGTCCTTCAGGGCCTGGTCGAGCTTTTGCGCGGTGTAGGTCTGGCCGGGCGCGAGGTTCGCATAGGCGCGAATCGTCTCGGGCTCGAGACGCTGGTTGCCGCGCACGCGAATGGAACGGATCGTCCGCTCGGCGGGAGCCGCCGGAGCCGCGGGGGCGGCTGCCGCCGGGGCAGCCGAAGGTTGCGGCGTGCCGGGCTGCGGCGCGGGGGCAGTCTGCGCCAGCAAGGGCGTGGCCGAAGTGCCAAGCACGGTGCCGATCAAAAGCAGCGCGCCGGCGCGCCGGCTAAAACTCGTCGTCGTTGAAATCACCCGTCCCCGCCTTTTGTGTAAGTGGTGCGCGCGGCGCGCTCCGCCGCTGAGCCCCGTTATTGCCCCTGCCCCAAGCCTCCTAACCAATCAAGCGCTGAAGCCGGTCCCACAAGCCGATCGAGCCAAGATCGTTGACTGTCGTGAACACCACCAGGGCAAGGATGACGGCAAGCCCACCCCGGAACGCCCAGTCGAGTGCCCGCGCGCTGAGCGGACGCCGCCGAACGGCCTCCACCGCGTAGAAAAACAGATGTCCTCCATCCAGCATCGGGACTGGCAAGAGGTTGATGAATCCGAGATTAATTGAGAACAGCGCAAGCAGCTGCACGAAGGGCAATGCGCCAAGCGATGCCTGCTGTCCGGCAATTTGGGCGATCTTGATCGGGCCGCCGACATCCTGCGTGCCGCGCCTGCCCGTGATGATCTGCACCAGCCCGTCGATCATCGATCGGGTGACCAGCAAGGTGTAGCGGGTGGCCTCCGGCAACGCCTCGTAAACGGGCACGCGTTCCAGCACGTCGGTCGTCGGATAGACGCCGAGCAGCCCCCGCTCGAACTTCTGCCCGAAGGGATCGGTGACGACGTCCGACTTGAGGGTGACCTGCACCTCGCGCACCTGGCCCGCCCGTTCGAACCTGATCGGTACCGTCTCCTTCGGACGAAGCATGACCACCGAGCGTATGTCGTCGAAATCGGGGGTTCCTCGACCCGCGACCGACAGGATCTTGTCTCCAGGCCGGAGTCCCGCCTCCGCCGCCGAGGTGTTCGGGACTACGGCGCCGACGACGTTCGTGCGTGGCGCGCCGAGAATCATGAAGAAGGCTGCGAAGATGATGATGGCGAGGAGGAAGTTGGCCGCGGGGCCGGCAAGGACGACCAGGAAGCGCTGCCACACCGGGCGCAGTTGGAAGGCACGATCGCGAAGCTCAGGAGGGATGCTTTCGAGGTCGGCCGGATTGCTGGCCGGAGTCATGTCGCCGACGAACTTCACATAGCCGCCGAGCGGCAGCCAGGCGACCTTCCACCGCGTGCCTTGCCGGTCGGTCCAGCCGATGATCTCGCGGCCGAACCCGATCGAGAAGGTCTCGGCGGGAATCTTGAACAGTCGGGCCATCAGATAATGGCCAAGCTCATGGAAGAAGACCAGCGGGCCGAGCGCGCAAACGAACGCGACGAGAACAAGCCAGAGCGGCGGTTGCGGGAGCATCAGTGACAGCCCTCGATCATTAGCGACTCAACGCGCGAGCGGACCGCCTGGTCAATTTCCAGCACATCCGCAATGGACGCCGGAGCCGCGAAGTCCGCGCTCTCGAGCGCCCGTTCGACCGACTGGGCGATGTCGGGAAAGCGCAATCGCCCTTCGAGAAAGCTGGCCACGGCGACTTCATTGGCGGCATTGAGGACGATCGGGGCCGCCCCACCCTCTTCCAGCGCTTCCCGCGCCAGGCGCAAAGCGGGAAATCGACCCGCGTCGGGCGCCTCGAAGTCGAGGCGGGCAATGGCGGCGAGATCGAGCCGCTGAGCTGGCGTCTCCATGCGCTCGGGCCAGGCGAGCGCATAAGCGATCGGGATGCGCATGTCGGGGCTTCCAAGCTGCGCAAGCACGGATCCATCGATAAATTCGACGAGGGAATGAACCACCGACTGAGGGTGGATAAGGATGTCGATCCGATCCGATGCCAGGCCGAACAGATAGCGCGCCTCGATGAGCTCGAGGCCCTTGTTCATCATGGTCGCCGAATCCACGGAGATCTTCGCGCCCATCGACCAATTGGGGTGGGCTACAGCCTGCGCCGGTGTCGCTCCAGCGATCAGCTCAGCCGAAGCGGTGCGGAACGGACCGCCGCTCGCAGTCAGGATAATTCTTGAAATATCTTCCGAGCGACTTCCGGCAAGACTTTGAAAAATCGCATTATGTTCGCTGTCGATCGGGAGCAAAGTTGCTCCGCTCGCGGCCGCAGCGCAAGTCATCAGCTGGCCTGCCGTGACGAGCGCTTCCTTGTTGGCGAGCGCGACCGTTTTCCCCGCTTCGACGGCTGCCATGACGGGGCGCAGTCCGGCGCAGCCGACAATCGCGGCGATGACGAGGTCAGCTTCCCCCGCCGCGGCTTCGATCAGCGCCTCCTCGCCCCCGCCCGCGCTGCAGCCGGTGCCCTCGAGCGCTTGCTCCAGCTCCTGGATGCGCGACGCGTCGGCAACCGCAGCGAACTTGGCATTGGTCCGCCGCGCAATGTCGGCGAGCGCCGCGACATTGGTCGCGGCGGTCACGGCCACCACTTCGAAACGGTCGCGGCTGCGCTCGACAAGGTCCAGCGTGGACTTGCCGATCGACCCGGTCGCGCCGAGGATTGCGAGCTTTCGCGTCACGCAAGTCCCACTAGCTGTGCAAGCGCGGTAAGCACAGCCACGGGGACAAGGCCGTCCAGTCGATCGAGGACCCCACCATGTCCCGGAAGCCAGGTGCCGGAGTCCTTGAGACCGGCACGGCGCTTCATTCCGCTTTCGAAGAGGTCGCCTCCCTGAGCCGCAGCCGCCAGCACGGGCGCAAGCAAGAGCAACGCGGTGCTGAGGCCGTTGGCAAGAACCCAGGCGCCTCCAAGCAAGGTGGCCGCGGCGATGCCCCCATAAAGGCCCTCCACGGTCTTGCCCGGACTTATGCTCGGGGCAAGCTTGCGGCGGCCGAAGCGTCTGCCCGCGAAATAGGCCCCGATGTCGGTCGACCAGGTGATGATGAAGACCCAGAGCAGCAGGTCGAGCCCGTTGAGGTCGCGTTCGCGGATCCACAGCAGCGACAATGCGGGGATGAGCGCGTAGATGAAGCCGCCGGCGTACCAGGCCGCACCCCAGCCGCGGACCAGCCGCGTCCATTCGTAGAACATCGCCGTTGCGATCGCGGCAACGAAGACGGCGAATATATTGCCGCCGTGCACCGCCGCGAGAAGAGCGACGGCGATAAGGACGAGGCCGGTGGCGGTGCGGACGAAGAGCTCGTTCACCGGCCGCCAAATCTCCGCTCGCGCGCCGCGAACTGCTCCAGCGCGCTGGTGAAGGTTGCCTCGTCGAACTCGGGCCACAGCAGGTCGAGGAACATGAGCTCGGCATAAGCCGCCTGCCAAAGAAGGAAATTCGACAGCCGAACTTCCCCGGACGTGCGGATCAGCAGATCGAGCTCGGGAAGCCCTTCGGTCTGAAGCTCTGCCGCAAGTGCCGCCTCGTCGACGCCGTCGGCCGCAAGCTCGCCCGCCTGTACCTTGCGAGCGATCTGCTTGGCCGCGGCCGCGATTTCGGCGCGCGAGCCGTAGTTGAGTGCGACCACCAGTGTCAGCCGGTCGTTGCCGGCTGTCTGCGCGACTGCCCGCTCGAGCCGCGACACGAGGTCGGGCCCGAATGCGGAATAGTCGCCGATCAGCCGGAGCTTCACGCGCTCTTCTGCAAGCGGCCGAGCTCGCGCTCGAGGTAGAAGCGCATCAGCCCCGTAAGGTCGGCGATCTCCTCCGCGCTTCGGCGCCAGTTTTCCGACGAGAAGGCGTAGAGCGTGAGAGCCTCGACGCCATTGTCCACAGCCGCCTGCATTGCGCGGCGGACGGCTTCGGCCCCCGCCTTGTGCCCCGCGATACGCGGCAGGCCGCGCTTCTCGGCCCAGCGGCCGTTGCCGTCCATGATGATGGCCACGTGGCGCGGGACTTTTCGTCCGCCGCCCAGACCCGCTGCGCCATCAGCGGCGATCGCGGAGGTCACTTGCCGAGGATTTCCTTTTCCTTGGCGGCAGAAGCCTCGTCGATCTCCTTGATCGTGTCGTCGGTGAGCTTCTGGACCTCGGTCTCGAGCCGCTTGCGCTCGTCCTCGCTGATCTCGTGCTTCTTCTCGTCCTGCTTCAGGTGATCCATGCCGTCGCGGCGGACGTTGCGAACGGCGACGCGCGCCTTTTCGGCATATTGTCCGACCAGCTTTGCAAGCTCCTTGCGGCGCTCCTCCGTAAGCTCGGGGATCGGCAGCCGGATCATCTGTCCGTCGGTCAGCGGGTTGAGGCCGAGACCCGCGGAACGGATGGCCTTTTCCACCGGCCCGACGTTCGACCGGTCCCAGACCTGAACGGAAATCGTCCGCGCTTCGGGGACGGAGACGGTCGCTACCTGGTTGAGCGGCATGCTTGAGCCATAGACCTCGACATGAACGGGATCGAGGAGCGCGGTGGACGCGCGGCCGGTCCGCAGCCCTCCAAGGTCGTGCTTCAGCGCGTCGACTGCGCCCTGCATGCGCCGCTTGAGGTCGGCGGTACTGACGGTCGTGCTCATTCTCTACTCCCCGGTCTGGACGATCGTCGCTGTTCCCTCGCCCGCCAGCACCCGAGCGAGGTTGCCCGACTGGCGAATGTTGAACACGACGATCGGAATATTGTTGTCGCGGCAAATCGCAACCGCGGCCGCGTCCATCACCTTGAGGTCGTCGCTGAGCACCTTGCCGAAGCTCAGCGTCTCATAGCGGGTCGCATCGGCCACCTTCTTGGGGTCGGCGGTGTAGACGCCATCGACGCTGGTGCCCTTGAACAAGGCATCGCAGCCCATCTCTGCGGCGCGGAGCGCGGCGGCGGTATCGGTGGTGAAATAGGGATTGCCGGTGCCTGCCGCGAACAGGACGATGCGACCCTTCTCCATGTGCCGCAGGGCGCGGCGACGGATGTACGGTTCGGAAACGCTCGCCATCGGGATCGCCGACTGAACCCGCGTATCCACGCCGAGCCGCTCGAGCGCATTCTGGAGCGCAAGGGCGTTCATCACCGTTGCCAGCATGCCCATGTAATCGGCGCTTGCACGGTCGAAGCCCTTGGCTGCCGCCGCCATGCCGCGGAAGATGTTGCCTCCGCCAACGACCAGGCACAGCTCGTGGCCATGAGCCTTGGCTGCGGCGATCTCGCCGGCGAGGCCGGCAACGGCCTCCGGGTCGATCCCGAATTGCCCCTGCCCCATCAACGCCTCGCCCGACAGCTTCAGCAGGATGCGGTTGAAGCGTGGTCGGGTCATGCGGCTGGAGTTCCCCAATAGCGGCTAGGCGGCCACGCCTTTATGGCCCAGCCGCCGCCTTGCCAACTGCCTTGCTTGCCCCGGCGAGCGATTGAGGGCAGCATCCTACCTGCAGGGGGCTGCACATGGCCGGCGTGTTTCTGAGCTATGATCGAGACGATTCCGATCGCGCGAGGCATTTCGCGCGCGCCCTGGAAAGCGCTGGCCACACCGTCTGGTGGGACCTTCATGTCCGCGGCGGAGCGCAATTTTCAAAAGTCATCGAAGAAGCGCTGAAGGCAGCCGACGCGGTGGTGGTCCTGTGGTCGAAACATTCGATCGATTCCGCCTGGGTGCGCGACGAAGCGGCGGCCGGGAGGGATAGCGGGCGCCTGGTCCCGGTGACCATCGACGGCACCGAGCCACCGCTCGGCTTCCGGCAGTTCCAGACCATCGACCTGTC
>Ga0058694_1000811_pt1 | contig 14085 bp, 6 predicted proteins | sample AgamicOrSfrz_FD_55041 | JGI IMG/M metagenome (GOLD analysis project Ga0058694, IMG submission 55041) | Agave microbial communities from Guanajuato, Mexico - Or.Sf.rz | ecosystem: Host-associated > Plants > Phyllosphere > Phylloplane/Leaf | place: Guanajuato, Mexico | collected 2012-05-30 | reverse complement strand
GGGGCACGAGCATCGGCTCGGCTGGACCCTGAGCCCCGAGCTTACCGTGCCGCTGCTCCTTGCGCTCCTGGTCTACGTCATCGGCTGGTTCCGGCTGTCGAAGCGGGCGTCGAACCCTCCCGGGCGCCCGACGCTGTTCCTCTCGGGCTGGGCAGTCCTCGCGCTGTCACTGACCTCGCCTCTGCATGAGGCCGGGGAGCGCAGCTTCACCATGCACATGATCGAGCATGAGCTGATCATGCTGGTGGCGACTTTCCTGCTTGCGGCGTCCGGCGCCGGCGGCACTCTCGCCTGGGGCCTGCCGCGGCCGCTTCGCCACGCGCTCGGCGGCGGGTGGAAGTCGCCGCTGCAGCGGTTGTGGAGGCGGCTTACCGAGCCGGTCACCGCGACNGCGATCCAGGCTACGGTGATGTGGCTGTGGCACGCGCCGGCATTGTTCGACCGCGCGCTCGACAGCTTCGGCTGGCACATCGCGCAGCACGCCAGCTTCTTCGTCGCGTCGCTGCTGTTCTGGTGGGCGATGATCCACCCCCGCGAGCGCGGCTCCGGCTATGGCGTGTCCGCCGCCTGCCTGTTCGCGACGTCGCTGATCGGCGGCGCGCTCGGCGCGCTGATGAGCTTNTCGTCNAGCCCGTGGTACGCCGATTATGCGGCGATGGGNATGACCGGNGTCGGNCTTGATCCGACCGANGATCANNGGCTTGCCGGGCTCATCATGTGGATNCCGGGCGGCCTGGTGCATGGCGCCGCGGCGCTCGCCTTCGCCTACAAATGGCTGAGAGCNTCGGAGGGAGACGCCGGTGCTGCGCTCAATCTCCACTAAGAGCTTCTTCGCCATCCTCGCGGCGCTGCTGTTCCTGGTCGCGATCCTCGGCGTCATTCGCGAATATGCGTCGCAGCGGGACCGGCTGCGCTCGCATGCGGCGGCGGTGGTCCAGGGCGATCCCTCACGCGGCGAATCCATGTTCATCCAATATGGCTGCGGCAGCTGCCACGCGCTCAAGAACGTCCGCAACGCGACCGGCATGGTCGGACCGCCGCTCGACGGCGTCGCGCTCCGGGTCATCATCGGCGGCCATCTCGCCAATACGCCGACCAACATGGAGCGGTGGATCCGCGACCCACAACGCTATTCGCCCGGCACGGCAATGCCCGACCTCAACGTCGGCGGTCAGGACGCGCGCGACATCACGGCCTTCCTCTACACCCGCGCGAAATAAGTCAGCGTAGCCTCAGGCCGATCCACGCGTGCGCGGCGTCGCGCGTTCGATCGAGCCGTCGCCATTGATGCCGGCCATCACCAGCGCGTTGGTGACGTTTTCCGCACGCGCGACGATCTGCAGGCGTCGATTGAGCGGCCATGATGCAAAGGCGTCGAGCGTCGTTGCTCCCTTGAGCACGTCAAGGTTGAGGTCGTCGTCGAACTGCGCGCCAACCCTCCGGATGACGAGCTGGGCGCCCTTGCCGCCTTGCTCCCAGCCGGCGGCGAGCGTTCCCGCAAACTTCGGCGTTTGTGCCGGCCGTCGGCCGTCGAGGAAAGCCGCGATGCCGGCGGCGTCCATTCGCGCATGGGTGAAGCTCGCGCCGGCCGAGAGTGACCAGGGGCCCTCGCTCCATCCGGCGCTTGCCTCGACCCCGCGGACGTTCACCGCGTCGACGTTCTGCCGTTGGTAAAAGGTGCCGTTCGCAGGGACGAAGCCCACTCCCGGAAACACGCCCGGCCCGTGCCCCAGAGTGACGTTGGCGATTGCGTCGCTCAGCCGGTTCACGAAGCCCGTGACCTTCGCGGTGAAGGGGCCGCGTTCGTAATCGACGCCGCCTTCGACACCGGCGAGCCTCTCGGGGTCGAGGTCCGGATTGGCAGCCGTCGCATCCTGCCCGGCCCGGAATGGACGGAATAGCTCGTTCAACGTCGGCATTCGCCAGCCCAGATAAGCGGCCGAGCGGACGCTGAACCCGGCGGCGACCGGCACGCTGATGCCGCCTCGCGCNGTCGGCAGCCAGCCGCTTCGCGTCGGATCCCGATCGTCGGTCAGGATCGCGCCGGNCGCGATCGTCTGCTCGAACAAATGCCCATCGCCGATTTGCCAGCGGTCGATGCGGGCGCCGCCGGTCAGCGTCGCGCGGCCAAGCTCGGCGGTCGCTTCGCCATAGGCGCCGACGGTCCAGGTTTCGCCCCCCGCCGCGCGGCGCCGGGTCGGATCGCCCGAGACATAGGAAAAGAACTCACGCGACTCGCCCGACGTTCGGCGCGTGTCGGCGCCGATCCGAAGCTCGACGCCGGTAGGCATGGGCGGGCGAAGCTCGACGCTCGCGCCGACGCCGTGCGAGGGTACGGAATATTGCAGCGACACCCTGCTCGCGCTCAGCCGTTCCGGGCTGACGCTAGCGAAGCTGCTCATCAGGTTTCGCCACTGCCAATAAGCGAGTGCGCTCCATTGCCACTGGCCGCGCCCGATCAGCCGCATCGAAGCGTCGGCGCCGTTGGTGCGATTGACGCTGAAGTCGGTGCCGCGTGTGCGCCAGTCGTGGAAGCCGTCGAGGCTCGCCTGCAGCTCGGTATCGGTTGAGACCGGCGCGACCCACCGCGCCCGTCCGTTCCAGTTGCTGTACGGCGCCGGCTCGTCTGCCGCCCCGCGCGTCGATGCGGTGACCGGCACGAAACCGTCGCCGCGAGCACCGCTGGCCGAAAGGCTGACGACGCCGCCGGCTGCATCGACGCCGAGACGGCCGTGGGCATCGAGCGAGTCGCGGCTGCCCGCGTCCATCTCGCCCGACACGCCGACGTCGCTGCGGCTAGTCATCTCGATGGTTCCGGCAAGCGCTCCCGGCCCGTTGCCGACGCTGCCGCCGCCGCGGACGACGCGGATGCCGGATAGGTCCTGGGAGTCATAGGCGGGCCAGTTGACCCAGCCGCCAAATGGGTCCGTCTGGGGCACGCCGTCGAGCACCAGCAGCGCGCGGCTCGATGCATTTCCGCCAAGCGAGCGCAAGGTGACGCCCTGGCTTGTCGGGTGGCCGCTGCGCGCATCCGACCGGCGGAACAGCTGCAGCCCGGGGACGTCCTTCAACAATTGGTCGAGCTGGTCGCTTGGCGATTGTTCGATTGCGCGGCGAGTTACGCGCTCGACGTCATAGACGCGCTCCGACCTTGGTTCGGGCAGCGCTGTGCCCGTGATGATGATTGCCGCTTGCGGCTGCTGCGGCGGGAGAGCGTCGGCCACTTAGAGGATATCGTTGAGCGTCACCCAGACGGTCAGCAACGATGTTGCGGCGACCGCAAGCAGTGCCCACGGCGCCCACCAGGGCCACGACAGCGCGTTGGTTTCGTCGCGTTTCGCCATTGTTGGGATCAATGCGCCAAAGCCGCGACGGGGTCCAACCAATTTCCCGTTTCGACACAGGGAAAGCCGCGCTGAACAGTAAAACAAAGTTAAAAATTGGTTGCTGACAGTCGGGTAAATTGCTCTACTTGCGGAATAATTCGAATCCGACTCGGGTTCATCAACGGGGAAGGGGGCGCCCCGGTGCAGCATCGTTGTGCATCATTGCAGGGGCATGTCCGCCGTTCGGCGGGCGGCGTTGCGCACCTTCTCACATCCGCGCTGGTGCTCGCGTTTCCCGGTGCCGCCGCGGCGCAATCGGCGTCGCAGGTCGTGCCTCCGACGCGCGAGGAAGTGCTCCGTCCGGTCACGCCTCCGCCGGCGCCGCGCGGCCCGAAGCTCGAAGTCGAAGGCGGGGTCGAGCGGTCGCCGTGCGCGCTCGACGCGCCGGAATATCGCTCCATCCACTTCGTCCTTCGCGATGTCGATTTCGAGGGCCTGAGGGGACTGGCTCGCGAGCAGCTGGCAAACGCCTATGCGCCGTACGTGGGCCGCGACGTCCCGATCTCGGTCGTATGCGAAATCCGCGATCGCGCCGGCACCATCCTGCGCAACGCCGGCTATATCGCGGCCGTCCAGGTTCCCGAACAGAAGATTGCCGACGGCACGGTGCGCTTCCGCGTTCTGATGGCGCATCTGACGCAGGTCAGGGTACGCGGCGACGCGACGGGAGCAGAAGCGATCATCGCCGGTTACCTCAACCGGCTGACACAGCAGCCGGTGTTCAACCGCTACGAGGCCGAACGCTATCTGCTGCTGGCCAGCGACCTTCCCGGCTACACGGTCCGCCTGACGCTGCGCCCCGCCGGGACCGTTCCCGGCGACGTCGTCGGCGACGTCACCGTGCAGCGCTCGCAAGCTTATGCCGATTTCAACGTCCAGAACGGCGGATCGCAAGCGCTNGGCCCGTGGGGCGGGCTGGTGCGGGGGCAGGTGTTCGGCCTGACCGGACTTGCCGATCGCACGTCCTTGTCGCTGTTCAGCACCGCCGACTTCAAGGAACAGCAGACGGTTCAGCTGGCGCACGATTTCCGCCTCGGATCGAGTGGACTGAGCATCGCCGACGCCTTCACCTATGCATGGGCCAAGCCATCCATTCCCGACGCTCGAGTAATCGCCCGAACGCTGCTGAACACGATCGAGGTCGGCTATCCCTTGCTTCGCCGGCAGGCGCAGACAATCCGCACTTCGGCGGGCGTGGACCTCGTCAACCAGCAGGTGAAGCTCAACGGCATCGGCCTCAGCGATGACCGGCTCCGCGTCGGCTTCCTGCGTCTCGGCGCCGACGCCGTAGCCACTGATTTTACCGATCCGCGCTATTCGGATGCGGAGCCGCCGTGGAGAATGACCACGCTGCTCGAGCTTCGCCAGGGGATGCACATCTTCGGCGCCACCGACTGCGGCCGTTTTGCCGCGACCTGCCTGAAGCGGGGCGAGGTGCCCCCGAGCCGCGCCGAAGGTCAGTCGGACGCGACGGTCGTGCGCTACACGGCCTACGGCGAATATCGGCCGGCGCCGCGCTTCACTCTCGCGCTCGGTGCGCGCGGCCAATATGCCTGGAAGCCGCTGCTGAGCTTCGAGGAGTTCGCGGCGGGCAACTATACCGTCGGGCGCGGCTACGATCCCGGCACGTTGCTGGGCGACATGGGCTTCGGCACCCAGGCCGAGCTCCGCCTTGGCAGTCGAGTTCCGGTGAGCGCGAGCAAGGCTGCACTCGAAGGCTATGGCTTCTGGGATCACGCGCTGGTCCGTAACCGCGACCGACTGACTGTCGTCGATGCTCCGCAGCATCTCGATTCGATCGGCGGCGGCGCCCGCATCAACTTCAACCGCTTCGTGATCGATGCCGCGCTGGCGGTGCCGATGACTCGCGTCGGGATCGAGCGCCGGCGCCCGGATCCTCGCTTCCTCCTCTCGCTGACCACGCGCCTGTGGCCCTGGAGCTACTGATGATGTTCACAGTCCAGTCTGCGTACCGCGTAAACCGCACCAAGCTGCTGATGTCATGCGCCACGATGGCGATCGCGACGGCCGCGCTTCTTCCAGCCAAAGCGAACGCGCAGGCGTTCAACGGCACGGCGACCAGCTCGACCAACGTCCAGACGTCAAGTCTGACGACCGACACGATTGTCGTCACCGGCAATAATGCGTCGATCAACTGGACAGCCAGCAGCAACGACTTCCTTCCGGAAGCGGCGACCCAGAACTTCACCAGCACGACGGGGATCACCGACTATACGGTGTTGAACCGGATTACGCCGGCCGACACCTCGACCCCGATCCAGCTCAACGGCACCTTGATTTCGACGATCCAGGGGTCGTCGACCACTGGCGGCAATATCTGGTTCTACAGCCCCAGCGGCATCGTCGTCGGCGCCCATGCAGTGTTCGACGTCGGCGGACTGCTTCTTACATCGCTCGACATCGGCAACGACTTCAGCGCCGACGCGAACGGCTTCCATTCGTCCTTCGCCGCTGGCCAGAACGGCGCGGGCAAGGTCCAGATCATGAGCGGCGCGAACATCAGCGCCAACAATTATGTNGCGCTGATCGCGCCGCGTATCGAGCAGGCAGGTTCGGTCACGTCCGGTGGTTCGGTGGCCTATGTCGCGGGCGAGCAGCTCTCGATGACCTTCAGCCAGGGCCTGTTCGACGTCAGCGTCAATGTCGGCACCGACGATCCCAATGGCATCGACCATAGCGGCAGCACAATCGGCATCGACAACGGCAGCGGCCGCCAGGGCATCTACATGGTGGCGGTGCCGAAGAACAATGCGCTGCAGATGCTGCTCTCGGGCGGCACGGTCGGCTTCCAGGACGCGAACGGCGTCAGCGTCAAGGACGGCCAGATCATCCTTTCCGCCGGTTACGGCATTGGCCATGACACAGACGGCGACGTCGTCTTCCTCGGCGAGGAGCTCGGCGGCGCAATCGGCGGGCCGCGCGCAAGCCTCGATATCAGTGGCGGCGACTATCTCTCGAGCGTGAACGCGCACGCGACAGGCTATGCCTCGGCAAGCGGCGGAGAGGGCGGAAACCTCGACATCGCCGGCGACCTCACCTTGCAGGGCCTGCTCGGCGCATCGGTGATCGCGAACCCCGGCCAGACGATCACCATCGGCGGCAATGCCAGGATCAGTGCCGACGACCTGCGTTATTTCGACAATAGCAGCAGCGATTACGGGATGAACGCCACGGGCGGCACCGCGCAGGTAATCGCTAATTCGGGCGGCACGATCTCCATCGGCAACGACCTTTTCCTCTCCGCTGACGCTGCGGGCGATTCGAACATGGGCGAGGGAGGGATCGGCGGCACCGGTGACGGCGGCATCGTCCACCTGACCACCTACGGCGACGGCGAAATCTCCGTCGGCCGCGACGCCTTCGTGTCGGCGAACGGCTGGGGCGGCGATGGTGCTGCCCAGGGCGGCGACGGCAATGGCGGTTACGCCTATCTGTCGATGGACGGNGGTTCGATCACCGTCGGCGGCAACCTCCGCCTNACGGCGGACGGGATCGGCGGCGCCGGCATGGNCGCCGGCGATGGCTACGGCGGATATGCTGAGGCCGACATTGGGGCGGTCGAAGGGTCGACCTTGGGCGGCCTCATGAACATCACCGGCGAGTTCCGCGTCCAGGCGGCCGGAGAGGGCGGCGCCGGCCTCGACAACCCGACCGGCACCGGCGGCACCGGTGGCGATGGCTATGGCGGCTATGCCAGCTTCTACACCAGCGACTGGCTGAGCGAAGGCGCCAGCATCACTGTGAATGCCGACATGATCTACGTCACTGCCAACAGCCAGGGCGGCGACGGCGGCGACGGGCTGATCGGCGGTGACGGCGGCACGGCTTACTGGTGGGGCTCGGCCTACGCCGACCTCTACGGCGGCTCCATCCACGCACACGAAATCCAGGCCTTCTCCACCGCGCGTGGCGGCTTCGGCGGCAACGGCTCCGACGGCGCCGGCGGCCGGGGCGGCGACGCGTTCGGCGGCGATTCCGAAGTGATTGTCGGCGGCACGTTCAGCGGTGGCGCCTCTTCCTATGATCGCGGCATCGGCGGCGATGGCGGCCAGGGCACGACCGTCGATGGCGACGGCGGCGATGCGGAGGGCGGCTACGCTTATATCGAAGTGCTCGCCGGAGGCACGCTGAACGGCAGCGTCGACGTCAATACGACGGCGCTCGGCGGAGCGGGCGGCAACGGCGGCTACGGGTACGGCGGCGATTCCGAGCTCTACGTCGAAGGCACGCTGGCTGCGCCGTTCGTCAACATCGACAGCAGCGCGATCGGCGGCAACGGCAGCAGCGGCAACGGCGGCGACGCCTCTGGCGGCGACTCCTACATGGAAATCTACGGCGGCAACGTCATCGTCGACGGCACGATGCGCATCGCCGCCAACGGCACGATGGACCTCGACGGCGACGGCAATTTCGACGCCGCCGCTGGGGCCGTCAACGGCGGCAACTCTTCCGGCGGCTATGCCGAGCTCTACGTTTATGGCGGCTCGCTGGAGGCGGGCGATACCAACGTCGCCGCGCATGCTCTCGGCGGCGCCGGCGGCGCGCTCGGTGATGGCAGCGGCACCGGAGGCCGCGGTGGCGACGCCGCTGGCGGTGTCACCGACATCGAAATCTATGGCGACGAGGGCGGCAACACCGTCGTCACGCTCGGCGACCTCTTCATCAACAGCAGCGGCCTCGGCGGCGCCGGCGGCAGTGCCGCGACGGGCGGAAGCGGCGGCAACGGCTATGGCGGGTTCAACGAACTCTACATCGAGGGCGGCACCGTCACCGCGGGCGAAGTCACATCGGTCGCGCGCGGCGTCGGCGGCGTCGGCGGCGCGGGCTCGGCCGGACTCGGCGGGAACGGCGGCGAGGGCCTTGCCGGTTACTGGTATGACGGTTGCGGCGAGACCTGCGGCGAAGTTACGGCGGCAAGCTCTGGACCGTCATCCTATTTGTATGTCGGCGACGGATCGTCGTTCGATGTTACCAGCTTCACTACTTACGCGAACGGCGCCGGCGGCAACGGCGGCACCGGCAGCCTCGGCTCCGGTAATGGCGGGAACGGCAGCGGCGGCACCAACCTAGCCTATATCTACGGCGACGTGACGAGCGATCAGGGCTTCGTCATCACCGCCTTCTCTCAAGGCGGCAGCGGCGCCATCGGCGGGGATGCCGCGGGCGGCTATTCGTCAATCGAGGTCGAAGGATCACTGACCGCCGCGGGTATCGTTCAGGCGACGGGCCAGGCGCTGGGTGGCGCCGGCACCGTTACCGGCGGCGATGCGCAGGGCGGCTATGGCGGCCTCTATGGCAACGGCAGCATCACGTCGAAGACCTTGTTCGTCAGCGGCTATGCCGAAGGCGGCGCTGGCGGTGAGACGGGTGGCAACGCGATCGGCGGCGAAGCGGAAGTCTATATCGGGGCGACGGGGTCGCTGAACGTCGCGGACAGCAGCCAGGTTCGGGCCAGCGGGGTTGGCGGCGACGGCGACACGATGGGCAGCGCGCAAGGCGGATATGTCGGCATCCACGGGGACGCTGGCGCAACCATCAAGCTCGGCAGCGCCGAAGTCCTTGCGACCGGCGAAGGCGGCTACGTCTATCTCGGCCAATCCGAATGTGGCTGCGGCGCGACCATCGGCGCGACTGACCTCACGGTCGACGCCGGCGGCGACTTCTCTGTTGGAAATGTGACGGTCACTGGAACCGCGAACCTCACCGCCGGCGGGCTTGCCTCCTTCTACGGCGTGACCTCGGCGCCAACCATCACGGTGACTTCGAGCGACATCAATATCGCGGACGGCGCATCGCTAGGAGTGGCGGGCGTCACCAACCTCCTGACGCTCAATGCAGTCAGCGACCAGGCGATCATCATCGGCGATCAGCCGGTCGCACCGGGGCTCGCGGGCCAATATGTGCTCAGCGAGGACGGTGACATCTACGCCAGCAGCGTTGTCGTCAACGCGGTCAGCGCGAGCGGCGGACAAGCTCCGGACATCCAGGTCTATGACATCACGATCGAAGGCAGCGGGGCGCCTGGCGGGCACGTCAGCGACGTCACGCTCAACACGGCCGGCTCGATCGTCGTCCAAGGCGCGGTCGACTTCATCAATGCCGCGGCTGGCGACTCGCTGACCTTCAATGCTGGCGACAACATCGAGGTGATCACCGACACCGGCAGCGTCGCGATGACGAACAGCTCGGGCGGTCTCGCCGGGACCCTGACGCTCAACGCGGACAACGTCTGGGTGGCCGACTCCTCGATCATCTATCAGCTCGAGGAAGATCCGACATCCGTTACGGCGGAGCAGCTCGCCACGAACAACGGGCCGTTCAATCCGAACGGCTATGTCGCCGCGGGCGGGATCACTGCCAATGTCGACAGCAGCTTCCTGGTCCAGAACAGCGGGAGCGCCACCGACCTCGGTGGCATCACCGTCGGTGCCGGCGGGCTGACCATTGTAAGCACGGCCGGAGAGGTGCCGACGGGCGATGCCGCACCCGCCCTCGCCGGCGAAACCTGGGTCGATATCTACGGCCGAGAAGTGCAGCCGAACGGAAGCGTGATCGGCGGCGCTGCGTTCGCCGACGCAGTGGATACCGTCGGCGAATTCACGGAGGACTCGCAGATCAACGGAGTGCCGCTGAACGCCGCACCGCCGCCGCCCCCCGTCGATCCGCCACCGGTTGATCCGCCGCCGGTCGACCCGCCGCCGGTCGATCCGCCGCCGCCGCCGCCAGTCGAGCCGCCGCCCGTGCCGCCACCGCCGCAGGTCGATGTCGGCATCGATCAGGTGCTCGGCCCGCTTGGCCTGACCGAGCATGCGACGACGACCAGCGCCGGCACGGACGAGCAGCAGTCTGAAGATGAAGACAANAAGCAGGACGAGAATGGCGACGACGCTTCGGTCGACGCCTCGCTCGGCCTTATCAACACCGGCGCCGTCAATCTCGAGCAGCAGATCGACGAGCCGGTAACCAGCGGTAGCGACGTCGAGTTCGGCACCGTTCCCGACGGGAGCCATTGATCGGAGGGTCGTATGAGTAAGCCAGTCCTGGCGATCGCAGTCGCGCTGTCGTCGCTTGCTGTTGCCGCTTCGGCGCCGGCGGCTCCGCTTAGCGTTCGCGACAGTTTCCGAATCGGCAATTCCGGCACCATCTTCTGCTCGGGCCAGGCGACCAGCACCGACAAGGCGCTGAGCAACATGTTCGACGCCGCTTATACAGTCACCTGCCGCGACGCGTCCCTGCCCGTCGGCAAGCTCTACAAGCTCCGCAATCCGGCGAGTGGCCCCGTTCGACTTGCCGCCGCTCGTCGCGACCAGGTCGACTGCGCCGCGTCGCGCCCGGGCTCCATCGCCGGACTTGGAGCAGTCGAGGTTGCCGAATGCCGGCTAAAGGACGCCAATGTCGCGTACCGCGTCTATTCGCTGCACCGGGGGAAATTGTTCTACGCCGCCGAAGGGCTCGCCGGATATGACAGCGCGCTCCAGCTCGGGCTCAGGAGCATTGTCGCCGACCAGCCGGTGAAGGGCGAAATTTCGATCGCAACGACCGGCCTTGGGGATCCCGGTGCATTCGCTCGCGTCCAGGCCGGCACGCTCGATCCGTCGAAGGCGCTTTCCGAAGCCTATCGCCGCAACAATGCAGGCAGCTATGCCGAGGCGGCAGAATTTTTCGCGGCGGTCAGCAACCTGCGCGACGCACCGCTGAGCCGCGCCGAAGCGCTGGTCAACGAGGCGCTGCAGAAGTCCAACCTCGGTCGCTATGCGGAGGCGGACTCGCTGTTTGCACGCGCCGCCGAACAGGTCGGAACCGACCCGATCGTCGGCCGGCGCCTGCGCAACTATCGCGCCATGCACCTGCTCAACCAGGGCAAGCCGAAAGCGGCGCTAGCGGAGCTCGACAAGCCGCTGCCGCGCGCAACCGCGCAGGAGGACGACGGCAGCGCCGGACGTGGCTCGCTGACGATCGATGCAGTCACGGCGAACAGCCTCAACTCCGGTTCGAAGATCGCGCAGCAGCTCGGCGGCGAAGCGCAAGAGCTCCTGCCCGCGGAGAAGGCCGAGATCCTCGACAGCCAGGCACTGCAATTGCGCGGCACGTCGTTGCGGCTGAACGGCGATCTTGCGGGAGCAAGCACGGCGTTGCGAGGCGCGGATTCGAAGCTTCAGGCGGTGCGCGGCGGCAAGGTCGCTTCGATCCTGTGGATGCGCGCTCAAATCCTCGGCGACCTCGCGGCGATTGCCGAGGACCAGAAGGACATGACGGCCGCCGACCAGCTGTACCGGGAGGGCGTGACCCTCCTGGAAACCAACTATCCGGGTTCGGCGGCGCTGCTCAACGCTCGCGGTCGGCTTGCCGGCTTTCTTGCGCGCTCGGGACAGCTCGCGACCGCGGAACAGATGTTCCATGACATCGTCCATTCGCAGCCCGACACGAGCAATCTTCCGCCGTCGTTCGCGAACGTTCTTCGACCCTATGTCGACTTGCTGCTGAAGAAGCAGGGCGACCCAGCGGCGACGGCCGAGATCTTCACGGCCAGTCAGCTTATGGTGCGGCCGGGCCTTGCGCAGACCCAGGCGGTGCTCGCACGTGAGCTGACGGGCGGCAGCGACGAAGCGTCGCGGCTGTTCCGTCAGTCGGTGACCTTGACCCGGCAGGTCGAGCGCGCCCGTATCGAGCTCGCGCGGCTGTCCGACATCGCGAAACCGTCGCCCGAGGATGCAGTGAGGGCGCGGGTGCTTCGGGCCAGCCTGGGGCAATCGGAGAAGGAGCAGCTTGCAACCCAGGCCGCGCTGTCGAATTTCCCGCGCTACCGCGCCGTTTCGAGCGAGGTGATCCCGATCGCCGACTTGCAGAAGGCCTTGCGGCCCGGCGAGGCTTATTACCGGATGACGATCGTCGGCGAGAACGTCTACGCGATGCTGGTGACGCCGACTTCGTCGCGCGCCGCACGGCTGGACACCACCGCCGCCCAGCTGTCGGACCAGGTGCAGGCGTTGCGGGAGACCATTTCCACAGTCGAAAACGGGCAGCGCACGACCTATCCGTTCGACGTCGCGCTCTCGCACCAGATGTACCGCGAGCTGTTCGACCCCTTCCAGGCTCAAGTCGCTGCGGCGAAGCACCTGATCTTCGAGCCCGACGGAGCGATGCTTCGGCTTCCCGCGAACCTGCTGGTCATGGATAAGGCGTCGGTCGACGCCTATCAGAAGCGCGCTGCGGCGGGCACGGACGAGGCGTCATACGACTTCCGCGGCGTCGCCTGGCTCGGCCGCGACCGCGACATCAGCACCTCCGTCAGCCCGCGTTCCTTCGCGCAGCTGCGCAGCGCGCCGCCGTCGGCAGGGCGCAAGGAATACCTCGGCCTCGGCGAAAACACGCCGCCGTCCGCCGCGGCCGCAGGGACGGTCCCGGCAGCCGCGGATCGCGATTGCATGCTGCCGCTGGCGTCCTGGTCCAACCCGATCTCCGCCAAGGAACTGCGGACGGCGAGCGCAATGCTGGAGCCCTACAGCCCTGGCGGAGTCGAGGTGGTGACGCGCGACGGCTTCACCGATACCGGCCTCGAGCAGCGCGGCGATCTCAACCAGTATCGCATCATCCATTTCGCCACCCACGGCGTGGTGACTTCGCGTGCGGCCAAATGCCCGGCCCAGCCGGCGCTTCTGACCAGCTTCGGGGGCAATGGTTCAGACGGTCTGCTGACCTTCAAGGAGATTTTCGACCTTCGCCTCGACGCAGACCTGGTGATCCTGTCGGCGTGCGACACGGCGGCCACCGCCAGCAGCGCGGCGACGCAGCAGGCCGGCCTCGCGACCGGCGGTGACGTTGCGCTCGACGGCCTGGTTCGCGCGTTCGTTGGGGCGGGCGGGCGTCTCGTCATCGCCAGCCACTGGCCAGTGCCCGACGATTATAATGCAACCCAGAGGCTGATGACGGGCCTGTTCTCGGCGCCGCCGGGAACGCCGACGGTGACGGCGCTCAGGATGTCTCAACGGCAGCTGATGGACGACCCGAACACGTCCCATCCGTTCTATTGGTCGGCATTCGCAGCCGTTGGCGATGGTGAAATCCCGGTGATCCGGCCGAACCGGCAGATCGCTGCCGTCGGCAAGTGAGCGATTACTGCTCCGGCTGGGCCGGCTGATCGCCGCAGCGGCAGGTCGTCACGCGAGCGATCCGGGGACGCTTGGGTGGGCTCGGGGCCTGCTGCTCCGTGGAGACCGGTGATCGCAGATCGTCGGCGGAAGCCAGGACGACTCGCACTGGAGCCTGGGGCGCGGCGATCTGCGGCGACGGCGCCGGCTTGGCCGGTTCAGCGGCGACAGCGGCCGTGCTCACGAGGGTTGCGGCGGCAATCAGTACGAAGCGCGCGTGCATAACCGGCTCCTTCACCAGCAATGCATGCAAATAGTCCGATCATCCTTTCCGAATGCCTTCGATAAATGGTTAAGAACATTGCAGGAATCGGCGTACGCCAACCCTGCGGACCAGCAGTTGTGTGACTCGATTTCGATGATTTTGCAGCAACTTAGCTGATCAGTCCGGCACCCGACGTTCATTGACTTTCGGTTAACCGGAAGTCACATTGGCGGCCTTGACTCAGTCAAGGGGGCAACCATGGCTACAGCCGTTTCCAACAGCAATAATCGCAAGCTGATTCTCACCACCGCCGGCGTGCTCGCCT
>Ga0058694_1000808_pt1 | contig 14093 bp, 7 predicted proteins | sample AgamicOrSfrz_FD_55041 | JGI IMG/M metagenome (GOLD analysis project Ga0058694, IMG submission 55041) | Agave microbial communities from Guanajuato, Mexico - Or.Sf.rz | ecosystem: Host-associated > Plants > Phyllosphere > Phylloplane/Leaf | place: Guanajuato, Mexico | collected 2012-05-30 | reverse complement strand
CTGGCTGCTTAAGCCTCGCGACGACGCAAACAGCTTGGCTGTTTTGCAGGGGCTGCGTCCCGTGGAGGGCGCAGCCGACTTTCAAAGCCCGACCCTGGTCGGGCTTTTTTTTCGCCGCTTATTGGGAGGCGCGGCCCGGCTGAAAAGCGGCCGGGTTGTCGGTGATGCGACGCTGCGTCATGCGCGCATTCCAGTCGACATTCTCCGGCGCAGACGCAGTTGTGCGCGTTGCGGCGCTTGCGCGGCGCTGCTGCACAGCCCATTCCCACAATGCCTTGCGCTCCGCCGAGTCGTTTGCGGATGATTGCGCAGCCATCCATTCACGCCCACTGTATGTCCTCGCCAGAGACGCCCGCGAATCAGTGAGGCGGCTCGATGCGATTCGCGTGCTTACGCTTGCCGCGCGAGCCGAGGCGTTCACAGCAAGCGGACGGTGTGCTACTGCAATGCGCTTTTCAGCAACGGAATGGCTGCGCGCGCTCGCGCTGTCTTGCAACCCGTCCTGTTGGGGCGACCTCGCCGCGCCAGCCTGACGGGTGACTTGCCGCCACGGCTCGGCTGCGGCCAACGGCGCGACCAACGCGGCAGGGTCGACCTTGTGGTGCGCCGATGTCCGCTCCATGACCGTTCCGGGCGCTTGTACGGTCACAGGGCCGCTACGCGTCACCGTTTCAAATGGCTGCGCTGCTATCGTGTCCTTGTCGGCAACGTCGTGTGACGAGCAGGTGGCCAGCAACCAGGCAAGCGCGATGCTGCATCCAACAAAGATGGCCGCACCGAGTATGCGATCCGCGCGCGACGAATGGGGATGCACGTTATCCGCTTCCAGATAACGCCGCGCTTCGGCCAGTTGCTCGTCGAAACGACTGTCTGAGGTCGGCCGTTGCGGCAGCTTGTAGAACAACATTAATTTGTTCTTTGGCGGAGCCTTGACGCGAGGGCGCAGCGTTGGCGCATATCTCGGCGACCCTGCCATGGCCGCTTGGGCGGCGAGTTGCTCTGTACGCGACGCAGACCGTTGCCACGAGCCGAAAGGCGGCGGCAAACCAGACAGCGGACGCCAATTGGGAAGCGCAAGCGCGCCCTCGACCAAGGCCAACGGCCTGTTCATGATTGGGCGCTCCGGTGGTCGTCGCGCACGGTTTCGAGTTGCTCGATCAGCGTTCGTATGCGCGCCGCAAGCGTATCGATTGACGCGCAATCCTGCGCGCCGGACTCCGTTCGCACTGCTCTTAGCGCCTCCATTAAATCGTGGGCGCCGACGAGGCCGAGCGCGCCGCCCAGTCTGTGCAATAGATGACGAAAATGCGCTGCGTCACCCTCCCTTCGCGATTCGACAAGATGGTTCAGGTCATCGCGCATTGCCTGGCTCCAACCGTCAAGGAATGCGTTCAGATTGATTCCTTCTTCTACGAGCGCGCTCAGATAACCACGGTCGAACAGTGCCGACGATGGTTCGACGGCATTGTTCGAGCGGTGGTCAGCTTCATGCATGTCAGACGATGTGGGAGTGGCATGAGCTCCCGCGCTGTCATGATCCGCAGCAGGCATCACACGCTGCACGGGTGATCCACCGTGCGTCGCGTGGGCGCAGGGCGCGGGCGGCGGAAGGCCGGGCTTTTCACCGTCATCATGCGGTCTCGTCTCGTTCATAGCCGTACAACTAATCGATCAGCTTGTGTAGCGAAGCAAATTCGATCAACGCCGCGAGCGACGATAGTCCCAGCTTCTCCTGAATCCGGCTCTTGTAGGTACTCACGGTCTTGTCACTCAGAAATAAACGACTTGCAATGTCGCGATTGCTCGCGCCGCGAGCAAGGTGTTGCAGCACTTCCACTTCACGCGCCGACAAAGCATTCAACGCATTTTCCGGCACGGAGCCGGTTGCATCGGCTGGGAAACAGTCGTAGCCGAAAAGGACTGTCTTGAGCGCCGTGATCAACTCACTCATGTTGCGCCCTTTGCCCACATAGCCATTGGCACCGGCCGTGCGCGTGTATCCGGCCATTACATCTTCTGGCTTGGCGGAAAGGACAAGAATGCAGATCTTCAGGTTTTCCTCGCGAATACGGCGGATCATGGACAAGCCGTCGAGCCGCGGCAAATCGAGGTCGACAATGACGAGGTCCGGCTTTTCGCGCAGCACCATTTGCAGACCATCTTCGCCGTCGCCGCATTCCCCGACCAGGTCCAGCTCCGGGTCGGCGCGCAACACGTTCGCAATCGTCCCTCTAATTATGGGGTGATCGTCAATAATCACGATTCTCTTCATTTACAGCTCCATTTGTTTTCATATTAATCAAGGGGCGCAAAACGAAACAGAAACAGCCCAGCAGGGATTGCCGTTTATGTTAACAACGTTGCGGCCTCCTCTCTGCCGCAACATGAGTAGATATGTCTGCAATAACTAGGGATTTTTCGAAATCCATCGATGGATAATTCTGAGTGAAGGCCAGACCCGGGTCTGCAGTGCGCTTGAAGCACCTGTTATGGCAATTAGCGTGCGGCTGCATGCCGTGTTGCAACCGCGATTGCATACGCCTGCTTCGCCGCAGGAGAGTGGCGATGGTTTGGATGTGAAGGCAGTGCCAGCGGACTAACGCTCCTCAAACCGTCGCGCGGACCGCATCAGCAATGCGGCCCGCGATAAACGTGCGATTTGTTGCGTTACTGGGCCCGCTCGTTCGGCTCCTGCTTGGCCTTCTGGACCGGTTTCTGTCCGTCACCACGCGCAAATTCCAGTTCCACCCGACGGTTCGCTGTGAGACAGTCGATCAGCGCCTGACGGTTGGCGTCGTGACATTCGACCACCGGATTGTCCTTGCCGCGCCCGCGTGCAGATATCGGCATCGTGACGCCGCCATTTTGCAGATACCGTTTGACCGTTTCTGCGCGCCTGGTGGACAACTGACGGTTGTAGCTATCGCTTCCCAGACGGTCGGTGTAGCCGTCGATACGGATACCGGTCACGTCATCCACCTGCTTTAGGTCGCGGATGAGCTGGTCCAGCTTGGCTTTACCCGCGGGCAGCATGCCGCCGAGATCGCCACGATCGAACTTGAAGGTGGCGTCGGCTTGCAGCGTCATTTTCGGCGGAATGACGGAAACAGCCTGTGCGGCCGGAGGCGGGGTACATGCGGTAAGCGCAGCGCCAATGCCGGGCAAACCTTTTTCGACCCCATCCACCAGCAGTTGGCTCTTGTCGAAGTTTCGCGTCCATGCCTCGTGACCCGCATGAATCATTTCCACTTCGGAGCACGCTGTCAAACGCTGCGCTTCCTGGCATTGCGGGAAAAGCGGCGAAGTCTTCGCCTGCAGAATCTGCTTCCACAGATCGGGACGAATCACCGAAGCCGTGCGCAGTTCCGGATTGTCGACAGACAGGCCCTGACCGGTTTCAAGCGCCGCGGTCAGACGGTCGGCCTGAACCACCGCTTCTTCAACGAAGCCCCAGTTATCGCGGCTGTAACGCTCGGCGCTCGCAGCATTCAGCCAGCACTGCGCCTTCTCGCCGAAGTAGTTGTTCTTGCGCTCGCCGAGCGCTTGCAGGCGGCCCTGAACGGCATCGAGCAGTGCGCCGCCCTTGATGCCGCCATAAGTGTCGATCCACTGCGGCGTGACCGCACCTGCGGCCTGATTTTGCGTGGCGCTGAAGCCGGTTTGCAGGACGGTGGGGTCTTGAATCTGCAGCCGGTCGCGCGTCGCGGTCGACGAACATCCGGCGAGCGTCGCGGCAAGCGCGATCGCAATCAAGGAATACTTCATGTGTGTTTTCTCATGGAAAGAGGTCGCACGGAAACTTCCCGTGCGACCCCGACAGCTAACGTCTCGAGCTTCTATTGAAGGCCTGACGGCCCTCGCTTAGTTGCCGAGGACGATGCCGATACCAGCGCGAACGATGGTGCTATTGCCGCCGGAGCTGGACACGCCAAGGTTGTAGTTGATCGTGCCCTTCTCGTTCCACCGCGACACGCCCAGACCGACGGCCTGATAGCCGCGGTAGTTGGCGACGCCCGCGTTGATCGTGGTGCGACCCGGCAGGTACGGCGTGACGATGTTCAGCGCCGAAGCCGCAGCAATACCCTTGGCAGCGTTACGATCAACGTTGTTGATCGAGTTGCTCATGCTGCCCATGGCGTTGTTCAACTGACCCAGGTTGACCGCGTCGGTTGCCTGCGTGCCCGCTGCGACATTCGTGATCTGACGCTCGGCACCGGCTGAGCCGACTGACACCGTGTTGTCGCGATCCGTAGTCGAGTTCGCGCCAAGTGCGACCGAATTGGCATTCGGAGCCGAGGCACCCGAACCCATGGCGACGGACTTATCGCCCGTCGTCTTGGTGTCCTTGCCGATTGCAATCGACTCGCTACCCGATGCGACTGCCCCGTTACCAATCGCGATCGCATCCGTGCCGGAAGCTACTGCCGCCGTGCCGCCCGTTCCCGGGTTGTTGACGGTGATGTAGGTCGAACCGCCGCCGTCCGCGAAGTTCTTCACGGTGTTCTCGAGAGCGGAGAACTGGCCGTAGTTGACTGCATCGGTAGCATTCTTGCCGTCTGCCACGTTGGTCAGCGTGACAGGCGTCGTCGAACCTGCGCCACCCAGCGTGACCTGCGTCTTCGACGAGTCGTCGTAGGCAACGCCGTTCGCCGTGCCGTCGCCGCCGTGCTGTGCAACGTAGGTCTTCATCTGGTCGACGTTGACCGCATCGGTTGCATCAGTACCCGCAGCCACGTTCTTCAGTTGGGTCGGCGTGCCGCCCGAATTGAACGTCACTGTGCCCTTCGAGAGGTTGTCATACGCGACGAACGCGTTGGTCACGTTGCCCGACGGGTCGACGTTCAGGCCAGCGGCCTTCAACTGCTTGAGGTTCACGGCCTCGTTGTCACTCGTAGCGTCCGCAACATTCGCAATCGTCACGGGCGTCGTGGAACCGGCACCGCCCAAGGTCAACTTGTCGTGTGCGGACGTGTCGTAGATCACCGCATCGGGGCTGCCGCCGCGGGACTGCGCATCAAGCGCACTGATTGCCGCACCCACGCCGCTGTAAGTGCTACCGTTGATGACATACGCCGGCTTGCTGACGGTGCCGTTCGCGGTCACCGACGAGCTGCCGCCCAACGCCGCAGCCGTGCTGCTCATTGCGCCGTAGAGTTGCGAACCGTTGATTGCCTGAGTGCTGCTCGACGCCACCTGACCCGAACCGACGTTCGACAGAATGACCGGCGTGGTCGAGCCCAACCCGCCAAACGTCACCTTGGTCTTTGTCGTATCGTCGTATGCAACGAATGCGTTCGTGACATTGCCGCTCGAGCCGATGCTTGCGCCCATGGCCTTCAGTTGCTCGACGTTCACTGCGTCGTTGTTCGCAACGCCGTCAGCAACGTTCGACAACTTGACCGGCGCGCCAGCGGAATTGAGCGTGACGGACGTGTGCGCCGACGTGTCGTAAAGCACGGCATTCGTCGAGCCGCCACCGCCGCTCGATGCGGCCGCAACCAGCGCGGCACCGACGTCGCTGTAAGTCCCGCCGTTCAGCTTATAGGTCGGCTTCGAGATCGTGCCGTCACTGTTCACCGATGCGCCGCCACCGAGAGCCGCGGCCGTGCTGGCCATTGCGCCGTACAGCTGCGAACCGTTGATAGCCTGTGTGCTGGACGACGTCACCTGGCCCGCGCCCACGTTCGTCAATATGACCGGCGCGGTCGCGCCGGCACCGCCGAACGTGACTTTGCTCTTGCTCGTGTCGTCGTAAGCGACGAAGGCGTTCGTCACGTTGCCGCTCGAGCCGATGGTTGCGCCCATGGCCTTCAACTGCGCGACGTTGACCGCGTCGTTGTTCGCGACGCCGTCGGCGACATTTGCCACCTTGACCGGTGTGCCGGCAGCGCCAAGGGTGACCGAGGTGTGAGCCGAGGTGTCATACACCACCGCGTTCGGCGCACCGCCACCAGCCACAGCCGCGATAGCAGCATTCATCTGGCCGAGGTTCACCGCGTCGGTATTCTGGGTACCGGCGGCAACGTTGATGATCTGGCTCCGTTGCGAACTGCTGCCGACCGAAACGGCGTTGGCACGGTCTGCCACCGAGTTATAGCCGATTGCTACAGCATTAGTCGCCGTGGCCGTCGATCCGGCACCGAGCGCCATCGAGTTCGTGGCACCCGTCGCCACAGTTGCGGTGTTGCCGAGCGTCACGGAGTTTGTGGCATTCGTTACGCTGTTGCTACCCAGCGCCAAGGAGTTGACACCTTGAGCCGCCGCCATGTAGCCAATGGCCACCGAGTTATCGGACTTGTTGTCGGTAGTTGCACCGTCGCCGATTACCGTGGCATTCAGTGCCGCTGCGCTTGCATACGAACCGACCACGGTCGAGCCGGAACGGAACGAGCCTGAACCCGCCCCAACGATAACCGAGCCCGCGCCCTGTGCCATTGCGCCAGGCCCGATTGCCATGGCGTTCTCGGTGTTGTCCGTCGAGGTGGCAGGAAGGCCTGGGGTGACGGTCGTGCTCACAGCGATATAGTTGGTGACCGGCACGGCGGCGCCCAGCAGCATCGACTTGAGTCCGGTCGACTGCACTGGCGTCAACGAAGCCTTCAGCGCATTCAACTGAGCGAGCGTCACGGCATCCGTATTCGCGACGCCGTTCGCAACGTTCATGATGCGGCGCTCCGAACCGATGTCACCGACCGAAATCGAATTTGCGGTGCTTACCCGTGAGTTGGAGCCCAGCGCCACAGAGTCCGCAAACTGCGAACGCGCGCCCGAACCGATAGCAACCGCGTTGGTACCGCTCGAATATGCTCCGCCGCCAATTGCGACAGCTTCGCCGCCGGTGGCGAGTGCGGCGCTGGACGCGGACACCACCTTGATGTACTTGGTCGTGTCGGCGATGTTGTTGTTGATCGCACCGACCTGGCTGTCGAGCCCGCTAAGGGCAGAGCCGACATCCGAGTACGTGGCGCCACTGAGCTGATAGCTCGGTGCCGAAAGAGCGCCGGTGGAACTGACGGTCGAGCCGCCGCCCAGCGCGTTGGCAACGCTGCTTGCGGTGCTATACAGCTGGCTGCCGTTGACTGCGTCGAGGCTTGTGCCCGACAGCGTACCTGCTTTCAGACCGGTGATCTTGGTCGAGCCGCTGGCACCCTTCAGCGTCACTGTGTTTTTAGTCGTGTCGTCGTATGCGACGAATGCGTTGGTCACCACGCCGCTGCTGTTGAACGTGCCGCCCATGGCCTGCAGCTGGGCAACGTTGACTGCATCGTTCGTGGCGATACCGTTGGCAACGTTCCCCAGCGTGACGGCTCGGGTTGCGCCCGCGCCGCCCAGCGTGATCTTGCTCTTCGTCGTGTCGTCGTACGCGACGAATGCGTTGGTCACGACGCCGCTGCTGTTGAACGTGCCGCCCATCGCCTGCAGCTGGGCAACGTTGACGGCGTCGTTCGTCGAGATACCGTTTGCAACGTTGGTCAGCGTGACGGCCTTCGTCGTGCCCGCGCCGCCCAGCGTGATTTTGCTCTTCGTCGTGTCGTCGTATGCGACAAACGCGTTGGTCACGACGCCGCTGCTGTTGAACGTGCCGCCCATCGCCTGCAGCTGTGCGACGTTGACTGCGTCGTTCGTCGAGATACCGTTCGCAACGTTCCCCAGCGTGACGGCTCGGGTTGCGCCTGCGCCGCCCAGCGTGATCTTGCTCTTCGTCGTGTCGTCGTATGCGACAAATGCGTTGGTCACGACGCCACTGCTGTTGAACGTGCCACCCATCGCCTGCAGCTGGGCAACGTTGACGGCGTCGTTCGTCGAGATACCGTTGGCAACGTTCGTCAACGTGACGGCCTTCGTCGTGCCTGCGCCGCCCAGCGTGACCTTGCTCTTCGTCGTGTCGTCGTATGCAACAAACGCGTTGGTCACGACGCCGCTGCTGTTGAACGTGCCACCCATCGCCTGCAACTGGGCAACGTTGACGGCGTCGTTCGTCGAGATACCGTTTGCAACGTTCGTCAGCGTGACAGCCTTCGTCGTGCCTGCGCCGCCCAGCGTGACCTTGCTCTTCGTCGTGTCGTCGTATGCGACGAACGCGTTGGTCGCTACGCCGCTGCTGTTGAACGTGCCGCCCATCGCCTGCAACTGCGCGACGTTGACTGCGTCGCTGGCGGCGACGCCATTGGCCACGTTGGTCAGTGTGACCGGAGCTGGCGTGCCGACAAGACCGCCGAGCGTCACCTTATTGCGTGCCGACGAGTCATACTGAACCGCGTTTGCGGAGCCGCTAGCAGTTGCAGCGGTGATAGCGGAACCCACGTCGGAATACGTCTGGCCGCCAATGATGAACGAAGGCTTCTTGACGGTGCCGTCTGCGTTCACTCCCGCGCCGCCGCCAATCATGCCGGTGACGCCGGTCAGCTGATTGATATTCACCGCGTCGTTACCCAAGGTACCGGCTGCTACGTTGACCACCTGGCGTTGTGCCGATGCACTGCCAACCGAGACCGTGTTCGCACGGTCTGCAAGGGAGCCACTACCCAAGGCGACGGCATTGCTTGCGCCGGCTGTAGCGCTATAACCCAGAGCCACTGCATTCGCCTGGTTGGCCGTTGCATTCGCGCCAAAAGCCATGGCGTTCAGGCCTGTCGTCGTCACCACGGCGTTGCCGCCCATCGCCAACGCGTTGGACGCATTAGCCATGCTGGTCGAGCCGAGCGACAGCGCGTTGGCACCTTGTGCGGCTGCGTTGTAGCCGATCGCAACAGCGTTAGTGGCAGCGTTGCTCGTGGTCGCGCCCGCGCCGATTACTGTGGTGTCCAGAGCTAGAGCAGCTGCTCCGCTGCCGACAGCTGTGGAACCTGCCAACGCTGTGCCGGCACCCGCACCAACTGCGAGCGAGCCCTGACCCAGCGCTGTAGCCGTCGGCCCAATCGCCATTGCATCCAGCGAGTTGTCAGTACTCGTCGTTGTGCCTGCTGTAACGTTCGAGCTCACCGCGATGTAGGACGTGACCGGCGTCGCACCGAGCGTAGTTCCGCCGAGGAGCATGGATTTAAGGCCGGTCGACTGGCTAATCTGTTGTGACAGCGCCGTCTGGACAGCCGATAACTGGCTGTACGTGACAGCGTCAGTACCCGAGACGCCATTCGCCACATTCATGATGCGGCGTTCCGCACCAACGTCGCCGACAGAAACAGTATTCGCCACCGTGACGCGTGAGTTAGCGCCGAGCGCCACGGAATTGGCAAACTGCGAACGCGCGCCAGAACCGATAGCGACGGCGCTGGTTCCGCTCGCGTACGCGGCACCGCCGATGGAGACCGCCTCCGAGCCCGTGGCGATCGCCGACGACGCAGCCGATACAACCTTGATGTACTTGGACGAATTGGCGACTTCATTGTTAAGCCCGCTGATAGCGGTGTCGACCTGGCTGAGGGCGGAGCCCACGTCGTTGTACGTACTGCCCTGCACGGTGTACGTCGGGTTGGTGACGGCACCCGTTGCGGTCACGCTCGAGCCACCGCCCAGCGCATTGGCAACAGTGCTGGCGGTGCCATACAGCTGCGCCCCGTTCACCGCATCCTTACTGGCCGACGTGACCTGCCCAGCGGCCACGTTGGTGAGTCCGACAGTTGATGTGGCCTGCGCGCCGCCAAGCGTCAGCTTGTTATGCGCGGACGAGTCGTAGATCACTGCGTCCGGCGAACCGCCACCCGCAACGGCTGCGATTGCGGCGTTCATCTGGCCGAGGTTCACTGCGTCGTTAGACTGAGTACCCGCGGCGACGTTGATGATCTGGCGCTGTGCTGTGGTCGAGCCGACGGACACGGCATTCACGCGGTCGGCCACCGAATTCGAGCCCAACGCCACCGAGTTATTCGCCGATGCAATCGCCAGGGCACCCACAGCGACAGAATCCGTGCCGTCTGCTGACCCGTCTCCCAGCGTCGAATTGGTGTGGAAGTACTTGACGCCGTGGTTATAGATATTGATGATCGCCCCGCTCAGGTTATTCCCGAGCGAATTGATCGTCTGGTTCGTCTGGAACAGCTGTCCGCCGTTGACCGCGTCCGTGCTGTTGGCCGACGAGATGTCGCCAGCCGCGACGTTCGTCAGCTTGACCGCCGCCGTGTGTGCCGTGCCGCCGAGCGTCACGATGTCCCGCGCCGACGAATCGTACGTCACGATGAGCGGATTGCCCGCAATACCGTTGTTGACGAAGTTGTTGACGACATTGGTGACATTGGCGAGATTGCCCGCGACGTTAGCCACGTTGTTCGCAACGTTCGCCACGTCCTGGTTGGTCTGGAAAAGCTGCCCACCGTTGACCGCGTCTGTGCTCCACTTCGAAGTAGCGTCGCCAGCAATCAGATTCGTGATCTTCGTACCGCTCGTACCCTTGAGCGTGATCAGGTTCGACAGCGAGCTGTCGTAGGTGACAGCATTCTGAGTGGTGCCGCCACCGCCGCCGCCATTGACGCTGGCGATTGCAGCATTCAACTGGTTGACGTTGACCGCATCGGTGCCGGCAGCGCCGGCGGTCACGTTAGTGATTTGCCGCGTGTATTGCGATTTGCCGTCCGAAGACAGATAGCCGACCGACACAGCGTCGCTGCGGCTCGCAACCGAGCCCGCGCCCAACGCAACGGAGTTCGACGCCAATGCGACAGCGTTCGCACCGTATGCACTCGAATTGGCGCCGGCGGCAAGTGAGTACGGGCCGGATGCCACCGAGCTCGAGCCGGTTGCACGCGCGCTGCTGGCGGTTTCCGTCGAAGGCGAATTTGCCTGGAAATAGCGCGTGTACTGATAAAGCTGCCCGCCGTTGACGGCGTCGGAACTGCCGAGCGAGACGTCGCCGGCTCCTAGTTGGGTGATCTTGTTGCCCCTCATGTTGACGGTGTTGAGCATGTAGATTCCGCTCAATGCCGCGAGTTCGAGGTGGCCGTCGGCGTACCCCGCCACACGCGCAGTAATCGCGCCGTCGGTATAGCCATTCGCACCGTTGTCCGTTGCACCGTTGTTCAACGAGAACGACATGCCACTGTTATTGTTGCACCTCATGCTTTGGACTGCGCTCGACACCGGACCCCACGAGGAGCCCATCGCGTCCGATCCCAACTGGCCTGGGCACAGCTCGAGACCACCGTTGCCGGTCACGGCTTGAGCCGCGGCCATGCCCGGCGTCATCGACATGCCCATTGCGCCGATCGCCATGGCGATTGGCATGAACGCAGCCTTCAACGAGGTTGCCGGGCGGCTTTGCGCACCGGCGTCCGACGAAATAGTGGAAGACGAAGCTGTCGCACGACCACGCGCCTTCGCGGTCTCGGGCGCAGCTACCCATGTTCCGGATACGTCATTCCAGACGCTGATATACGACTTATTCATAAATTCCCTAAATAGAGGGCAAGCCCCGCTTGCAGTTCGATTTGAGAAACCGTGCGCACACGCTCCCCGCACAAAAAACCGACCGGCACGTTTAAAGCTCGATCCAATGTTTTCACGCATCGCGAATCTAACTGGGGGATGTATCTCTAAAAATCAGGAAACAGGAAAAACAGGTGGGAATTTTCCGCACATACGCAAGATAAATCGCAGCCCATGAAAGCAAAGCATTTATCGGTACCGGGATGGCCTTATTGACCATAAAGACGACCGTCATCTGCACGCACGCTTGCGCCAATTAGTCCGGTGCTCACGTCGGCATGCCGACGCCTCTGAACAGTGCGTCAAGGCGGACTCTCAAGAGGAACGACACCAATTAGCCGATGCATACGGACGACATCCGATACAGGAATTGCAATGTCGAAATTGGGAAATTTCGCTGATCCATATGCCGCGTAGATTCTTATACTTCTGCGCGACACCGTTGCTGATATTTATCAGGCAAGAACATTCCTAGCTTTACATTTATATCTAGGACAACACAGCTTGCACAGCCGTGTCCGAGCACTTCTAATCCTCTTTAAGAGAAATCATGAAAATCGCACAAATTCGCCGCAAAAATAAGCAACTCGGTCAGGGCATGACGGAGTACATCATCATCGTCGCTTTGATTGCCGTGTCGGCAATTGGCGTGTATTCGCTGTTCGGTCAGACACTGCGCAACCAGACTGCCGGCCTCGCCGTCGAAATGTCCGGCCAGAATGCCCAGAGCAATATCTCGACGGCGCAGACCAACGCCAACACGGCGACAACCAACGCCAACAAGACCAAGAACATGGGTACGTATAACGACGCTAACAACGTCGGCAACTAATCGACTCCCGTTAGCGATATCCATCATGCAAAGCTCTGCCCGTAAGGGCAGGGCCAGGGTCGCCGGCGCTAGCGGGCAGGCGCTGGTCCCTGCTCTGATTTTTCTACTGGTCGGCTGCATCGGCCTGTTTGTGGCGTTCAACTCGTTCCAGATGACGAGCGCCAGAATCAAACTGCAAAACACTGCCGACGCGGCAGCGTACAGCGCCGCCGTCCTGCAGGCGCGTGACTACAACTTTTCTGCTTATACGAACCGCGCGGCAATTGCGAATCAGGTCACCGCCGCGCAGATAGTTGCCCTGAAATCGTGGATCGACGAACTGGACGCGACCTACTCGCTGTCAGACCTCGACTACATGGTCAACGCGCTGGCTGACCATCCAGCCTGTTGGGCTACCCCCAAGCAGATCGGCAAGGCCGACATCGCACCGGTGCGCGCCACCCTGGACGCGCTACTGCCCACGGTCGCCCGCAACATCGGCGTGCTCAATCGCGCGCTTAGCGACGCTCAGGCGAACTATCACGCAGCCGTGTTTGCTGCGGTACCCGACACCGCCGATGCAGTCGCACAACTGAACCAGCCCGACACTCACGTCACCGCCGGCTACTTCACGAGCGCGCGCAACGCTGCGCAACTGGCGGCGTGGAACTCCTACACGGCAGCCATTACGCCCGCGGGCACACTCGGACAGGACGACTTCGCCGACGTGGTCACGAATCACGCCACGCTCGACGGGTTCGTCAAGAATCGCGACTCCGTTCGCAGCGTCGCACCGAATTTTCAGCAATTGAACGACAGCGCCAACACGATTTGCGGAGGGGGCAGCTCCTTCACCATCAACGTGACGCACGACGGCGGCACGCAGTTGCGCAACGATAAAAAGGGCTGGCAGTCGATTGACGCGAGCACGGCGCATCTGCGCATCAGTTGCATTGGACCGATCGAAGCGGAAGCCGGCTACGGCGGCAGCGCCAACGGCAACATCACGAACTACATGACCCATCCGCCCTTTGCTGCGTGGCAGGACTGGGAGGGCTATGGGGGGTATTTCAACTTTGGCTACACGGGCAGTTCGACGCCCGGCTGGCAGGTGCCGGACGCCATGGCGGAACAGTTCCGCGCAGGGCCCGGATCTTCGCTCGACCCGGTCAACGGCGGCCTGCTGCCTTATCAGGAAGTGAATGGACAGCAGCTCTCCGCCAAGGCGCCGCGCATCACTATTGAAGTCACGCGCGGCAGCGACACGCTCGTGAAAACCGTGGGGCTGCAGGGTGGCGGACGAATGCAATTGAATAGCGGTGCGGCCGGCGGTGCCATGCGCGCACTGTCGAGCGCCAACGCCTACTTTGCGCGGCCCGATGAGACGCCCTTCGGCAGTTCGATCCTGGGTGGTCTCGTGCACGCGGACCAATGGGCGCGTGCCGACCGTGAGACCGAGTACCCGAGCCTCTTCAGCCCGTACTGGCAAGCAGCGCTGGCACCGGTCGATGCAAGCGAGCGCGCGGCGGCTCAGGCAAATCAGATCCCGGTAGGCCTACAGGCGCAACGATGATGAAACAAAAGCGCACTAGAAATACGCCGCAATCGGGGCAGGCGATGGTCGAATTCCTCGTCGCGATGATCTCGGTCATGAGCGTGCTGATGCTTGCGGTGATCATGCTCGCCAAGTTCAACGACGTCCGCAACCGGACGCTAATGAGCTCGCGATATGCTGCGTGGGAGCGTACGGTCTGGACGGACAATGACCCGCGCAAGAATTTCGCGGCAGATGCCGGCACCACCGAGGGCTGGTCCAATAGTTACGGCGCCGCGGCACTCGCCGTAGGCAAGACCGACTCGGATA
>Ga0058694_1000803_pt1 | contig 14145 bp, 14 predicted proteins | sample AgamicOrSfrz_FD_55041 | JGI IMG/M metagenome (GOLD analysis project Ga0058694, IMG submission 55041) | Agave microbial communities from Guanajuato, Mexico - Or.Sf.rz | ecosystem: Host-associated > Plants > Phyllosphere > Phylloplane/Leaf | place: Guanajuato, Mexico | collected 2012-05-30 | reverse complement strand
GCGGCGAGAAGCAGCCGGACAAGGGTCGCATTGCGCTGCTGGACCGCGATGATCAGCGGTGTTTCGCCGGAGCGGTTGGTGCCGTCGACCTTGGCGCCCAGCCCAAGCAGCCACTGCGCCCCTTCGTCGAAGCCCGCCCGCGTCGCCGCGATCAACGGCGTTTCGCCGCCGGCGCCCTGCGTGTTGGGATCGGCGCCCTTGTTGAGGAGAAAGCCCGTCCATTCGCGGTCAGCGTCGCGCAGCGCGATAAGAAGTGCAGTGTCCCCCTTGGCGTTCCGGGCGTCGATCACGGTCGGGTGAGACTGGATTAAATCGAGCGCTTTGTCGCCGTCGCGCTTCTGAACCGCCTCGATGAACTGGTCGCCGTCAGAAAGAGCTTGGCCGATTGCAGGCGCGGAAAGCAGTGCGATGGCTGACGCAAGAACAGCGATCTTCAACGACTTCATGGACTTAGCCCCTAAGAAACCGGTCTTGATTGACGCCGGTTAGCAGAGCAAGGCTCACCGTGCCATGAACGACGCGCCCCGCTTCTGGGAAAAACCCCTGCAATCGCTCGATCGCGGCGAGTGGGAAGCGCTGTGCGACGGCTGCGGCCGCTGCTGCATCCACAAGCTCGAGGATGAGGAAACGGGGGAGCTCTACCCGACCAACGTCGCCTGCAAGCTGCTCGATCGCCGCAATGGACGCTGCCTCGATTACAAGAACCGCAAGAAGCTTGTCAGCGATTGCGTGAAGCTCGAACGGACCGGGCTCGGCAACCTGGAATGGCTCCCTGCGACCTGCGCCTACCGGCTACGCGCCGCCGGCGAACCGCTGCCCGGCTGGCATTATCTGATCTCCGGCAGCCGCGAGACGGTCCATGAAGCGGGGCAGTCGACGCGCGGCTGGACCGTCAGCGAGGAAGATGCGGGCGAGCTCGAATGGCATGTGGTCGATCGGCCGCTCTGAAGCCGCGCTCGAGGCGGCGCTTCCAGTCCCGATCGATATTCGCCGGCTGAAGAACGCGCGGCGCCTTCGCCTCCGCTTCGACGAGGCGGCGGGCGTCCTCAAGCTCACCTGTCCGTGGCGGACCAGCCGCCGCGCTGCGCTGGCCTGGACGCTCGACCAGCGCGACTGGATCGATCGACAGCTTGCGCGCGCCGAGCCGGCGGAGCCATTCCGCGCCGGTGCGACGATTCCGCTGGAAGGCGCGGACGTGGAGATTTTGTGGAAGGCCGACTGGCCGCGTGCGCCGTCGCTCGACGGCAGGCAGCTCCGCATTGGCGGCCCCGAAGCAGCGCTCCCGGCCCGGATTGAGAGCTTCCTGAAGCGGCGCGCTCGCGACGTGATGTCGAAGGACATCGCCGAATATGCAGCTGCGGCCGGCGTTGTCCCCCGTTCGGTGACGATTGGCGATGCGGCCACGCGCTGGGGAAGCTGCTCGTCGGAGCGGCGCATTCGAATGAGCTGGCGCCTGATCCTCGCGCCGGCCGAAGTCCGCCGCTACGTCGCCGCTCATGAGGTTGCTCACCTCGTCCACCTCAATCATGGCCCGGAGTTCAAGGCGCTCGAAGCGCGCTTGTTCGGCCCTGGAGTGGCTCAGGCGAAGGCGGCGCTACGGCGTATTGGGCCGCGGCTCCGACGGGTCGGGCGGAGGGGTTGATCGCGGCTGCTGCGGCTGCGGCTGCTGCGGGTAGGGCTGCGGAACCGGCGGCCTTCTTTGCGGCTGCTGCTGCGGCGGGAATGCCTGGTCCAGCTCCTGCTGCGTGGGGTCTCCGGTGCCGTCCGGGCGGACTGCTGGCGGCGGCGAGGGATAATTTTGATCGTAGGGCTGCGGATTTCCGATCGGCATGCCGTTCTCGTCGACCATCGGCGCCATTCCGTTGAGATCCACCGCCTGGTCCCCGTAGACCTCCTCCTCGGGCGTCAGCTGCCAATCAGGCATCGGCACCTGGGTCTGGAACTGCTCGACCGGACGCCTTGCGACCGCAACCGACATGAAATCGTGGAAGGCACGAGCCGGAGCGGTGCCGCCCTGCAGACCGGCGATCGGCTTGGCGTCGTCGCGGCCCATCCACACCCCGGTCGTGAGGCCGCTCGAGAAACCGACGAACCAGCCGTCCTTGTTTGATGTCGTGGTGCCGGTCTTGCCGGCGACGGGCCGCCCGATCTGCGCCGCGCGACCGGTGCCCGAAAGCACTGCCGACTGCAGCAGGTCGGTCATCTCGGCGGCCACCCACGGCGCGACGAGGACCCGGCCCTCGTCCGAATCATGCTGGTAGAGCAGCCTGCCGTCGGCCGTGACGACGCGCCGGATGCCGTAGGGCGTCACCGCGGTCCCATTGTTCGCAACTGACGCGAAGGCGCGGGTCAGCTCGATCAGCCGGACGTCGCTGCTTCCCAGCACCATCGACGGATAGGTCGAAATCGGAGTCGTGATTCCGAAGCGCCGGGCCATGTCGGCGATGGTCGAAAAGCCGACCTGCTGGCCGATCTTGGCGCTGATCGTGTTGATCGACCGTGAGAAGGCTTCGCGCAGGGTGACGGGGCCAAGGTTGGTCCGGGTCGAGTTGCGCGGGCTCCAGCCGTCGATCGTCACCGGTTCGTCGACGATCGTATCCGTCGGCTTCATCCCCGATTCGAGCGCGGACAGATAGACGAACAGCTTGAACGCGGATCCGGGCTGCCGCTCGGCCTGTGTCGCCCGGTTGTAGATGGACGAGACATAGTCCTTGCCGCCGACCATCGCCCGTACGGCGCCGTCGCGGTCGATTGCGACCAGCGCGCCCTGAGCTCCATTGGGTGCATTCGCGCGAATCGCCTTGTCGGCGGTGACCTGCATGCCGGGGTCGAGCGTCGTCCAGACGTCGATCGGATCGCTGGTCTGGTCGATCAACGTGTCGAGCTGGGGCAGCGCCCAGTCGGTGAAATAGCGGACGCTGTTGTTGTTGGTGGTCTGCTGGATGCGGACGTCGGCCGGGTCGGCGGACGCGGCCTCCGCCTCGGTGATGAAGCCGTTCCTCGCCATCGTCTGGAGCACGACGTCCGAGCGCGAACGCGCCGCTTCGACGTCCGCCGTCGGCGCATAGTTTGACGGCGCCTTGACCAGGCCGGCGATGATTGCCGCCTCCCCCAGGCTCAGATGATCGGCGCCGTGGCCGAAGAATTTCCGCGATGCGGCGTCGATGCCATAGGCGCCGCCACCGAAATAGACGCGGTTGAGGTAGAGCTCGAGGATCTGGTCCTTGCTGAACTTGCGCTCGAGCGCGAGCGCGAGGATCGCTTCCTTGATCTTGCGCACGAAGGTGCGGTTGTTCGTCAGGAAGATGTTGCGCGCGAGCTGCTGGGTGATGGTCGAGCCGCCCTGGCGCCAATGGCCGCTCGCGAACCGCACCTGGACCGACCGGGCGATGCCGATCGGGTCGACGCCGAGGTGGTTGCGGAAGCGCCGGTCCTCGGTCGAGATGATCGCCGCCCGCATTTCGGCCGGGATCTGGTCGTAGGGGAGCCAGCGGCCGAAGCTCGGCCCGAGCGACAGCAGAACCTGCCCGTTCGCCGCGCGAACCCGCACCATCTGACCGAGGTCGGATCGTTTGGTGAGGTCGCCGTAGCTGGGCAGATAGGCTGTCGCGACCGCGACCGCGACGACCAGCGCGAGAAGACCAAGCACCGCCGCATAGGCGAAGCCTTTCAGGATGCCGATCACGGTGGAGGAGCTCCTGGAGCCGGTTGCGGTCGGGTTTCGCGCCATTTGAGGCTGTGGGGATAGAAAGCTGCGCCCGGCGCGACAATAGGGGTGTGAATCTGCGGGCGGCGTCGCGGCCACCGGCCCGGTTAGCCCGTAATTAACCCTGTTTTAGCCTGTGGCCGCGTAGGGCGGGTTCATGGGCGGCTTCAAACCACGTGCCCTTGCGCTTGCGGCGCTCGCCGCGGCCGCCCTCGGCTCGGGTCCGGCGGGCGGGCAATGCCGCTTGTGCGACAAGCCCACGACCAAGATCAGCCAGTCGGACGACGACGCCATCGGCCTCGATATCGAAACGAGCCTCAACTTCGACCGCCTGATCCTTTCCGGCCAGGGAGAAGGCGCGGTGTCGATCCGCCCGGACGGCTCCAGCGCATCCGAAGGCGCGCTTTCGCGCGTCAGCCCTCGAGCGATGGTCGGAACCGCAGTGGTGCATGGCGTTGCCGGGCGGGTGATTCGCGTCGAGCTCCCGCGGCGCATCGACCTCTACTCGATGAGCGGCGGGCGAATCGCCGTCGACAACCTGATCACCGACCTGCCGTCGCTGCCGCGACTCGATTCGGCTGGGCAGCTGACGTTTCGATTCGGCGGTCGGGTGACGGTGACCGGCGATGCTGAAGGCGACTATCGCGGCAGTATGCCGATCACCGTCGAATATCAGTGACCGCTCTTCGCGGGATCATCCGATCCGGATCGAAAGCTAATTGCCCGTTAACCAATCCCTTGAGGGAAGCCGTAAGCGGCCAAGGTTAATAGCAGCGCCACGGGTGACCAGGCCAGGCGGTCGGGACAGCCGCCAACTGAACCAGTGGGGATTACTAGGATGACTAAACTTCTTCGTATGGCGTCGCTTGCTGCGACGGTTGCGGCGGTTGCCTTCACGGCCAGCCCGGCGCTTGCTGTTACGGCCACGACCGACGCGACNGCTCGCGTCCGCGTCCTGACGCCGCTGACGCTGACTTCCAGCCAGAACCTCGACATGGGCGACATCGTCCTGTCGGGCACGGCGCCGTACACGGCGACGGTCAAGCTCAGCAGCGGCAACGTCCGCACCTGCGCTGCGAACGTCACTTGCTCGGGCACCACGTCGGTCGCCAAGTACGACCTGACCGGCACCAAGGGCCAGGCCGTCTCGATCAGCGCTCCGAACGTGACCCTGACCGGTCCGAGCGGCACGCTGCAGCTCAAGACCGTCGATGCTTCGAACAATCCCTATTATGCGACGAGCGTGACGCTCGACGCGACGACCGGCGCTGCGAGCGTGACGATCGGTGGCGAAGTCACCGTTGCCGACACGACTCCGGACGGCGTCTACACGGGACAGTTCGCGGTCACCGCGCAGTACCAGTAATCGAGTGCATGCGCGGCCTTGGCCGCGCCGCGCTTGACGACGAGGGGTCGCCGGATGCCGGCGGCCCCTTTTTCGTTGCCGCTTTCTGATCGTGGTTGACGGAAAATCAACCATTCCGGTGGCAAGACGATCCGCTCCCAGCCGACTGGAAAGGGAAGGATGGTCAGGCGCGCTCGAGTCCTGCTTCTGGTCCTCGCGTGCCTCCTCGAGGTACGCGGCGGCGCCGCTTTGGCCGTCACCCAGACCGCGGCCGTTCAGGCCAACGTCGTCAAGCCGCTCACGCTTACCTGGCTGCAGGATTTCGACCTCGGCACGATCGCGCTCGGCCCCGGCAATTGGTCAGGCGCGACCGTTACNCTCTCGCGCGCCGGCATCCTTAGCTGCACCAATCCCAAACTGACCTGCACCGGTGCGACCAAGACCGCGCGCTACAATGTCACCGGCACCAACAAGATGGTGGTGCGGATCACCGCGCCGAACGTCACTTTGGTGAACGCGACCAACGCCAGCCAGACGCTGACCCTGGTGGTCGACAGCCCCGGCACCGTGATGCTCACGTCGTCCGGCGCGCCTGGGAACGACTTCGACCTCGGCGGCTCGATCACCTTCAATTCGACGACGGCCAGCGGCAATTATTCGGGCAAGTTCAACGTCACCGTCGATTACCAGTAGACGGCGGGCCTCCGTAGAGGGGGAAACCGGTCATGGTTGACCGAAAATAAACCATTCTGGGTCAAAGACGAGGCGATCGCTCCACAACGGAGCAGAGTGGGGAATCGCCGGAATGATGTCATTCAAGAAAGCTGCCATGCCGCTCGCGCTCGCGGGTGCGCTTGCGACCATTGCTCCTGCGCCGGCCACGGCCGGCATTGGCGACTTGCTGGTGGCGCCGACGCGGCTGGTGCTCGACGGACGCCGCGGCGCCGAGGTCGTGCTCAACAATATCGGCGACGAACCTGCCACCTACCGCATCTCGGTCGAGTTCCGGCGCATGACCGCCGACGGCAATCTCGTCGACGTCACCGAGCCGACGGCCCAGGACAAGACCGCTGCGGACATGATCGTCTACGCTCCGCGCCGAGTCACGCTGGCGCCGCATGAGCCGCAGTCGATCCGCATCTCTGCGCGTCCGCCCGCCGGTCTTCCCGACGGCGAATATCGCGTGCACCTGCTGTTTCGCGCAATTCCGCCCTCGACTCCCGTTGCGCAGGCGCAAAGCGAGCCGGCCAAGGGCCTGCATCTGCAGCTGATCCCCGTTTACGGCGTCACCATCCCCGTCATCGTCCGGCTCGGCAATTTGCAGGCGACCGCCGGGATTGCCGACGTCAAGCTCGAAAAGGAGGACGGCAAGCCGGCCATCGGGCTCGACCTCAGCCGCTCAGGCACCCGCTCGACCTTCGGCGAAGTGCGCGTGCTCAAGCCCGGCGTGAAGGATCCGATCGCAATTCAGCGCTCGGTCGCCGTTTATACGGAGCTCGGCCAGCGCCACGTCACCATCCCGGTCGATTCGAACTTCAAGGGTAACCTCGACGGGCCCGTGACCGTCCAATATCTCGAAACCTACGCGGACGGGATGCAGAAGATCGCCGAAACCCAGGCCGTGTTGCGCTAGGGAACGGGGTCGGGCGCAAGGCTCTTTTCGATGCTCGCCGGCCGCAACTGGCTGCGCAAGGCTGCGGTGTCGCTGGCGCTCTGCGCCGGCGCCGTCGGAGCGTCTGCGCCCGCGCCACAGGCGGCGGCATGGACCGCGGACCCGGAAGACCAGTTCCTGCTCGACGTGAACATTCGCCAGCTCCGGCTCGGCGACGGCGTTCGCGCTTACAACACGCCGGAAGGCACATGTGTCGTCTTAGGCGACTTTCTCGCCACCCTCGACGTGCCGATGCGGATCGATCTTGCAGCCAAGAAGGCCAGTGGCTGGGCCTTCAAGGAAAGCAACAAGATCAGCATCGACTATGGCGCGATGACCGCCTCCTACGGTGCCGCGAAGAGCGAGGTGATCGCGCCGGGAACGATCCGCGAAACCCCCGAAGGCTGGTGCGTCCAGGCGAGCGCGCTGTCGCGATGGTTCGGGATCGGCGTGAAGCCGGTGACTTCCGGCGCCGTCCTGCTCCTGCAGTCGGACGAGAAGCTGCCGGTCGAGCTGGCGATGGAGCGTCAGGCCCGCGCGGCGCGGATCTCGCCGGCCAAGTTCGACCTTTCCGACCTCCCGCAGGTGCGCGTGCCCTATCGCATGTGGCGCGCGCCGGCGCTCGATTTCGTGGTCAGCGCCGGCGTCACCTATCGCGCGAATGACGGCGTCAAGGTCGATCGCCAGTCGTCGGTCTTCGCGGCCGGGGAAATCGCGCGCCTGTCCTATGATGCGCAGGTCACGACGGACGAGAACGGCAAGCCGTCGACGGTGCGCCTGCGGGCCTATCGCTCGGACCCCGACGGGCATTTGCTGGGACCGGCCCAAGCCACCCATTTCGGCCTCGGCGACGTCGAGGGATTCGACAGCAAGCTGACCGGCACCGCGGATTTCGGCCGCGGCGCCGTCATCACCAACCGCCCGCTCACGGCCCAGACAGCATTCGACCGCACGCATTTCGAAGGCGACCTGCCGTCCGGCTGGGAAGCGGAGCTCTACCGCAACGATGAGCTCCTGGCCTTCGCCAAGTCGGGCCCTGACCAACGCTATGTGTTCGACGACGTTCAGCTTCTTTACGGCGAGAACCGCGTCAGGATCGTGCTTTACGGTCCTCAGGGGCAGACTCGAACGCGCGAAGAGCTGATCAACGTCGGGCAGGATAACGCGCCGCCCGGCAAGACCTGGTACTGGGCAGGAGTCAGTCAGCCCGGCCGCGACATCGTCACGCTGGAAAAACCGCCCGACGGCACGCCGCTGCCCAAGGCGCAGGCCACCGTCGCGCTCGAGCACGGGATCGACAATCGGATGTCGGTCGCGGCCCTCGCGCGCGTGATGCTGATCGATGACCAGCGCGTGACCTTCGTCGAAGGCTCGGTGAGGCGCAGTTTCGGCCTTGCCATGGTCGAAGTCGGCGCAGCGCACGAAAGCAATGGCGGGACTGCTGCCCGGGCACAGCTGATCGGCAAGATCGGCTCCGTCAACGTCAACGCGGAAGCGCTTGTTGCGAACAATTTTCATTTGCAGGGAGGTGCGCTCCAGAGCCTGCGCGACTACCGCCTCGCGCTCGACGCGCCGCTCAAGCTCGGGGGCGCCATGGTCCCTGCGCACGCCGACGTTCATCTCGCCCAGGCCGCCGACGGCACCAGGCAGCTGGACGCCGCCGCGCGGCTGTCGACGACCTTCAACCGCTTCAATCTCGCCGGCGGGCTCCAGTACACGCGCCAATTTTCGTCGACTGGCGCATCGGCCCCCGGAGAATTGCAGGTCAACGTCATCGGCAGCGGCCATGTCGGCGCAGTCCGCCTGCGCGGAACGACGACCTTCGATGTTTCGCCCGGCGGTCGCTTCAGGAGCGCCGAGCTCGAGGCCTATTGGTCGCCCAGCGACACGGTAAACTGGGACGGCGCTCTTTATTATGATTCGCAGACCGGCCGCGCCCGCGCCAGCTTGTCCCACATCCGCAGGCTCGACACGATGGCGATCGCCGTNACCGGCGANGCCTCGAGCGACGGCTCGGTCGCGCTTGGGCTCAACCTCAATTTCTCGCTCGACCCGCGCCACGGGCTGACNTTNTCGCGCCAGCCGCTCGCCCAGGCGGGATCGGTTCGTGCGCTCGTCTACCGCGATCTCAACGACAATGGCATCCGCGACCCCGGCGAGCCGGCCGAGAAAGGGGCGCTGATCACCACCGGCGCGCGTCAATCCGAACGCGTGACCGGAGCCGATGGCAGCACCGTGGTCGGCGGCCTCACGGCCTACAAGGCGGTGGCGGTCGGAATCGACGAATCGAGCCTGTCCGATCCGATGCTGGTACCGGAAAAGGCGCTCCAGGTGGTGGTGCCGCGGCCCGGCGTCCCGGCCGAAGTCGAAATCCCGCTCGTTGGCGGCGGCGACGTCGAGGGGTCGCTGGTGAAAAGCGGCGGCCTCGGCTTCGAAGGCGTCGAGGTCGAGCTGGTTGATGCGCACGGAAAAGTGGTGTCGGGCACCCGTACCGACTTCGACGGCTTTTTCCTGTTCGAACGCGTGGCCTACGGCTCCTACACGGTCCGGGTCGCCAAGCAGTCGGCCGATGCCTTGAAGGTCGGGTCGGATCTCGGCGTTCATTTCACGATCACGCCCGACAAGTCGATCGTTCGCCTTGGCGCGTTGCATCCCGTGTCGGCAGCGCAGATTGCGTCGGCCACCGCCGCGCGGCCCGGCCAAGCCCTCAAATAAGCTGGAAATCGCCAGTCGGGACTGGATCATCCCCGTATGGGGATGGTGCGGTCGAGAAGACTCGAACTTCCACGGCCTTTCGGCCACAGCGACCTCAACGCTGCGCGTCTACCAGTTCCGCCACGACCGCACGTCATGAATTGAGCCGGCTGATGACGTGCCGGCCACTGGCAAGGCGCGGCCCCTAGCAAAGCCCTCTGGCAGGCGCAATGGCGGCCCGCGCGACCCTCGATCCGGTCCAGAATGGCACAATCCTTAAAGCACTGTTTACCATTATGAACGAAGCGAGTTACCTTCTTCGCCATGCTCTGGCTTGCTGCCGCCATAGCGCTCGTCGCACCCGCTCCGCCCAAGGGCTGGAACGGCGCCGCCGTGGTTCAGGCGCGCGCCAGCGTGCGGGTGATCTCAGGTGTGGAGCTGAAGCTTGGGTCGGCTCACAATCGCGATGCTCCGCCGCCGCGCGAGGCTAAGGTCCGAACCAGCGACGGCCAGGATCTCCCGGCACGCCTGATCGAATTCGAATAGGGCTTAGCCCGCCTGACCGCTCAGCGTGATGGTGAGCTCCTCGCCGCCCGGCGGGACGCTGACCTCGGTGCTGTTGAAGCTGGCGCTCGCACCTGCCGGAAGCGTGCGGGTCGGCGGCGCAATCGTCCAGTTATAGACGACGCGGCCGGCCTTGGTCTTCAGCTGCGCCTGCAGCGGCGGCACGTCCTGCGACTTCGCGGTCGGATTGATGATCCGCCCGGTAACGGTCAGCAGTTCCTGGCCGCTTGCGAGCCGCTGCCGATCCATGTGGGTGGTGACGAGCGCCAGCGGCGTCGCTCCAGCGCTCGCAAGTCCAAGCTTCGCCTTGAGGTCGCCCGGCGCCAGGAACCAGAAAAGCGCGGCGAGCGCGATCACTACGAGCACGACCACGAGAATCCCGACGATCGGGCTGCGGCGGCGCGGCTCATCGTCGTCGGCTGGCGGGAAAGGCGTGAACTCGTCGTCCTGCACTTCGGCCACCGGCGGCTCACGCCAGTCGGCGGCTTCCACCTGTTCCTGGACTGCTGGATCGGCCTCTGCGCCCTCCAGCGCCGCCTCTTCAAAGGCGCGCTCTTCGGCCTCCGGACCGCTGCGCGGCTCGATCAAGGTCGCCTCCGCAAAGCCGTCGTCATCGCCCGCGGCCTGCTCGGGCTCCTCGGTCGCCGGCGCCTCGCCGCTCCAGTCGCTCTCGGCCTGGGGTTCCACCTGCGTGTCCGCTTCGGGCTCGGACGGCGCCTCGGCCTCCACCATTGGCGGCGATGCTTCGGGCTCGGTGACGGCGGTGGTCCCGCCATCGGCTTCGGTCATTTCTTCGGGATTCTGGTGCCAGCTGTGCTTGCAGGCGGCACAGCGCACCTGCCGGCCGCCGGGCGGAATTGCGCCGTCCTTCACCACATATTGCGTCGAGCAATTCGGGCAGGTGAGGATCATCGCGTGCAAAAGCCCTCTTCCGGGACGGTGAGCGCACGGTAAACAGGAATGGATGGGGCTTGGCAAGGCAGCGACCTTGCGAAGCTGCTCGGGGAGGGATGGAAGCTGCCAGCGATTGCCGAATTCGACAGCGTCGGCCTGCGCTACGGCACGGGGGCGGAAGTGCTGCGCGATCTCGATTTCCGCCTCGGCAGCGGCGCCTTCTATTTCCTCACCGGCCCCTCGGGCGCGGGCAAGACCTCGCTTCTGAAGCTCCTATATCTCGCCCAGCGGCCGACCCGCGGGCGCATTCGCCTGTTCGGCGAGGAGCTAAGCGAGGCGCCGCGCGAGGACCTGCCTCCTTACCGGCGACGGATTGGCGTCGTTTTCCAGGATTTCCGGCTGATCCGCCACCTTTCCGCCTTCGACAATGTCGCGCTTCCGCTGCGCGTCGCCGGCGCCAGCGACGAGGAAGTCGAAGGGCCGGTGCGCGAAATGCTCGCCTGGGTCGGCCTTGCCGACCGCGCCAGCGCCCGTCCCCCGACGCTCTCGGGCGGCGAGCAGCAGCGCGTCGCGATTGCCCGCGCCGTCATCAACCGGCCGGAGCTGCTGGTCGCGGACGAGCCGACCGGCAACGTCGATGCTGAGATGGCGCGACGACTGCTCCACCTGTTCACGGCGCTCAACCGGCTCGGCACCACCGTGGTCGTTGCAACCCACGACGTCGGCCTCATCAACGCGACGCCCGGCGCCGACCTCATTCGGCTCGAAAATGGCAGCGTCGTCGATCCCACCGGAATGCTCCGCAACCCGCCGCCGGAGCGCATGTGATGCTCGGGTGGCTGTTCGCCTCTCCCGCAGATCGGAGGCTGCTCGGGATCAGCCGGTTCCGCGGACCAACGCCCTGGGTGATTGCGATCATGAGCTTCTCGATCATGATCATCGCCGCGACCGGCCTTGCGCTCGCCACCACGGCGAGTTCGCTGACCCGGTCGATCGAGGCGCGCTACGCGCTGGAGTTGCCTGCGGGCGGCCAGAACCTCGCCGCGCTTGCAACGGCGCTCAAGTCGGCGCCCGGCGTCACGTCGGTCGAAGCCGTTCCGGAGACGGAGATGCGGCGCACCCTCCGGCGCTGGCTCGGTCCCGCGGCAGATAGCGCCGATCTTCCCGTTCCAGCGCTGGTCAACTTCGACACCGTTCCAGGCACGGACGTCGCGGCGATCCAGAAGCGGATGTCGGCGATCGCGCCCGATGCGCGGATCAGCGCGCATCGCGATCGCGTCAGGCCGCTGATTCGCTCGATCCACGCGCTTCAGTGGCTCGCCTTCGGCCTCGTCCTGCTGCTCAGCGGCGCCGCCGCGGCTGCCGTCGTCCTTGCCGCCCGCGGCGCGCTCGACACCCATCGCTTCACCATCGAAGTGATGCACGGCATTGGTGCCACCGATCTCCAACTGACGCATCTATTCCAGCGCAAGATCGCCCTCGACGCGCTCGTCGGCAGCCTTGCGGGCGCGACGGCCGGCGCGCTCGTCCTGCTCCTGGTGGCGAGCGGCGCATCCTTCGTCGCCGACCTCACCGGTGGGGCCGCCTTGTCGCCTGGCGACCTGCTGCTCCTGCTTCTGTTGCCGCTCGCGCTCACCGTGCTTGCGACGTGGGTTGCCCGAATGGCNGTTCTCGCGGCACTGCGTGAGACCTTATGATCGCTCGCCTCGGCGCACTCCTGCTGCTTTTCTACGCAATCGGCTTCGTCCTCTTCGCCTTCACGCTCGGCCGGCCTGCTCCGGCCACTGCAAAGCCGACGGACGCCGCGGTGGTGCTGACCGGCGGCAGCGGCCGCATCGAACATTCGATCGACGTCCTTCGCGACGGCAAGGCCCGGCGTCTACTGGTCGCCGGGGCCGATCCCGCCGTGACGAAGGCNGATCTCGCCAAGCGTATTCCGCGCAGCGGCGCGCTGCTGACTTGCTGCGTCGATCTCGGCAGCGAGTCCGTGGACACGCGCTCCAATGCCGAAGAGGCAGCGCGCTGGCTCAAGAAGCACAATTTCAAGTCGCTGCGGCTGATCACGAGCGACTGGCACATGCGCCGCGCCCGCTATGAGTTCCGGCGCGTCCTCGGCAGCGACTACGTGCTCATTCCCGACGCCGTCCGAACCGAGCCGCCGTTCCTGACGCTGTTCGCCGAGTACAACAAATATCTGCTGCGCCGCGTCGCGGTCTGGGCCGACATCTGATGACCGCCGCGCGGTCGCTGCTCTACGGTGCGATCTTCTACCCGGCGACCTTCCTTTGGGTCGTCGCCGCGATCGTCGCGAGCATCTTCGGGACCGGCCCGACACACGCGGTGGTGAGGAGCTGGGTGCGCATGCACCATTGGCTGACCAGCCATGTGCTCGGCATCCATACGCGCGTCGAAGGGAAGATTCCTCCCGGGCCGCACCTCATCGCNGTCAAGCATCAGTCGATGTTCGAAACGCTCGAGNTGGTGCGGCTGTCCGACGTGCCAGTGATCGTCTTGAAGCGCGAGCTCGCGCAGATCCCGCTCTTCGGCTTCGTCACTCGCCGCTATGGAATCATCGCCGTCGAGCGCAGCGCGGGCGCCAAGGCCTTGCGCGCACTCGTCGAGGAGGGCCGCCAGGCGGTCGCCGGCGGCCGCTCGGTCATCATCTATCCGGAGGGCACGCGCGTGCGTGTCGGGGAGACGCCGCCCTTGAAGTCGGGCTTCGCNGGGCTCTATCGAGCGCTCGGCCTGCCCGTCGTCCCGNTCGCGCTCGACAGCGGGGTCCTTTGGGGCCGCGGCCTCGTCCATCGGCCGGGCACGGTCACCATCAAGGTCGGCGAAGTCCTTCCGGCCGGCCTTCCGCGCCACGAGATCGAGGCGCGCGTGCACGGCGCGATCAATGCGCTCGAATTAGGACCTCAGGCGAGCTCCGAGCTTCTCGGCCGCCGCGACGATGCGGCGTGAAATCTCGCCGATCTGCTCGTCGGTGAAGCTCTTCTCGACCGGCTGCAGGGTCACTTCGAACGCGAGCGACAGCCCATCGGCACTTTCGAAGCGATCGAACAGGCGGGCGTTCGTAATCGCGGCCTTGTCCGCGCCGCGGATGGCGCGGAGCAGGCTCTCGGCCGGCACATCGGCCGGGACGATGAACGCAAAGTCGCGGGTGACTGGCTGGAGCGCCGGCGGCGCATAGGCCGAGCGGGCCCTTGCGGTCGAACGGGCGGGCGGGAGGGCATCGAGATAGATCTCGCCGGCCACAGCGCCCGCGGGTGCATCGATGCTTTTGCTGAGCGC
>Ga0058694_1000798_pt1 | contig 14201 bp, 14 predicted proteins | sample AgamicOrSfrz_FD_55041 | JGI IMG/M metagenome (GOLD analysis project Ga0058694, IMG submission 55041) | Agave microbial communities from Guanajuato, Mexico - Or.Sf.rz | ecosystem: Host-associated > Plants > Phyllosphere > Phylloplane/Leaf | place: Guanajuato, Mexico | collected 2012-05-30 | reverse complement strand
TGAGCATCCGGCCCAATGTGACGTTCAATGAAGGCGCCACGGTTTTCAAGCTGGCTTAAAGTCTGTGTCATGAGCGATGGTTCCTGAAACGTGCAGTGAATGTGTTTTCTCCCTCTCCCTAAGGGAGAGGGCTGGGGTGAAGGTGTCGTCTGTTCCCTTCACCCTACCCTCTCCCCACAGGGGAGAGGGAAAAGGCTTATTCGTCTTCCAGTAATGCTTCGTACGCGGTCGCATCCAGCAGCGCGGCAACCTGCGCTTCGTCGCTGGCTTTGATCTTAAAGATCCAGCCGCCTTCATACGGTTCGCTGTTAACCAGTTCCGGGGAGTCGCTCAGCGCGTCGTTTACCGCAACGATTTCACCGCTCACCGGGGCATAGATATCAGAAGCGGCTTTTACCGACTCGGCCACTGCGCAGTCATCGCCCGCGCTTACGGTCGCGCCAACGTCGGGCAGATCTACAAACACCATGTCACCCAACAGCTCCTGGGCGTGTTCGGTGATGCCCACGGTATAAGTACCGTCGGCTTCTTTGCGCAGCCACTCGTGTTCTTTGCTGTATTTCAGTTCTGCTGGCACATTGCTCATTGAATTTCTCCTGATAAAAATGATTAGGCGACCGGCTTACCGGCGCGAACAAAAATCGGTTTGGTCACGCGGACCGGCATTTCGCGGTTGCGGATCTGCACCACGGCAGTCTCGCCAATACCCGCCGGCACACGTGCCAGAGCAATACTGTAACCCAGCGTCGGTGAGAAGGTGCCGCTGGTGATAATGCCTTCGCAGTGGTTGCCATTGGCATCGGTGAAACGCACCGGCAGCTCGCCGCGCAGCACGCCTTTCTCGGTCATCACCAGGCCAACAAGCTGTTCGGTGCCCTTCTCACGCTGCTGCTCCAGCACCTCACGACCGATAAAGTCGCGATCGGCCGGTTCCCACGCGATGGTCCAGCCCATATTGGCCGCCAGCGGGGAGACGCCTTCGTCCATCTCCTGGCCGTACAAATTCATGCCCGCTTCCAGACGCAGCGTGTCGCGCGCGCCCAGACCGGCTGGCTTAACGCCCGCTTCCACCAGGGCACGCCAGAAGTCGGCCGCTTTTTCGTTCGGCATCGCAATTTCATAGCCCGCTTCACCGGTGTAACCGGTGGTAGCCACAAACAGATCGCCCGTCTGCACGCCAAAGAACGGCTTCATGCCGTCGGTGGCCTGGCGCTGTTCATCGCTGAACAGTGACGCGGCTTTCGCCTGCGCGTTCGGCCCTTGCACCGCAATCAGCGACAGGTCATCACGCACGGTGATGTCGATGGCATAAGGTTCAGCGTGTTGGGTGATCCAGGCGAGGTCTTTTTCACGGGTGGCAGAGTTAACAACGAGGCGGAAGAAATCATCGGAGAGGTAATAGACGATCAGGTCGTCAATCACGCCGCCGGAGGCATTCAGCATGCCGGAATAGAGCGCTTTGCCCGGCTTCGTGAGCTTCGCCACGTCGTTCGCCAGCAGATAACGCAGAAAATCCCGGGTGCGGCTGCCGTGCAGATCGACAATGGTCATATGCGAGACGTCGAACATACCGGCATCGGTGCGCACCGCATGATGCTCATCAATCTGCGAACCGTAATGCAGCGGCATCATCCAGCCATGGAAATCGACCATGCGAGCACCGCATAAGGTGTGTTGTTCGTACAAAGGCGTCTGTTGAGCCATCTTATCCTCGTTGAATGAGCAGGGCTGTCATGCGTTTTATGCTGAAAAATTCACCATAAAACCCGGCATCGGCATCACTCCCGGACACCGACGCAAACGTTCTCTTTTACCTGAACTTACCACTGAAAACGGTGGTTAACCATAAGGAAAAACGGGCCATCACATTAGCTTATGGTCAAAAATGCCAACAAAGCGTACAGAGTTATTCACTACAAAAATGCGAAACATTCCGCACAAACGCAAAGCCGGGAAGATGGGATTCAGCACAGGGTGATATTTAGTGCGGAAAAATGCGCGAAATTTCCGCAACATAAAAATCGAGAGATTAGATTATCTAATGCGAAAAAGTCGGTGAAATTAGATTATTTCAAACGAAGGAATTCTCCCGGCCCACAGGCCGGGAGAATAAAGTGTGACGGGGGTCAAATAGACAACGTCATTCAGATTGCAGCACAAAAACCATTACAACGTTTTTGAACAACGCTGGCACGGGCCTTAAAGGGGCGAGGCCGGGTAACGTGGCAAGCCTCAGCATCCCCAGACGCTCACTCTGGTCAGTAAGCAGACGCAGCCAACGCAGAGGCAACCTGAAGGATGCAGTATGTTTTAGCGCAGCCAGTCCGGTAGATCGTTAAGACCCATCGCCTGACGCAGGAGCTGTGGTTTAACACCCGGGAGGGTATCAGCCAGCTTCAGGCCGAGGTCGCGCAGCAGTTTTTTCGCCGGGTTGGCACCCGCAAACAGCTCACGGAAGCCCTGCATGCCAGCCAGCATCATGGCCGCACTGTGTTTACGGCTGCGCTCGTACCGGCGCAGATAAAGATGCTGGCCGATATCCTTGCCGTCACGCTGTAAGCGGCGAAGTTCGCTCACCAGCTCGGCAGCATCCATAAAGCCCAGGTTTACTCCCTGTCCGGCCAGCGGATGAATGGTGTGTGCCGCGTCACCCACCAGCGCCAGACGATGCGCCGCGAACTGGCGCGCATAGCGACCGGTTAACGGGAACACCTGCCGCTCGCTTTCGACGGCGCAAAGTCCCAGTCGGTTATCGAAGGCCATGCACAGCGCCTGATTGAACTCGTCGGCTGATGCCTCCTGCATCTGCTGCGCCTTCTCGGGTGAAAGCGACCAGACGATCGAGCAAAGGTGCGGATCGCTGAGAGGCAGGAAAGCGAGAATGCCATCATTGTGGAAAATCTGCCGGGCCACGGCCTGATGCGGCTCCACGGTGCGAATGGTAGCCACCAGCGCATGGTGGCGGTAGTCCCAGTACGTCAGCGGAATGTCGGCTTTGTTACGCAGCCAGGAGTTTGCCCCGTCGGCCCCCACCACCAGGCGAGCAGTCAGCATATCGCCACTTTGCAGGGTAATGAACGCATCGTTTTCGCCCCAGGCGACCTGCTGTAGCTGCGCGGGGGCAATCAGCGTAACGTCGCTGCACTGCTGCGCTTTCTGCCACAATGCATGGTGAATTACGGCGTTTTCGATGATATGGCCGAGATGGCTGTAGCCCATGCTTTCATCATCAAAAGCGATATGCCCGAAGCTGTCTTTATCCCACACTTCCATGCCGTGATAACGGCTGGCGCGCTGGGCAATAATGTCTGACCAGACGCCGATCCGCGTCAGCAGCTTTTCACTGGCGGCGTTGATCGCCGAAACACGGAGTTCAGGCGGCGCATCAGAAGCGACTGGCTGAGGCTGTTTCTGCTCCAGCACCGCCACGCGCAGACCGCTGCCCTGCAAACCACAGGCCAGCGCCAGTCCTACCATTCCGCCACCGACAATGGCAACATCAACATTCTGCACTTTGTTTACTCCTTAGCGAGCGACCCAACCGAGAGTCCTCTGCGCCAGCACATCGCGTGCCGGAATGAATAATTCCATCGCCATCAACCCCAGGTTACGCCCGACAACCAGCGGTGCCCAGCGATTGGCAAACAGATGTACCAGCCCGTCGGTCACGCCGATGGTCGCCTCTTTATCTGCCTGACGTCGTTTCTGATACTGGCACAGCACCGGATATGCTCCGCAATCCTGCTGTTGGTCAAATGCCTGCGCCAGCGTTTCGGCAAGGGTCATTACATCGCGCAGTCCGAGGTTAAAGCCCTGTCCGGCGATAGGGTGTAACGTCTGCGCCGCATTGCCTACCAGCGCGACGCGATGGGAGACAGACTGCGATGCCGTGGTTAATGCCAGCGGATAGGCCGAACGCTTCCCGGCCTGGGTGATACGCCCCAGCCGCCAGCCAAAGGCTTTTTGCAGTTCGGCGCAGAAGCGTTCGTCAGACCAGCCCTGCACTTCATCCGCTTTTTCCAGCGGATGGCACCAGACCAGCGAGCTGCGCCCCTGCGACATAGGCAGCATGGCCAGCGGGCCATGCTGGGTAAAACGTTCAAAGGCGCGGCCACGGTGCGGCTCGGCGGTGGCCACGTTAGCAATCAACGCCAGTTGATGGTACGGCTGTTGCTGCCACTGAATTCCGCACTGCTCGCCGAGCGCCGAACGGGAGCCATCGGCCGCCACCAGCAGTTGGCCATCGAGCGTAGTGCCGTCATTCAGCGTGACGCTGACCGACGTTTCGCTGCGGGTAAAGTGCTCGACACGTGCCGGGCAATGTAGCGTTACGCCTGGAGCATCCTGCAACAGACGGAACAGGCGCAGCCCCACGTCGTGCAGCTCGACCACCTGCCCCAGCGCATCAATGCGATAATCCTGCGCTTCCAGGGTGACAAACCCGGCGTGGCCCCGGTCGCTGACATGAACGGTTTCGATAGCAGTGGCGCAATCGGCAATCGCCTGCCAGATGCCACTGCGGGCCAGCTGCTGGCAGGTCCCTTGCGCCAGGGCGATGGCACGGCCATCAAACCCCGGATGGCCGGTCGATTGTGGTGCCACGGCTTCCACCAGATGGACCGGAAGCTTACCCTGGGTCAGCGTGGAGAGGGTCAGCGCCAGCGTTGCTCCCGTCATGCCTCCGCCAACAATGATGATGCTCATGAGCGTGCCGCCGCCATCAGGGCTTCAATCTCGTCGGCGTTTTTCACCACGGAGGCCGTCAGGTTTTCGTTACCGGTTTCGGTGATCACAATGTCATCTTCAATACGAATGCCGATACCGCGATACTGGGCGGGCACATCGGCATCCGGGGCAATATACAGACCCGGTTCAACGGTCAGCACCATTCCCGGCTCCAGCACGCGCGAACGTTCCGGGCCATACACGCCCACGTCATGCACGTCCAGCCCCAGCCAGTGGCTCAGGCCATGCATAAAGAAGGGACGGTGAGCATTGTCAGCAATCAGCAGATCGACGTCGCCGTTAAGAATACCCAGCTCCACCAGCCCGCTAACCATAATCCGCACCACTTCCCCGGTGACATCCTGAATGGAAGTGCCGGGACGAAACAGCATCAGCGCGGTGTCCAGCGAGTGCAGCACGATGTCGTAGATTTCGCGCTGGGCCGGGGTAAACTTGCCGTTCACCGGGAAGGTGCGGGTGATATCACCGGCATAGCCTTTAAATTCGCATCCGGCATCAATCAGCACCAGATCGCCATCCCGCAGTTCAGACTCGTTTTCGGTGTAATGCAGAATGCAGCCATTTTCACCGCCGCCAACGATGGTGTTGTACGCCGGATAGCGCGCGCCGTGGCGCGTAAACTCATGGTGAATTTCGCCTTCCAGCTGATATTCGAACATCCCCGGACGGCACTTTTGCATCGCCCGGGTATGGGCCAGAGCGCTAATCTCCCCCGCTTTACGCATGACATCCAGCTCTTCGTCTGACTTAAACAGGCGCAGCTCGTGGACGGCAGGACGCCAGTCGGTGAGGGTTGCGGGAGCCTTCAGGTTTTGCCGGGAACCTTTACGCAGCTTATCCAGCGCGGCAAAGACAATCTCGTCGGCATAAGCGTATTCACCCTGCGCGTGGTAGACCGTGTCCAGGCCATTGAGCAACTGGTAAAGCTGCTCGTTGATTTCGCTGAACGCCAGGGCGCGATCGACGCCCAGCTTTTCCGGCGCGGCCTGCTGGCCCAGACGGCGACCAAACCAGATCTCGGCGGTGAGATCCCGGACGCGGTTAAACAGCACGCTGTGGTTGTGGGTATCGTGACTTTTAATCAGCACCAGCACCGACTCCGGCTCGTTAAAGCCGGTGAAGTACCAGAAATCACTGCTCTGGCGGTAAGGATATTCGCTATCGTTGCTGCGTGTGGCTTCCGGTGCGGCAAAAATCAACGCGGCGCTGCCCGGCTGCATCGTAGCCAGCAGCGCCTGACGGCGGCGAAGATACTCTTGCTGAGTCATGACACCCTCCAGTAGTTTTTATTAGTGTAAGGTTGGTTTACGCACTTCCGGCGCAGTGGGCTGTGTGCGCGTAAAGGTATCGTGGCAGAGCAGAGACGCAACGCGCACGTACTCGATGATCTCTTCGAGGGACATCTCCAGCTCTTCCTGATCTTCGTCTTCATCGTAGCCCAGTTGAGCGATGTTACGCAGATCGTCGATCGCTTCTCCCGCTTCGCCCGTCACTTTCTCGAGCTTAGGCTGCGTCACACCCAATCCTAACAGATAGTGGTTGACCCAACCGGCCAGCGCATCGGCGCGGTCGAATACGCTGACGCCGTCTCCATCAGGCAGATAAAGCTGAAAAAGGAAACCGTCATCTTCGAGCGCATCGCTGGTTGCGCCATGCATATTGCGCAACGCCTGGGCAAGATCGTGGCCGAACGCCAGACCCTCGTTCGTCAGGTCGTGAACCAGCGGCAGCCATGAGCTGTCGTTGTTTCCACCACACAGCATCCCGCTGATCAGACCGTGCATTTCAGCCGGCGTTAACCCCACGCCTTGCTGGTTCAGTAACTGGCTAACGTCGTTGTAACCAGGCATTTCGTTCTGTATAGACATGGCATTCGTCATCAATGGGAGGAATATTCATGATATGCTACCACTTTGGACCCTGGTGAACCAGAATAGGGCTTGTATCTACGCACCAGGGTAGCTATAGTGTCGCCCCTTCGCAGCCCCCGGAAGCGGATGTGAAGGCAGCGCAGTCAAACAGCAGGAAGGTGGCATGTCTGCACAACCCGTCGATATCCAAATTTTTGGCCGTTCGCTGCGAGTGAATTGTCCGCCTGAACAAAGGGATGCTTTGAATCAGGCTGCGGATGATTTGAATCAGCGGTTGCAAGATTTAAAAGAACGCACTAGAGTCACAAATACTGAGCAACTGGTCTTCATCGCCGCGTTGAACATCAGTTATGAACTGGCTCAGGAAAAAGCGAAGACTCGCGATTACGCGGCGAGCATGGAACAACGCATTAAAATGCTCCAGCAGACCATTGAACAGGCATTGCTTGATCAGGGTCGCATTACAGACAGACCGGGGCAAAACTTTGAATAACACTTCGTGGTCTACTATGGTAGAGTGACCCTGAAGGAAAAATTTCTCTGAGATGTTCGCATGCGGGCCAGTCCCCTGAGCCGATATTTCATACCACAAGAATGTGGCGCTCCATGGTTGGTGAGCATGCTCGGTTCGTCCGAGAAGCCTTAAAATCATGACGACACATTCACCTTGAACCAAGGGTTCAAGGGTTACAGCCTGCGGCGGCATCTCGGAGATTCCCTCACCTTTCTACCCAGCGACTACCATGACGCAACTTCCTGAAGTTCCTGCCTCACGTCAACACATTCGTCAGTTAATTCGTCAGCATCGCAGAGCCTTAACGCCTGAACAGCAAGCCCATTTTGCGCAACAAGCCGCGGCCCGCATGATGGCGTATCCGCCCGTCGTAATGGCGCACACCGTCGCCCTGTTTCTCTCTTTTGATGGCGAACTCGACACCCAACCGCTGATCGATGAACTCTGGCGCACCGGAAAAAAAGTTTACCTGCCGGTACTGCACCCTTTCAGTCCGGGAAATCTGCTGTTTCTGCACTACCATCCTCATAGCGAACTGGTGGTGAATCGTCTGAAAATCACCGAACCGAAACTGGACGTGCGCGACGTGTTGCCGCTTGAGCAACTGGATGTGCTGGTAACGCCGCTGGTGGCTTTTGATAAAAGCGGTCAGCGTTTAGGTATGGGCGGAGGATTTTACGATCGCACGTTGCAGAATTGGCAGCAGCATGGCCTGCAACCGGTGGGCTACGCACATGATTGCCAGGGCGTTGAAAAGTTGCCGGTGGAAAAATGGGATATTCCGCTGCCAGCGGTGGTGACACCGTCGAAGATCTGGCAGTGGTGAAAAAAGCCGGGTGGCGACTCCGCCTTACCCGGCCTGTAAGACCCGCAGGCCCGGCAAGCGAAGCGCCGCCGGGGATCAGATGGCACTCACTTAGTAGAGCAAACGCGCGCGGATAGTGCCCGGAATGGCCTTCATCGCCTGCAACGCTTTCTCTGCAACATCTTCATCCGCTTCAATATCAATAACCACATAACCCATCTGCGCGTTAGTTTGCAGATACTGTGCCGCGATGTTCACACCCTGCTCAGCGAAGATCTGGTTAATGGCCGTCAGTACGCCTGGACGGTTTTCATGAATGTGCAGCAGGCGACGCCCGCCGTGCAACGGCAAAGAGACTTCCGGGAAGTTGACCGCAGACAGGGTTGAACCGTTGTCAGAGTATTTGCTCAGCTTACCAGCCACTTCAAGACCGATATTTTCCTGTGCTTCCTGCGTAGAGCCACCGATGTGTGGCGTCAGGATCACGTTGTCGAACTCGCACAGCGGCGAAGTGAACGGGTCGCTGTTGGTCGCAGGCTCGGTCGGGAAGACGTCAATCGCCGCGCCCGCCAGATGTTTGCTTTTCAGGGCTTCGCACAGCGCAGGGATATCCACCACCGTACCGCGCGCGGCGTTGATCAGGAGTGAACCCGGCTTCATCAGCGCCAGCTCTTCCGCACCCATCATGTTTTTGGTGGAGGCGTTTTCCGGCACGTGCAGGCTCACCACATCGCTCATATTGAGCAGGTCGGAGAGATGCTGAACCTGGGTGGCATTACCCAGCGGCAGCTTGTTTTCGATATCGTAGAAAAAGACGTGCATCCCCAGCGATTCCGCCAGAATGCCCAGCTGCGTGCCGATGTGGCCGTAACCGATAATGCCCAGTTTTTTACCACGCGCTTCGAAAGAGCCAGATGCCAGTTTATTCCAGATCCCACGGTGGGCCTTGGCGTTGGCTTCAGGGATGCCGCGTAGCAGCAGCAGAAGTTCACCGATGACCAGCTCCGCCACGGAACGGGTGTTGGAGAATGGCGCGTTGAAGACCGGAATACCGCGCTTCGCGGCAGCATTGAGATCAACCTGGTTGGTGCCGATGCAGAAGCAGCCAATCGCGACCAGTTTTTCTGCTGCGGCAATGACATCTTCGGTCAGGTGGGTACGGGATCGCAGGCCGATGAAATGAGCATCACGGATCGACTCTTTCAGCTGTTCGGTATCCAGCGCACCTTTGTGGAATTCGATGTTGGTATAACCTGCCGCACGAAGGCTATCCAGTGCTTTCTGATGCACCCCTTCGACCAGCAGAAATTTAATCTTGTCTTTCTCCAGTGATACCTTTGCCATTTCCCCGACCCTGTCTGATTGTCTGAACTGTTGTTGTGCTGATTTAAAATCCGCTCCCGCCAACATATCAAAAAAAACTATTGCAGCAATATGAACGTTTGCGTCGGCACTCTGAAGAAATGTCATACAGCGCCAAATGGCAGTGAAAAATGCTGTGGAGCAATACGAAAGCGGTAGGATCGTCAGGAGAGGGTTAGAAATGTGACACAAGTCACCGAATATCGCTGTTGCAAAAAAAGTTAGCGGGGGGAGGCTCCCCCCGTCAGATCATTTCACGATGGTTTTAACGCCATCGGCGGTGCCGATCAGCGCGACATCCGCGCCACGATTAGCGAATAACCCTACCGTTACCACGCCTGGCAGGCCATTGATGGCATTTTCCAGCGCCACGGCGTCGAGGATCTCCAGACCGTGAACATCCAGAATCACGTTACCGTTGTCCGTTACCACGCCCTGGCGGTATTCCGGGCGACCACCCAGTTTCACCAGCTCGCGGGCAACCGCGCTGCGCGCCATTGGGATCACTTCAACTGGCAGCGGGAAGTTGCCGAGGATATCGACCTGCTTGGAGGCATCCGCAATACAGATAAACTTGTCTGCCACGGAGGCGATGATTTTCTCGCGCGTCAGTGCCGCACCGCCGCCCTTGATCATCTGCATATGGCCGTTGATCTCATCCGCGCCGTCGACGTAAATCCCCAGGCGGTCAACTTCGTTCAGATCGAACACAGTGATGCCCAGGCTTTTCAGTTTTTCCGTGGATGCATCGGAGCTTGAAACGGCGCCCTCGATCTGGCCTTTCATCGTGCCCAGCGCATCAATAAAGTGTGCTGCCGTTGAACCTGTGCCCACGCCGACAATGGTACCCGGCTGTACATACTGGAGAGCGGCCCATCCTACTGCTTTTTTCAGTTCATCCTGCGTCATGATCTCTTGCCCGTGGTGATTTTGCGTGACGCGCATTATAGAGCATTCGCCTGCGCCATGTGATCTGCGAGGTCACCAATTTCGTCTGTATCAAACATAAATTTATGTCATAGTGCGAAGTATCGTATTTTTTGGGAGTCAGCCAGAGCAATGAAACGTCCGGACTACAGAACATTACAGGCGCTTGATGCCGTTATTCGTGAACGCGGATTCGAACGCGCAGCACAAAAGCTGTGCATTACCCAATCCGCTGTTTCACAACGAATCAAACAGCTTGAGAACATGTTCGGGCAGCCGCTGCTGGTTCGTACCGTGCCGCCGCGCCCAACCGAACAGGGGCAGAAGCTGCTGGCGCTGCTGCGTCAGGTTGAGTTGCTGGAGGATGAGTGGCTGGGCGATGAACAGACCGGCTCCACGCCGCTGCTGCTCTCTCTGGCGGTCAACGCCGACAGTCTGGCAACCTGGCTTCTTCCTGCCCTCGCTCCGGTGCTGGCTGATTCGCCTATCCGGCTAAATTTACAGGTAGAAGACGAAACCCGTACCCAGGAGCGCCTGCGCCGCGGTGAAGTGGTCGGGGCGGTCAGTATCCAGCCTCAGGCGCTGCCAAGCTGCATGGTGGATCAGCTGGGGGCTCTGGATTACCTGTTCGTCGCCTCGAAAGCCTTTGCCGAGCGTTACTTCCCGAACGGCGTTACCCGTGCCGCCCTGCTGAAAGCGCCTGCCGTGGCCTTTGACCATCTTGATGATATGCATCAGGCATTTTTACAGCAGAACTTCGACCTGCCGCCGGGCAGCGTACCTTGCCATATCGTTAACTCCTCCGAAGCCTTCGTGCAGCTGGCACGTCAGGGCACGACCTGCTGCATGATCCCACATCTGCAGATCGAGAAAGAGCTGAACAGCGGCGAGCTGATCGACCTGACGCCAGGCTTACACCAGCGCCGTATGCTCTACTGGCACCGCTTTGCGCCAGAAAGCCGGATGATGCGCAACGTCACCGATGCACTGCTGGCCCATGGCCATAAGGTCCTGCGCCAGGATTAATAAAAAAGCCGGGTCGCATTAACGCGAACCCGGCCTGTATTTGTGCTGACAAACAAGACTTACGGTGCTTTGGTCGCCGTATCTTGCTCCTGAGTCTGCTGAGGCTGCTCGTTCTGGTGAGCCTGCGTGCTCTGCTGCTGGCCCTGAGCTGGCTCCAGCTGGAACACCACATCAACCTGATCGTCAAACTGAATCGTTGGCTGTTCGTAGGTATCCTGCGCAGAGACCGGTGCCGCTTCAGATTTCATCATGCGAACCATCGGGCTGGGCTGATAGTTAGAGACGTGGTAACGCACGCTGTAAACCGGGCCAAGCTTGCTGTTGAAGCCAGAAGCCAGTTGCTGCGCCTGACGCACGGCATCATCAATTGCCGCTTTACGCGCTTCATCTTTATACTTCTCAGGTTGCGCAACACCCAGGGACACAGAACGGATCTCGTTCAGACCTGCTTTCAGCGCGCCATCTAACAGAGAGTTAAGCTTATCAAGCTGACGCACCGTCACTTCCACGGTACGCACCGCGCGGTAACCTTTCAGGATGCTTTTGCCATCCTTATAGTCATAGTCCGGTTGGGTACGCAGGTTGGCAGAGTTGATGTCTTTTTTACCGACGCCGTTCTGCTCCAGGAAAGAGAGATATTGCGCAACGCGATCGTCTGCCTGTTTCTTGGCGGTGGCCGCATCTTTTGCCGCCACGTTCACTTCGATGGCTAAGGTTGCGATATCGGGTGCCGCATCCACGCTTGCGGTACCAGAGGTCACAATGTGCGGGCTATCAGGCAGTTCACTGGCCTGAACGGATGCTGCGCCAAAACCCATTAATGCCGCCAGGGCGATTACATTCAACTTCACTTTTATTCCTCCATGTTGCGAAGAGTGCCCATGTAACAGGGCGCATGCCAGCAAGCTTAGCGCCTGCTGGTCGAATGTCCATAAGACAACGCTTAGTAGAATAGTTCACGAATATGATGAATCCCCTCTTTCGCCAGCTGAAAAGCGATAAACCACATCACCAGGCCCACCAGTGCGTTGATAATGCGCTGAGCTTTAGCGGTGCGCAGACGGGGAGCCAGCCATGCAGCGAGCAGCGCCAGGCCAAAGAACCACAGGAAAGAGGCGCTGACGGTACCCAGCGCAAACCAGCGTCTCGGCTCGGCATCCAGTTGCCCTCCAAGGCTACCCAGCACCACGAAAGTATCCAGATAGACGTGTGGATTAAGCCAGGTCACCGCCAGCATGGTCACAATAATTTTCCAGCGCCCCTGCTTCATCACTTCGGCGCTGGCCAACTCAATATTGCTGCCCATCGCCGTTTTCAGGGCACCAAAACCATACCACAGCAGAAACGCGACACCGCCCCAGGTCACCAGCGCCAGCAGCCAGGGTGACTGCATCAGCAGTGCGCTGCCGCCGAAAATACCGGCACAGATCAGAAGCATATCGCTTACCGCGCAGAGCAAGGCAATCATCAGGTGATACTGGCGGCGAATCCCCTGATTCATTACAAACGCATTTTGCGGACCGAGGGGCAGGATCATTGCCGCACCAATCATAAGCCCTTGAATATAAAAAGATAACATCGGAATCAATCTCAATAAACTGTCTGAGGGCAAACTATACTGCGGGGGGATAATAAGAGGAAATGGATAATATTAATTGGTAATAAGTGAAGCTAATAAGCCCGGCACGCATTGCGCGCGCCGGGTAACGGAGAAACGTTATTCTGCCGGTTCTTTCACACGCTTGAAGTTAACGTCCATCTGCGGATATGGGAAGCTGATGCCGTTGGCGTCAAAGTCGCGCTTGATGCGTTCCAGTACATCCCAGTAAACGCTCTGCAAATCACTGCTGTTGCTCCAGACGCGCACCACAAAGTTGATGGATGAAGCACCCAGTTCATTCAGGCGTACGGTCATCTCACGATCTTTCAGAATGCGATCATCCGATTCGATAATGTTGGTGAGCAGTTGCTTCACCTTTTCGATATCAGAGTCATACGCCACGCCAATAATGAACTCATTACGACGTACTGGTTCACGGGAAAAGTTGATGATGTTATTGGCGATGATTTTGCCGTTCGGGATCACGACCATACGACCATCCGCGCTGCGCAGCGTGGTAGAGAAGATCTGCACCTGCAGCACAGTACCGGCCACACCGCCGAGATCAACATATTCGCCGGAGCGGAACGGACGGAAGGTTACTAACAGCACGCCTGCGGCCAGGTTCGACAGCGAGCCTTGCAACGCCAGACCAATAGCCAGACCTGCGGCACCCAGTACTGCGATAACCGATGCTGTTTGCACCCCGACACGCCCCAGGGCCGCAATCAGCGTAAACGCGATAACACCGTAGCGCACCAGCGCGGAGAGGAAATCTGCCACCGTGGCATCAATATGACGCGCCCGCATTACGCGGTTAACGGCGTTAGAGATGATGCGCGCCACGATCATACCGATGACGATAATCGCGATGGCCGCCACAATGTTAACGGCATAACTCAGCAGCAACGCCTGGTTGCGCACCAGCCAGGAACCCGCGTTATTGATGCTATCTACAACACCGAGATCTTCCATTCAATATTCCTTATCTAAGCAAACCATAGAAATACATCCCCCATCGAGGCAGGCAAGTTAGTAAAGGGTAAACAAAAGCGGGTTTTTTTGCCAAACAGATCACATAAATAGTGTCCGTAGACAGTTGAAAGGCATAAAAAAAGCCCGCGATTAATGCGGGCTTTTTGAGGCTGTTAGCAGCGCAAATTACAGAACGTCAACCGCGTTCAGCTCTTTGAATGCCTGCTCCAGACGCGTCACCATAGAGGTCTGCGCTGAACGCAGCCATACACGTGGATCGTAGTATTTCTTGTTCGGCTGGTCTTCGCCTTTCGGGTTGCCCAGCTGGCCCTGCAGGTAAGCTTCGTTAGTTTTGTAGTACTGCAGGATACCGTC
>Ga0058694_1000793_pt1 | contig 14257 bp, 5 predicted proteins | sample AgamicOrSfrz_FD_55041 | JGI IMG/M metagenome (GOLD analysis project Ga0058694, IMG submission 55041) | Agave microbial communities from Guanajuato, Mexico - Or.Sf.rz | ecosystem: Host-associated > Plants > Phyllosphere > Phylloplane/Leaf | place: Guanajuato, Mexico | collected 2012-05-30 | reverse complement strand
TGGCTGATATTATGACGATACTAGGTAGCATAGATATTATTATGGGAGAAGTTGATCGTTGAAATGATAATTGATACAACAGAAGTACAAGCTATCAAGTCCAATACCAGATTAGAATCCTTAAAAGAGGTTTATGAAACTATATGGATGCTTGTCCCTATTTTTATTCTCATATTGGGAATCACAATAGGTGTACGTTTAATTGTGTGGTTAGAAAGAGAAATATTCGCGGGTATACAACAACGTATTGGACCTGAATACGCCGGCCCTTTGGGAATTCTTCAAGCTGACGCAGACGGGATAAAACGCCCTTTTTAAAGAGACCCTTCTTCCATGACGAGGGGATACACGTTTATTTAGTATCGGACCCTCTATAGCAGTCATATCAATTCTACTAAGTTATTCAGTAATTCTTTTTGGCTATCGCCTTGTTCTAGCCGATCTCAGTATTGGTGTTTTTTTATGGATTGCCATTTCAAGTATTGCTCCAATTGGACTTCTTATGTCAGGATATGGATCAAATAATAAATATTCCTTTTTAGGTGGTCTACGGGCTGCTGCCCAATCAATTAGTTATGAAATACCATTAACTCTATGTGTGTTATCAATATCTCTACGTGTGATTCGTTGAGACATAAGTCTTCCTCCATTCCTTTTTAGGTTTAACAGAAAAAAAATGAAACGTATTAAATAGATATATCTTTCTCTTTCTTTCTTTTTTTATTCACTAGCCCGGATTGATAAACTAAACGTTATAGTTAGATGAGTGAAAGAAAACAGCTTCGAAGCAGTAAAAAATTGGAATCTCATTTCGTACAAGGGTTAAACGAAAATAAACATAAGCAGTCTTCACTCTTTACCCCAAGATTGGTTAATAAGTCATCATGTCTTGAAGCGGGTTGAAGGAGATCATCTTAGTATTAGAATGTTGGGAGGATCCGCTAGGGTAGTCGTACCTACTATGAATAGAGAAAACTTTCCCCATTGCACTCAGACGCATCCCTGGTTTTTCTCATCATTTGATCACAATCAGGAAAAGAATATCCACGATTACGTTCCGTGGAGAGAAAGAGTACGCCCATCTTTAGCAATTCCATTCCCGGCACCCAGCCAAGACTTATTAGCTCGCCCGTCTAAGTAAGGGGGGTCGTAGCAGAAGAATTCCTCATCTGCGAGCTATTGGGGATCCATTCTCAGGAAGGAATGACAGGATTGGGCTGCCACCTTCAACTCATGGAAGGAAGAGACTAAAGCAAAATTGGGCGATTGCAAAAGGCAAGGGAAGGGCTATCTGAACTCTTCTTTATCTTTATATACATCATTCTCAGTCGTAGGACTGAAATAGAGACTTTCCTTTCTACTTTTTTCCTAGTTACCTAAAATAGGAAGTAGAATCAAAAAAAAGAAGTTTCAGGGCCAATTAAATATCTTGTGATATTACTTATTATTACTTAACGAGTTACTTACTCAATAGATCATCGTCAGTCAAGAATAGAATCTTTATTACCTTTTTGTATTTGTAGTTAAGATAGTAACAGATTTCAGGAGCCAAGAGCCAGGGATAGTAGGACTAAAGCAAGCAAGGTCTAAAGGTCAAGAAAAAGCGGGTGCGCGAGCACCAGTTATTTAGTAAAGTACAAGGGAAAGAATGATAGTTAGCCGCCCCACGTAAATAGGTAGGGCTTCTCAGCAACGAGAAGCACTCAAAATGGCTCAAGAAGGCGGGAAATAGTTAAGGAAAAAGTACCCGATTGAATCAGCTCTTATAGGAGGAATTCCCTTTGTTATCGGAATCAGGGTACAAGCTGCTATCGAATAGGGGGCTGTTCACACGTGAAGGTGAATAAGCTGTGATCACTCTACGACTTTCTGTTCAGCACGCTAGCTTTGCTTATGGCTTTGCTCCCCTAAGGTCGAGTGACAACTATCGGAGCGCAGTTCAAGAGATATTGAACGTAGAGCAGAAAGGCTATACAACGAAGGAACCCGAACCATTTGAGGGAGAGGTGTCTCAATCAAACTTGGGGTAGGCTCAACGGCTGGGGGAACTTTCACCAAACGAGACACGGAGGCAGGATTATTCAGCTTTTCCTTTCTATCAGAATCAAAGACAAAGACGGAGATCCTTCTCTTTTAAGGAGAGATTTCTATTAAAGAAATATATAGAATCTAACTCTAGTCTAATAATAATTATATAGAATAATAAATAGTTAGAGTGACTCACTTAAGGAAGTGGGGAAGATGGGCTCGAGATAACACTATTGTGAAAAGGCCTTTAGTTGCGAACCTGTAGGGATCCACTTCCATAGTAAGTAGCTCACCCGGGTTGTTAACAGGCGATGGAAGTTCAGTCTCTGTAGGCGGCGAAGCAAATAGCAAGCGAGGAAGGGAAATCAAAACAAAACTTCTTTTAGAGCGCCAAGTTGCTTACAAATCAACTTCTTCCTTTTCCTATCTGGAATTCTCTTTAGTTACAGGCCTACAACACCTTGAAATGACTTGACTTACCTACTCTCAGTTTCACACGAAATAGACTGCCTATGCGCTACAGGTGACTCTCGAGCCGATGATAGAATGTTTCGAACCTTTCCTTGTTGTCTTCGCCGGGCTTGAAAGAGTAGATCGAGTAACGACTGATCCAAATGTCCTTGTTCTGGTTACACTCATTAGGGATAGACAACGCATTTTCGGAATCATGTGCTTTCAGTTCCAGGGATGGATGGTATGAGTTGAAGAAGGTAAGCAGCGAGTGTACGTGCATGTGACCCTTATACTATGGAGGAATTGTAAGCTTCTACTCAGCGATCTGGTATGGAAGAACGGCGATGAGCCAATAATGAAGTAGATCTCTATTTTTTCACGAAAACTTGAGCGCTATTGAGGCGGTTAGGCATAGCAGTTAGGCCCAAAACAGAAGGGGAAGATGTATCGAAGAAAAAAAAGGGGCCATGACCACAACTACCAGAGAAAGATAAAAAACGGCTATTAGCACAGATGAAGATAACAAAACTTGGAGTTTCCCGCTCGTTGGCTGCTTAAAGGATGCAATTGGTTCATTAACAAACCAGTGGGTGACTAAAAGACCTCTACTCTTTTGACATTTGGAAGAACCAAACTACGTACTTGATAGTAGCCATTCTTGCCTCTTTTATCTCCTCCTAAGGCGAGTGGAGTGAGTCTGGTCATCACGGCATAAAGAGGGAACTTTGCTATTTTGATAATAAGATAGGTTTTTTCTGAATAGATTGATTGCTCATGAATCTCAGGATGGAGGATCAACGTCAGTAAATCCTTTTAGTCAAGACCAGAATGAGTTTATTACAAAATAAAGAAAACAAAGTGCTCGTTTATACCTCGAAGTATAGATCTTAACCTCTGAAATAGACAACAAAAGGGAAGAAAGACTTCATCACATAAACAGAAATCCCCTTTGTCCCGTAAGCGGGCGGTGGACCTAGCTAATTCTTTTTGGTGAGATGCTTTGATGCAGATGAGCCTGCTAACTTCGGGGGAGTAAGCCCTCTCTAGTAACCTCCGAACTTCGTTCAGGAAAGAAATTTATTTAAAAAGGTGCTTGTTATCGGCAATGATTGGGACTCTCCCTTACTCGAGTTTAAGGGATTATTATTACCAGCTTTCTTTTCTTTGAAAGTGAAGTGATGTATCAACCATCTTCAATAGAATTGTATAGTATGATAATAATCAGCAGTCCAATCAAGCTTGAAACGGAGAAAGGAGCACGGGAGTACCTTAAGCTTCAGTGTGCGGCTAGTGGTCAGTTGATACACCGGGTTAATTGAACAATCAATGCAACGCCTAGCGGCTTACGCAATGGGAGAATGAAGAAAGAGAGTTATTAAGACTAGTAAGAAGGGACGTTAAGTCCAACGGGGAAGCTTTGGATAATGCAGCGGCGTACCTGCGCCTAGAAGAGCAGTGGATCAACAAGTGGTTCAGATAACCTGGGGGTCTATAATACAACCAAAGGAATAAATAAGTTAATAGGTAGTTTACAAGTGGAGCCATGCCCCTCCTAATGATCAGAAGTCAGTGAGGTAGTAGAGTAATGCGTTCAAGCTTGCGTCGATATAAGTATCTTCAACTTGTAAATCGTGAAAAAGCGGCTCGCAGAGTCATTGAGAATCTGACGCATAGAAGTCCTACATAGAAAAGGATCTCGGTAGCATCCTCGATTAACAGAGGACGGGTCGGAGTCTCTTTCAATAGTATGCCTGACTAGTCCGGCTATGAAGAGATTATGGAAGATATGGGCTGATGTCGATACGAAGAGACGGCTTTCTAACGAGAGACAGACTGACGGGTCAACAGAGTAGCTTACGGACTCGGAACCTCTGGCTGAAAAGATTGAATTACTTCAAAGGGAGGGGTTTATCGGCTCCGGGTATTCAATCTCTTTTTTCGGACTTCTAGGGCTCTTCCCTTTCCTTTGATCAATTTCCTCCAACAAGCTCTTGAAAGTCTTTGACTAAGCCTTCTTTCCCGCTCTACTGGAAACTTTCCAATATGCTTCGAGTGCCTAAAATAACAGATAAGAGGAAGAGGTTCAAGGATGCTCGACCGATAGGGAGAGGAAGGAACGATTTCGATTGAAGCCAATTCAACCGCTTCGCCCCTATTCTTTCTCTAAAGTAAAGGTATCGACAGAAAGAAGTCCAACGCTTCAGAAGTGGCAGCAGTGCTATCGTATATAAGAGAAAGGCTGCTTTTAGGAGTGATCCTTCCCTCTAACCGCTAACTCGAAATAAAATAAGCTAAAAGAGATGTGGCAAAGAAGGAATTTTTAGAGTTGCGTCGAGAAGTTCCATACCTTGAAGATAGAGTCCATTGCCTTGCTTGTACTTAAGTCACAAGATTGGCTTGGTGTTCAGTGTCAAAAAAATACAGGATTTCAAATCATCCCTGCTCCTCGAAGTCTTTCTTCGACGAAGTTGAACACTTTCTCAATTGTGAGCTGGAAAGTGAGTCTGAAGCGAGTTGGTATGGTGACGGGCTTCCGATTCACAGGCTATGAGAAGGCCTTCCCAACTCTTTCATAATCGTTCGAAGAAGTGGCCGAAGAAGGACCGGCTGGAGAGTAAGTAGTACTAAAGTCTGTTGGTAGGTAGGGTCAAGTTGTTGAGGGGGAACGTAGCCTCTATAGTATAGTAAGTAAATAAAGCATAGAAAAAGTGCGTTCTATAGCTAGCACCAATTGAACAGGTTGAGGAGAAGAGCCGCTAAAGCCCTTTTTCACTACGTAAGCAAAGGGCTAGTGCTTTATTGAAACTAGCCCTGAACCAGGGCTGAAGGAATAGCACGCAAAAGCCGGTTGGGTCGGAAGAACAAACTTCTTTCAGGCTTCAAGTGAAGTTGTCTTTCTTTCGGTATCCTTAGGTTAAGAATAATCATCCTATTTCCTTTCCTTGAAGTTATCAACCCTATATCTGTGTCCTGGCACTTCATAGAAGAAGGAGCTTCCTTAAATACTTAACTACGCTGGATTGACTCTGTAAGCTGGAGCCACACCACCAAAGCAGGAGTGCTTGACTGGACGAAGTCTGCTATAAGCTCATCCCGAGGAAGCTTCTTTGTCCACAACGCTTAGCTCCGCTTCCGCACTATCTCCATTCCGAGAAGTAAGACGCCGCTTTCTCACGATTGGCAAAGTTTCGACGAGCACGTCATCAAGGAGATTTGAAACATCGAACGCCTCCTTCTCCCCTTATTCATTCGATAGGGGCTGTTAACCTTTCTTTGACGGCTCGTCGCTTGCGCCACCACTTGCTCCAGTTCGGGTGGAAGAGATTGACTCTGTCTCGGATAGAAAGAAAAAGTCCATTCACGAACCACTTCTTATTCAATCAACGTGTCGCCCTCATGAAGCACTACTCCAAACAGCGCCAGGAACGAGAAAGAAGTCTAATTCGAAGCGCCTTGTGCGTGACAGGATCGTGACAGCAGAAATAGCAGTAAACTGCGGCTTCTCTCAAGGTCTGAGTTCACAACTGACACGTTTTCGTTATTGTGTGTGACGTCCATAGCATTTCAGCAGAAGAAGAATGGAATGAGTAAAAAAGAAGATTGCGAGTGGGAAGAGCGGGATCGAGAAACTTTGAGGATATGTCCTTCTTATCCCCGCCACTCCTGGCAGTGGGAGTCGGAGATAACCTGGTGCAGGACCTTCATAGGTAGGGGGTCTACCCTATAGGTTAGGTCCATTGCACTTCATAGCAACTCACGAGAGACGGCGGCTGATGATGGTAATAAAATGAGAAAATGGCTCACTCGAAAAGAGCCTTACTCAATGGGGGGCTTTTCCTTTACTTCTTATTAAGTAAAGAAATAAATTACCTTTAAAGCGAGAAGTACTAAACGGACCTTAAACGTCAGGCAGGAGACAGATCCGAATACTGACTCGAGAAAGAGGCTAAGGTAGCTTACGGGGATGGGGTTCAGAAAGACTAAAGCGGGAGTGCAGTTACCATAGCTAGTTTCGTGAGGAAACTCTTTTTCGTTCAGTGAAGACTTTAAAGCGAGCTTTTTAAAGTGTCAAGGAAGAGAGGGGATAAAAGAAGTGAGTCTTTCAAGCAAGCTTTCGGCTGTGCAGATGGGGAATCTGAAGAGATCAGCGCTTCCGGCGGTTCCAGGAAGGGAACCGAGACTCCGGGCAAGTCGATCAGAGCAAGGACCAGAGAGAGACGTTAGAGCGTCTACAGGTTTAGTTCCATCTATCTCTTTCGGTAAAAAGGCGTTTTGGGTACGCTCAAAAGTGAAGTCAGTTAGTGGAGCCCGTTACCGTTAGTCAAGTGATTCGCTCAGTGCTCGGTAGGTCGTAGATAAAACGGTTAGTTGCGTTACGGGGGTCGAGGGCGACTTTCCAGAATATACCTTTAAAGTCAGCCTTTCAAGAGTAGCCCTTCCACAAGCCAAGCGCCGGGATGGAAAAGGGGAAAAGGTACCAGGGAAGCAGTTCTTGGGCTAAGACCGAGGCAGTAAGAAGCTCTTTTCCTTCCGAAGTTCCATACTTTATAGTATAGGACGAATGGAAAAGGAAGATTAAGCTCTAGCCTCCGATTAAGATTACCCCTACATTCCAAGATCAGAGAATGATAAAGACTTAGCTGCCTTAGCGGAAGCATCGGATTCGGATGGTTCAGCCAAAGTTAGTTTCCCCGATCCCGACCTAGTCTTAGCACCCACGTGAGGGGATCTTTCCTGCTCCGGGCATCTTCGAGGGAGTGAGACTGAGAACCTCATGCTGGCCGTCTTATCCTAAAGTCATTAGATGATTGGTAAATGAAAAACAGGAACTTGGTTACACTTATTTTGTTGCATGCGTAGGAAAAGTTTTAGCTCCGCTTTCCGTCAGCTGTTTCAGTCTTTTCTGCTAATTGAGTCTTATCTGTCACTTGCTGCTTCTGCCCATTCTTCCTTTATAAAAATGATTTATGCGGGTACAACGAAGCATAGTCTAAAGCTTGCCTTCGCTCACGTCTTCATCTGGTCTAATTTCGGGGTTAGGAGGGATAGTTGTCACCTTTCCCAGAGCGTCAATCAGTCGGTTCCACATTTTGAGCGGAGAGGTGGGGTCAAGGGCGGCAGCACTTAAGAACAGAGTACCTGAACAGCTTAGACGTCTGACGGATGAGGGTAGAATGGGCAAGGAGTGATGAACAAGAAGGAAAGAGTCTGATCAAGGTGTAGAATCTTCCCTACTGGCATTCAACCCACTACGCGGTAGTTCAGGCGAAGGTAATCAGTCTCAGGGAGTGAAATCAAGGAGTTCTTCGAATTCATCTTTGGCACCTACGGTAGAGATCGGAGGTATTTGGGGTTATGGTCGGGAAGACCCCCTGTTGCAGGGCGAACCGGGTAACCAAAGTCACGAGTCGAATAAAAGGTAGTTCGCTTTCTGCAAGAGGAAAAAGTTCGAATCCAACTCGTGAGAAGGAAGAAAAGCTATACCTCCTTCCTAGCCTATTCTGTCGGTGAGAAGGTTTCTGTTTACGGTAGGTGTGGGGGGACCACAGTAGGGAGAGAGTAACTAGCTTATAAAGTGAGTGAGGTTCCTGCTATGGTGAGGGAGAAGATCTTTCACTCTAGTAGGAAGAAGACAGGCGGGAGTGAGCCGAGCGAGAGCACAGCAAGCTCTAACTCCGTGTAGACGTAGGGGAATTTCTTTCTATATACAAAGACGTAGGTTATAAAGAAAGAATTTCAGTATGAACTTCCAGACAATCTTAATTCTTTTCTTTAGGCGGAATAAATCAAGAGTTTAAACCTTTCTTACAATTCATACATATCGTCGCTACGCTTTAGTAGCTTATCCGAAGGGACTTCGAAGTCTTGATTGCCACCGGTTAGGCTTAGTTTTGAAGATAGGCTTGCTTTTGCTCTGTCATGCGATCATCATGAACCTGCCACCTATACTATTGAGAAGTTTTGGAAAGCAATGTTCCCAGTTTTTGGGGGCTATGCATGAGGAGATGGTTCATAAAAACCAGACTTGTCAACTTGTAAAGTACACAAAGTGGATGAGAGCAATTGAATGCAAGTGGTTGTACAAGAAGAAGGAAGGTTTACCCGGAGTTAGTAGTAAGAGGTTCAAGGCTCGGTTAGTTGCCAAAGGCAATGCGCAAAGGGAGAGTGTCGATTTTCATGTGTTCCTGTGGTGACATCTATTAGAGTCGTGTTGTTCATGTTTACTTTCTTTGACTTGGGGCTTGAACTTCTTCATAGGTTCACGGAATTTCGCCCAAACACCACGTCTTGAGAGTAATAATAAGATACTTTTTCCGAATAATCATCAAATACGGCCAATAACGTTACTCATTCGGCTAAAGAACCAACTCACTCAGGTGGCCCCTGGCTTTCTTTGTACACCACTCTGAGTTCCACTCAATAAGAACAACCCTGACGGGACAGTCAGACGAAAGTACAACGATCGATTAGTTGCGGGAAGTGCAGCTAGCTCATCTCGTCATGATAGAAATGCCATTCTCCTTCTTTCTTCTTTGAAGTGAAAAAGACCATTGTGTAACTCTGTTATCGAAAGATAGGATCTATCTATATAGAGAAATTTTATAATATGCAAAAGGCTCCCTCCTCCTACCAATCGTTAGTTGTGTTATCCTCCGAGGGCCAGCTCGCTCTGATTCATCTCCAGGTAAGGTAGAACTAAATTGCGTAATCCAACCTCTCTCCAGTAGTCCCGAAAAAATAGGACAAACAGCAAGTTATCGAACCTAGCCTTAATACCCGTATGGACTTTTTTGGCGTGCCTTTGGCCTCGTCTACCTCAATAGCACTGAATTAAAGGATAATCCAAGGTAGTAATAGCCATCTACCGAGCGACCGCTGCAGTATCGGTACCCATGTTCCGACTTACAGCCATCAATGTCTGCCTTCTCGTACTGATTCGTACAGTTTTGTTATGAATTGAGATCAAAGCCATTTCTGCTCTTCTTGCTATTGAATCAGATGTGTAAGTCTGGCCTATAGAGCGGTGCATCCCCATTGTTTGTGTTGTGCGCGGTTCCAGTCAACCAAAGAATCCTTCCACGGTCAAGGTATCAAGACAAAATTTTTATTTATTCGGCACGACCTTTTCCTTTTTACTTTCCAAGAAAGGCAGAAAGCCATCGATCTCTTTCTTTCCGATAACTATTCGAACTCTATTCTACTATCATTCTTCTCTCGGAAAACCCTTGACTTTCACTCTTATCTCTTCCAGCCAACCTCCACTCTCTCTCCGGTCCGAGCCTTTACGACTAAAAGCCCAGTCCCTACACAACAATGCCCTACTTTCGTATTTACCCGAGCTGTGAAAGCCGATCAGGGCGCATTCGCCTGTCAGATCCTACTTATGAAAAACCTTTGAATTGCGTATAGAAAGAAAGATCGCTTATTAATTTGAATTGGTTGAATATTCCTGATAAAAGAGCAGGATATGTTCTTTCTGTAGAAACTTGAGCTGTTGGTTCGAGAGAAAAGGAATCTCTTGGTTTAGATGGGAATGCTTTGTATCGGATTCCAGAGCGCAGACTTAGGGTGGAATAATAGCCCTTTCCGTATGAATCTTCACTCGTGTTCACATACGTAATTCCTTTAGTTGAATTCCCCCAAAGCCATACCTCTCACCAAAGCGGAACACATGGATGGTTGAACGGGCCTATCGGTCGATAGACTACTTGGTAAGTAGCTAGTGGCATACTCTAATCCGATTTTCTTTCTTGGGACAAAACAAGGACGAATGGCTTCCCGAGTCCAATCTCCGGCGCCAGTTGCTTCGATCTTGGAATGTTTCAGAAAACCCTATCCTTTGCTGGCTTGTTGTCCCACAAGGACTACTCCTTGCTTTTCTTTCTTTATTCGGAATTCATTCGTCTCAAAAGAAGACAACTCACCTCAACATTATTGTTGTTTAGCGCTCCGTGGGACGAGGGATCCTTTCAACACTGTCGAAATCTCTCTTTCGCCCGGTCTTTCTCGACTTGCTTTTCTTGTTACGGATTAACTTGACGCTGCAGTTATCATTGATCAAGAAGGAAATCCAAAAGGAAGACGAGTTTTTGAGGATCAGAATAGCCCAATTTCGATTTTAAGGGGCAATTATGTTCTGATTTTGGGGAGAATTCTTTTTCTTTTAGTTTTGTCCAAGTGCTTCCTTTCGCCGCCTTTCCTATCAAAAAGCGTTGGGCTTTTGCAGAGGGACTTTCTCTTCCCAGGAGTTTTCTTTGAAGCAAAGGGCAATAAGTATTGAACTTTAAGCAGTTGGTCAACTTACCTATTCTTTTTTCAGAGTGGGATAGTTAGCGTGTGAGAGATTTCCTTTGTTCGGACTTAGCTGCTCCATCTTTACTTTTGTAAGTGTAGTGAGCAATCCATCCTATTCTTCCTTACCTAATAAAGTCAACTAGTTTATAGTAAGGTACGCCCGGTAATGCCATAGATTTTCCCTTAACATCCCGTTCATTTGCTGTTATCGGTTCTGTTTGGTCCTTTCAAGTATAGGCCAAATGCGCGTACTTTGCTAAGTAGTTCCCGAGCGGCTGTAGTACCTCTTCGTCTTTAAGGTGATCGTTTTCTTCCTCACTCGGCAAGCGCCAAGAAAATCTCATAAGAAAAGGCAACGCAGGAAGCCGTAAACGCTATGAGTCAGAGCCAAAGGAAGCATCAGAAAATTTCTGTTATGAAGGGAAGACCCCGCCCAAAACTTGGAGATTGGACCTGATACAAGAACCGCAATGGTTTTATCAGCAGCCATTCAACACGGCCCACACCATACCCTGGTATACAAATCCAATTCTTTTCTTCTTTCCTTTACTACGATACAACGAATGAATTGAGTCAAATGAATGTACAATATTCACTCAGAAGCGGCAACTGCTTTTGCTTCTTCAATAGTGACGGGTGGTTTATCCGGGGTCAATTATGGGGCAGAAAGGTCAAAGATCGACGGGAGTGGGGTTCGGGTCTGGCTGTCAATCAAGTAAGCAAGCCGGGCTGCTACGCGGATCGGACGGGTAGCTAAAGTCAGAAAGGCAACTCTTTACTACTCTTATTTTCTAATAGCTGACAAATAGAAATAAAAAACCACTCTATCTAAGGCAAAGGCCTATTTCCATATCATCTTTGTAGGGGGGCTTCCTTCTTACACATCAACTGAAGACCAATCCAAGACTGACGACAGACTATATTTATAGAGCAGAGGAAAGAAGAATATCGGAAGTCCAAGCAAAGCAGAAAGAAACGTTAGCTATAGATATATGCTCAACACATGTTACTTATTTCCTTGGCTTAGGAGTTAAGACCGGGAAGTAAGCACAGCAGTAGTAGGCCGGGCTAATCGGTAAGCAACAGCCTAAGACAATGCCGCATACCAACCACAGCAACTCAGGCTCGGTCAAGAACAACGCAGTCTCGTTCAAGTATTCAAGTACATAGTGGCAGTTCATCTTTTGACCCCTTGATCTTTGAGCTTGGTGGCCTCAAACGCTAACGCTGCCACAAGCGGTTATACAGCTCCCTACCATCCCTTGAACCATTATACTTCTATAGGTCTTGGTTTCAGGTCTCTGACGCCAAAGGTATCCTTGTCTGATATCCATGTCTCCATTGGCCCTAATCTGCTTACGCATAAGGTAGTTCCCGCGCATTCTCTCTACCTTTTTTTTTTGGCCTTCTAAGCTACCTCAGCCAAGTTCTTTATCCTTACAGTGGAACCCCGGAAAGTGGATCCGGCAATGGGCTACCAAGAACTTTTCTTTATCCCTCCTACTACCAGAAAGTGATTCAAGGCCTTCATTCTCTGAAAATAGAAGTCTTTGCCTGTTAGTCTCGATATGAGAAAGGAGAGGAAGAATCCGTTGCTCTTAGGCATCCCGTCGAATCCGCTCTGAAGGCGGTTACGACATTGACGCTTATATCTCGTTCAACCTTGATATAGACGAATGTCCTTTCCTTGACGCGCTTCGGCCTAATTAGGTAAAGGTAAAAAACCCTCAATAGTAAGTTGCTGCTACCTTTGCTTTGCTGCCCTAGTCCGTCCGAAGCACGTTAGCCGGATGCTATGAAGCCCTCCGGTTATTAGCAATCAATCTTTTTAAAAACAACCTATATTATAATTATTTCATGTCTAGGCCCCGACTTAGGATGTATGCTTCGATACACCCCCTGTAATCAACGGTTTTCCTGCTCTGTGGGAATTCGACATATGATTTCGAATCATCGTTGATGATGATCACTGCCGGCTCGGGCAACCTTTCGATGACGGCTAGGCCTGACTGAACATTGTTGAGAAGCCCTATAAAAAAGAGTACCAGATCGCTTCGAAAGGCGCTTGCTTTGATTAGTTTCCTTACGTGGCGGCGGGGTCGTCACGAGCAATAAGCGTCGACAACATCTTTCTCCTACACACTGGGCAGTCCATTTCTAAGGACTCGGTGCTCAACCGTGTCCATATGCTAGTTGAAACCAATCTTACCTTATTTAAGATAAACCCCGAAAGAGACTGCTCAGCCTATGTCCTCCAACGTTAGGTAGTATCTTGCGCTTAAATGGGCTGGCCCTGCTTTTAGGGAAACTATATGCTTACCTTCCGTTAGATTAACGGGCGGAAATGTGGAGAGGGCGAAAGCACACAAAGGAGGCAGCACGCTAGCCAAAAGGGTATTGAGTCGGAAATCGAACCCCTTGTTGTTGACCTGTGACAGTCTCAATGCTCTTATGGCAGGGCAGTAGCACCGAGATCTCATAGAGGCGGCATTTTACTGCGGTTCCCTATGAAGGCACCAGTCGAGTAGCAACCACTTCGGGAAAAGGATTTCTACCCCAAGTGGTGAGGGCACGGTTAGCCCAAAAAAGCCAGCGCTTGAAGCAAGGTTCAGCACTTTTTGCAGGGTTTGACCCTGCCTTCTCTTCTTTCTTCGTAATTCTACTGAACGGGGTCGATCCACTTTACTAAAAGTAAAATCGGAAGCCGTTTCAGGTGCATAAACAAAAAGGCGCCTTCGGATACAGAGGGGCTACTCTAGTCACTCAAAGTCAACGCTAAGTAAGGAACAGACTCTCCAAACAGAAGTACGTACTGCACGGCCGAGGAAGCATCCGAAGCATCTAAAGTAGAAGAATCCGAAGGAGTTGAATAGGAAGCCAAAGATCCGCTTTCTGAGAGCGCTGAATCATTCGATTCGAAAAAGGTGGAAAAAAGGACACTGACTACTGATTTCTTTTTTTTTAAGGAATGGAGATTCGACTCCCTTCAAAGTCTACGGGTTCCCTGAAGTTGTAAGCCGGCTAAGGGCACGGCTTTCTATGAATCGTAATCCTACTCAATCCGCCTTTTTCGTTCATCTACGCAGGAAAGGAACTACCGAAACCTCTCTTATCGAAGTTACCACGGGCTCTTCAATAAGCCACTCATAAGCAGACTTGGACAGAACGAGATTAGTCGGACGCCTTCTTCCTCCGTTTAATGTTAAAGAATGCTTTTGTACTGTCCGCTGCTCTAAGAGAGGGCTACTTTATAGATTGCTCTTCCTTTGACAATGCCATATGACGCCGAACCCTGTCTAAAGACGAGGGCTATAGCATGCGTCTAGGGGATAGTACTAACGATCTTCGCACACCATGAATTATGGGACGCTGGTCTGCCGAGCATGATCGGAACTAAGACCGACTATAGTTCACTTTCTATCCTACCTTGGATTTGGAAGGAGCAGGCAGTGAGATAATTTCCCGCCGGCCCTCTTTTGAG
>Ga0058694_1000791_pt1 | contig 14261 bp, 6 predicted proteins | sample AgamicOrSfrz_FD_55041 | JGI IMG/M metagenome (GOLD analysis project Ga0058694, IMG submission 55041) | Agave microbial communities from Guanajuato, Mexico - Or.Sf.rz | ecosystem: Host-associated > Plants > Phyllosphere > Phylloplane/Leaf | place: Guanajuato, Mexico | collected 2012-05-30 | reverse complement strand
CCGGCGTCCAGCGAGACGGAGTAGTAATCGGGACGGGCGACCTCGCCTGAGTGGCTGTAGGGGAGCTTGCGAGCGTCAGGCGTCGTCTTCAGGTCGCCAACTTCGGGCATGAGGGTGACATAGCCGTAATCGCCCATCCAGATGGCGGGCTGATGGGTGCCGATGAAGCCGGAGACGGTGGTGTCGTCGTAGTTGTAGGAGGTGACGCTGATCTTGTTCTGACGCGTCTGGGCGGTCCAGCTTGTCATGCCGAATGGAGTGGTGACGAACGGCATGGTACCGCCGTATCCGATGGCGCTGCGCTGGGTGCCGATGAGGGTGTTTACGTAGGAGACTGCGTCGGTTTTCTGGGCGCACAGCGAAGTCGCACCGAAAAGCGTGAGTGCCAATCCAGCCGCCAATCTGTTCATGGGGCGTGATTTTAGCGTGCCCGGGTGGAAGCGTGCCGGCGCGGTGCCGGTGCACAGTTCGGTTGACACTGGAGAAACGAGCGCGATACGGTAACCGCACGTCATCGCTTACGCAGTCGTACCAGACCAGCCCCTTGGGGAACAGGAGCAGGATGAGTCGTTCGAGTCTTACCCGTGCCGTTCTAACGGACAGTCATTTCATCGTGCCGGTGGTGGTACTCGCCGCAGGCATCCTGCTGCTGGTTGTTCTGCACTGAGGAGAGTCAGTCGATGTCAACGACAGTAGGGGCCGTGCCGAAACATCGAATCTCGCTGCATGGCCTTGGCGTGATCTGCGGACTGACTGCGGGCGTGTGGCTGGGCGCCGCCGAGGCTCCGACGAAGCTGGTGAACGCGGGATTTTCGCCTTTCGCCATCTCGTTGTGCATGGTGGCGGGCGTGTTTACCGCGCGATGGACATTCCCGACGCTGCTGAAGGGGACATCGTATGTGTTTGCGGATCTCGGTGAGCGCAAGCACCTGATTGTGTGGGCACTGCTGGCGGGTGCGCTGTGGGCCGTCGCAAATACGCTGACGGTGTTTGCAATCCGTGACGTCGGCCTGGCAGTAGCGTTTCCGATGTGGAATGCGAATTCACTGATTGGGCTGTTCTGGGGGCGGGTGCTGTTCCGCGAGTTGAAGGGGGCGAACGCCGGGAACATCGCGAAGGTGGTTGCGGGTGCCGTGCTGATCGTAATCGCCGCCGTGATGCTCGGATTCAGCACGATCCATGGCGGGGCAATCGGCGCGCACGCGCTNCGCGGAATCGTCGCCGCCCTGGGNGCGAGCCTGATGTGGGGCACGATGTATGTGCCGTACCGGAAGGCTTACATCAGCGGCATGAATCCGCTGTCTTTTGTGACAGCGTTTACGGTTGGTGAACTTGGTACGGTGCTGCTGCTGACGATTCTGCTGGATGGCGGGATNCACTCATCGGCGTTCCACCTCTTCCGCATGCCGGGGGTGCTGTTCTGGTTGTTCCTTGGTGGGTTTGTGTGGGTGATCGGCGACCTNTTCCAGCAGTTTGCGGCGAAGTACCTGGGGATCGGTCGAGGAATTCCGCTTTCGAATACGAACCAGCTCTGGGGGCTCGCCTGGGGCGCGCTGGTGTTCGGGGAGCTTGCGGGGGCGGATCGCAATCATCTGCTTCTGGTGGTTGGCGGCTCGGTGCTGATGATCCTGGGGGCTCTGTCGATCAGCACGGCGGTGGCTTCGGAACGCGAACACAGCTCGCACAATGAGGCCGTCGAGCGAGAGTGCAATCGNTACGGGCTGGATTATCACCGAACGCTGCTGGCTCAGGCCGGCGACGAGTTCGGCGGGCGCGAGGAAAAGCGCAAATGGTGGGATTACGCCATCGTGATTGTTGCGACTGGCGCCTTCATCTCGCTCGGCGTGAGGGCGGTTGTGCCGCCGCTTGCGATGGATCTGCGCTGGATTGGCGTGCTCGGCGTGGTGCTTCTGGTCAGCCTTGTCGCCGGTGCGTGGAGCCTCTGGTACCGTACGCGTTTCTCCTAAACTGTATCGACTTTCGTATCATCATTCGTCAGAGGAGCAAGCATGGCGGTACGAATGAAGGACATCGCACGGGACCTGGGGGTCTCGGTGGTGACGGTCTCCAAGGTCCTGCGTGGAAATCCGGATGTCGGCGAGGCTACGCGGAAACGAGTGCTGAAGCGGATGAAGGAGCTGAATTACCAGCCCAACATCATGGCTCGAGGCCTCGCCAGCGGACGAACGTACACGGTCGGCCTGGTTGTGCCGGACCTGGTGCATCCGTTTTTTGCGGAGTTTGCGAAGTCGCTGAGCGGCATGTTGCGCGAGAACGACCGTGCCCTGATTCTGGCGTCCTCAGAAGAGGATCCTGCGATCGAGCAGCGCGAGATCCGCACTCTGCTGAACCGCGGAGTGGACGTCATCATCATCGCGTCGTGCCAGTCGAACCTGCGGAATTTCTACGAGCTGGGACATAACCAGACGCCGTATATTCTGTTCGATCGCAACTTCCCCCATCTGGCCGCAAACTTCGTGGGCTCCGATGACGTGGAGGTGGGCCGGATGGCGACACAGCACCTGATCGATCTGGGCCGGAGGCGGATCGCGCATATCGGCGGAAGGAACTCAAGCCCCTCGCTGGACCGCTTGCGCGGTTACCGCGAGACTCTTTACGCGGCAGGTCTGCCGATCGGCGATGCGTACGTGGTTTCGTCGGAGAAGGTGGAGGAGACGGGCGATCGGGTGGGGTATGCGCTCATGCAGGAGCTGCTCAGGCTGGAGGCGCGGCCGGACGCGGTGTTCTGCTACAACGACCTGACTGCGGTCGGGGCGATTGCGGCGGCGGTGGATGCCGGTCTCCGGGTGCCGGACGATATCGCGCTCATCGGTTGCGGTAACTTCCGTTATGCCAACTACTTGCGTGTGCCGCTGAGCTCTGTCTGCCAAGGCACCGAGGAACTCGGTAAGGTCGCGGGCCAGCTTGCGGTGGAGTTGGCGCTGCATCCGGATCGGGAGCCGAGAAACGTACTGCTGCCGCCCACGCTGGTGGCGCGCACGTCGACGATTGGCAGCCAGACCGAGCCGTAAATTTCCTCCCCGAATCGCTTGCCAACCGTATGCCAGAGCCCGTATATTTTGGCTACGTAACCGGTAACGTACGCCGCCGGAGAGGAGATAGGGATGGCCACAAACGTAGTGCCAGTCAATGCGCCCTTGAAGGACATCGACGAATGGGACGATTTCCTGACCGGCCGGTATAAAGAGGGCAAGAGCCAGGACGAGTTTCGCCAATATGACGAGAAGGCGACCCCCGGCGTCGCCGAGTTCTACCGCCTGAACCACCAGTACCAGACCTTCGACTACGTGATGGCGAAGGAGAAGGAGTACTTCGGCCTGAACAAGGGCATGAAGAGCATCTGGGAGGCGGCGGAGTTTCTGAACACCCTGGTGGATGACAGCGATCCGGACACGGATCTGACCCAGATCGAGCACCTGCTGCAGACCTCCGAGGCGATCCGCGCGGATGGACACCCGCGCTGGTTCGTGCTGACGGGCTTCGTGCACGACCTTGGCAAGGTGCTGTGCCTGTATGGCGAGCCGCAGTGGGGCGTCGTGGGAGATACGTTCCCGGTCGGCTGCGCTTACTCGGACCAGATCGTGTTTCCGGAGTATTTCAAGGCGAATCCGGACTACACGCACCCGGTCTACAGCACGAAGTACGGCATCTANGAGCCGAACTGNGGGCTGGANAAGGTGCACATGTCGTTCGGTCACGACGGGTATATCTACGAGGTGATGAAGAACTACCTGCCGGAAGAGGCGCTGTACATGCTGCGGTACCACTCGTTCTACGCGGCTCACCGGCATGGGGCGTACCGTCACCTGATGAACGACCACGACGTGAAGATGTTTGAGTGGGTGAACAAGTTCAACCCGTATGACCTGTACTCGAAGGGCCATACGAAACCGGACTACAAAGCGCTAAAGCCTTACTATGACGATCTGTTCGCTGAGTTCTTCCCGGAAAAGATTGCCTGGTAAGAAATCGCTGAATTGATCCGCTCGAGAAGCCCTGGGACGAAATCCCGGGGCTTGCTCTTTGTGGCGGCAGCGATGAAGCGGTTCCATTTACGCATCGTTAACCGCCTTCCGGCAATGTGTAAGGAGGGCTACNTCCGCGGGTGCCGGACACAGGGTTAGCGTGTGAGGTCCCGGTTTACGGTATCGAANATCCGATTNGACGAATAAGNTGTGCAATTTCAATGATGTACCGGATTCTTGTGGGCAAATCACGTAAGCGCTTCCGTTCTCGAAATGCTCTTGACAGCGGTTGTCCCGATAGGTGACGATTCGCCCTGCACTATTCAAAACCCAAAAGCCGTCTTCCCGTGAGGAGATCGCAAACGTTTTAGAGGCCGTGATTGTGAGGATTCCCAGATGCTGACTGATACCGATTTCATAAAGAACACAGTTTTTCGAAACGTCTTCCTTAAACATGCCGCGTCCGCGCGATGGATTTTGCTAGTTGTCGTGTTGATCTCGACGATAAGCGCTTACGGGCAGTTCGAGTCCGCTTCCGTGCTGGGGTACGTCAAGGACCAGTCGGGCGCGGCCGTTGCGAACGCCAGCGTAACCCTGACGGACGCTGGAACGGGCATCGCCCGGACGGCGAGCACCGACCAGGAAGGCCGGTACGAGTTCTCCAGCGTGCCCATCGGCCAATACGTGGTGAAGGCGCAGGCGCCGAGCTTCGCTCCGACGCAGAGCCAGCCGTTCACGTTGACGGTGAATGCGCGTCAGCGGCTCGATCTGGCGATGCAGGCCGGTCAGGTGACTGAGACCGTGACGGTCAGCGCCGATGCAACCTTGCTCGACACCGAGACGAGTTCGCGCTCGACCGTGATCGGAACCAAGCAGGTCGAAGACCTTCCGCTGAACGGGCGGTCCTATGCCGACCTGGTTCTGCTGGTGCCGGGCGCGAGGAAATCGCTGCTTGAGAACAACGGAACCTCCAGCCGCGAGGGCTCATTCAACATCAATGGCCAGCGCTCCGCGTTCAACAACTACCTGCTGGACGGCCTGGACAACAATAATTACGGCACGTCAAACCAGGGATTTGCCAACGAGAACATTCCGCCGTCGCCGGATGCGGTCAGCGAGTTCCGCGTGGAGACGAACAACTACTCGGCCGAGTACGGGCGCACGCCAGGCGCGGTCATCAACGTCTCGATCCGTCGGGGAACGAACCAGTTCCACGGCCGCGCGTGGAACTACGACCGGAATACGATGTTCAACGCGATCGGGCCGTTCCTCGCACCCGGCGCAACCAAGCCCAAGTTCATCCAGAACCAGTTCGGCGGAACCTTTGGCGGGCCGATCTGGCGCGATCATACCTTCTTTTTCACCGATTACGAAGGGCTGCGCCGCATCTTCAATAATCCCAGTTCGGCATCGACGCTGCCGACCGTCAACCAGAAGAACGGGCTGTTCTACCTGAACGACAATCCCTCGAACCCGGCGAATGCGATCCCGCTGCGCAACCCGATCACCGGCAAGCAGTACCTCGGTCAGATCCCTACAGCCGACATGACGCAGTTCGCACGAGCCGTGCTGGCCGCATTGCCGAATCCGAACGTCAACAGCCTCCTGGCCAGCAATTACGCGATCACTCCTCGCGGCACGATCAACGACGACAAGGGGGATGCCCGCGTCGACCACACGTTCAACCCGCGCTGGACCATCTTCGGCCGCTACAGCGAGCATCGTCAGGCGCTCTTCGATCCCCCGGGCATTCCCGGACCGGCCGGCGGAAACTCGAACGGCAATGTCAGCATCAAGAACCGGAATATCGCCGGCGGTATGACGTGGACGATCTCCGCGAACAAGCTGTTCGATCTCCGCTTCGGCTATTCCAGGAATCTCGGCGGCAAATTCCCGGTGAACCAGGGACAGGCGTCGCTTCTCGTGCAGAACGGCATCACCGACGGGCTTCCGACCGATCCGCTCGTGGTCCGTTCGCTCAATGCGCAGAGCGTGACGGGGTACTCGCAGTTCGGTGCGCAGCCCTCGAACCCGCAGTTCCAGAACCCGACGATCTACAACCCGAAGGCCAACTTTACCTGGATCCGCGGCAAACACTCGATGAACTTCGGATATGAGTGGCAAGCCGTGAACACCGAAGTGAACGATTTCAACCCGAGCTACGGGCAGGACAACTACGCTGGCCAGTATGCCGCCAACGGAAACCCGGCTAGTACGACGGTCGCGGCGGGTGCACCGAGCCTGGCTTCGCAGCTTCAGCTCATGCGCAACCTTGCGGACTTCATGTTCGGCAACCGCTCGCAGTACTCGCTGACCACATACGCCATTGTCCACCTGCGGCAGCGATACAACTTCATGTACTTCCAGGACGACATGAAGCTCACGCCGAAGCTGACGGTCAACGCCGGCCTGCGGTATGAGATCGTGACTCCGCAATACGAGAAGGACAACCGGCTCTCGAACTTCGACCCGGCCACGAAGTCCCTCATCCACGCGCGCAGCGGCGGAGTGTTCAGCCGTGCCCGCGTTAACACGCCGCTCAACAACTTCGGCCCGCGGCTCGGATTTGCCTACAGCGCCAGCGATAAGCTGGTGCTGCGCGGCGGCTACGGCATCGTCTACTCGCAGTGGAACCGCGCCGGCGGCGAGAATAACCTGACGTATAACGGTCCCGACGTAGTGAACGCTAGCATCACGCAGATCAGCAACCCGACCGCTGCGACGCTGTGCCAGAACGACACTCAGCAACAGGCCAGCTGCTTCCGCCAGACGCAGCAGGGTTACGCTGCCAACCTGACGACGCCGGCATACTTCAACCCGCTGAATGTGCTATCGCGCTACATCCCGCCCAATTTCCGGACAGGCTACATTCAGCAGTACCAGGTTGGGTTTGAAAAGCAGTTGTCGCACGGCATTATTGCCGATCTCGCGTACGTCGGTAACAAGTCCACGCATCTTCAGGTGCTCGGCGACTACAACCAGGCCACTCCTTGCACCACGGCTCCGTGCGGCAATCTGCAGTCGCGGCGTCCTATCTCCAACTTCGCGGGTATCGAGATCGCCTATGGCGGGGGCTCCGCGAACTACAACTCGCTGCAGTTCCGGCTGGAGAAGCGTGCCTCGCACGGCCTTTATCTGCTGAACTCGTTCACCTGGGGACGCATCTTCGACATCTCGTCCGGCCACCTGGAGACGAGCAATGGAGACAACTCTCGCGTCAACTACTACAACCCGAGCCAGGACTACGGTCCGGGCGGATACGATCAGCCGCTCGCCGATACGTTGTCCGTCGTGTACGACCTGCCCTACGGTCATGGCCGTCGTTGGGGGAACTCGTCCTCGCGGCTGATGAACACCATCGTCGGCGGCTGGCAGCTTACGCTGATCAACACCATGACCAGCGGTCTGCCGGTGAACATCACCTACTCACTGCCCACCTCCAGCGGCCTGTACGTATCCGACCTCGTGACGTACCGTCCCAACCGCATCGGCAACGGACCCATCAAGGGCCCATCCTCCGGTCGCGTGAAGACGGCAACAGCGCTCAACAATTACTTCGTCGGCACGAACCTGGCGCCTCCATCGACCTATCCGTGGGGCAATGTCAGCCGCAACTCGGAGCGTTCCGACTCGTTCTACCAGGCTGATCTCGGTCTGCACAAAGCGTTCCCTCTCTGGAGCGAGAGCTCGAGCTTCGACTTCCGGGCCGAGGCGTTCAACGTGTTGAATAAGGTCAACTACCTGGCCCCGAACAGCACCTACGGTGGTTCCAGCTTCGGTCAGATCACGAGCGCTTATCCGGCTCGTCAACTCCAACTCGCGGCGAAAATCATCTTTTAGCTCGCATCCATTCGCAAACACTCTGGCGCCGCGCCGTCTGACGGTTCGGCGCCAATGTATGTCGATACATAAGCAGACAGAGGAGAAGAAATGTCTCGCGGTGCATTCACGGCAGTTACGATTGCGATGATGGCGGTGTCGACGGTGTCCGGCTCCGGACAGCAGATGACTCAGGCGCAGCAGGACCAGAGAGTTCATCTCAATCAGATCCAGGTGATCGGGTCGCACAACAGCTATCACGCGGGCTTCGCACCCAGTGAGCGCAAGTTCCTGGAGGAGCATCATCCCAAGACTCTCCGCGGCTTGGACTACAAGCATGCGCCGCTGGCGCAGCAGCTTGACAGCGGTGTTCGCCAGGTCGAGATCGATATCTTCAACGATCCCGAGGGCGGGAAGTTCGCGCATCCGATGATTGTCAACATGGTCGCCGCCGCGCATCTCCCGCCTGATCCGGATTTCGATCCGGATCACGAGATGGAGAAGCCCGGATTCAAGGTGATGCACGTCCAGGGCATCGATGAGCGTTCCACCTGCCACACCTTTGTGAAGTGCCTGACGCAGATACGCACCTGGTCGCAGCAGCACCCGCAGCATTTGCCGGTGTTCATTCTCGTGGAGACGAAGGAAGGTGTCCCGTCCGAGCTGCCCAATGCGCCCAGGGGAGATGTGTTTACTCCGGCGATCTTCGATGCGATGGATGCGGAGATCCGCTCGGTCTTCCAGCCTGGCGAAATGATCATGCCAGACCAGGTGCGCGGCAACGCGAAAACGCTGAACGAGGCTATCCGTGCGCAGGGCTGGCCCACTCTGGCCGAAGCTCGAGGTAAGGTGGTATTTCTTCTGGACCAGGCGCACGCCGGGCCGGTTTATGCCGAAGGCCACCCGTCGCTGCACGGCCGCATTCTTTTCACCAACTCCCAGCCCGGAGTCCCGGAGGCGGCCTTCGTGGAGCAGAACGATGGGACCAAGGACGCGATCGATACCCTGGTGACCCAGGGATACCTTGTCCGGACCCGGACCGATGAGGCGACGGAGCAGGCTCGGACGAACGATCGCACACGGTTGGATCGTGCGCTCTCCAGCGGGGCGCAAATCCTGAGCACGGATTATCCACCAGCCGAACGATCTCAGTGGACGGACTACGTGGTATCTTTTCCCGGCGGCCTGGTTGCCCGCTGCAATCCGGTGAACAAGCCCGCGGGTTGTGTCGACTCGCTGCTCGAAGGACAGAAATAGGTGGAGCCCAAGTACCTCACACCAATAGCTTGGTTCGGCCCGGGAGGCGTACGGGGCTCGCGCGGGCCGAGCCGAACGACCGGGAAGGTTGTCCTTGCGGGCAGAGGAGCTCTTCTAACCGTTAACTTTGTCCTTCTTACGTCGCACCCGGCGGTTGCGTCAAGTGATTGAACTTACGAGGCTTTCCGCTACAGNTCCGCNTTGCGAGCGGACTGCGTAGTAAAGAGAACCTGCAAAACGACAATAGTTTTTGGTTCACGTAAAACCGTCTTCGAAATCACCGTAAAAGTCATTGCGTTTGGTCGGTGCAGGACGGATACTCCCCCATTGAAACTAGCCAGAGCATAACGAGCAAGGCCGGCGGCAGCATGCGCGTCGGATCGGAAGAGCTGTCTTCCAAACCGCCGTGGCGCTTCAGCCCTCGCCACAGCCGATCCGAGCAGAGTCAAGCCGATTCACACNGATGTTTTTTGGGGGCCTCTGGCAATCAGAAAAGGGGACGCTATGATCACACCGACGTACAAGACTGCAGCGCGAGGCCCATTGTCTAGATGGGCATTCGTCCTAGCGGTCATCTCAATCATCTCTCTGGCGGTCTTAACGCAGACGCCGGCGATTGCCCAAGGCATCACCGGATCCATNACCGGCACCATCACCGATGCGACGGGTGCTGTCGTTTCCGGTGCGAACGTGACGGTCACGCAGTTGCAAACCAATTCGGTCCACACCGTCACGACGTCTGATAACGGCAACTACACGGTGACGCAGCTCCCNCCGGGCAACTACACGGTGCGGGTGGAGAAGGCCGGCTTCCAGAACTTCATGCAGCGTGACGTCGTTCTCTCCATCGACCAGGTGGTGCAGGTGAACGCGCAGATGGGCGTGGGGTCGCAGGAGCAGACGATCGAGGTGACGGGTGCGCCTCCCGTGATTCAGACGGAAGATTCGTCGGTTGGCTCGGTGATCGACAGGCAGGCGATCCAGAACACGCCCTTGAACGGCCGGCTTGGCCTGATGGGGCTGATCGCACTTGCGCCCGGCGTGCAAAACCCCGGGGCTCAGGATCAGTTGGCCACGCGCGGCGTCACGGTGGCAGTCGGAACGGGCAGCCGNAACGCCTACGGCGGACTCGGTTCCACGCTGGACGGTGTCGCCAACAAGGAGGTCACGCTGCAGCGGGCCGAGCCTGAGGTTCCGTCGCTCGATGCGATCGCTCAGTTCAAAGTGCTGACGACGGGAGCGCCGGCCGAGTTCAACGAGCCCGCGCAGATCATCGTTGTCAGCGCAAGCGGCACGAACCTGTATCACGGCGGAGTGCTCGAGTACAACCGCTCAAAGGGCATGGGCGCCAAGACCTACTTCGGCGGGTCCCAGCCTCGTCCGCCGTATCAGCGCAACGAGTACGGCGCCAATCTGTCGGGACCGATTTCGATCCCGGGCGTCTACAGCGGCAAGGACAAGAGCTTCTTTTTCGCCGCCTACGAAGGCTTCCACCTGACGCAGTCGTTCAGCGACAACACCCAGGGCCCGAGCCTGTTGCAGAGGCAGGGCATCTTCACTGAAGTCGGTACGATCACCGACCCGCTCACCGGCCTTCCGTTCCAGGGCAACACAATTCCCAGCTCCCGGATTAATACGGTGTCGCTGCAGTTGATGAAGCTGCTCTGGCCCACGCCGACTCAGCCCGGCACAGGCGTTAACACCATCGAGCTGGTGCCGTACACGTCGCACGCAACCCGGTTCTCGCTCCGGCTCGATCACAAGATCAGCGACAACGACCAGCTCCGGTTTACGCTGCTCCGNGCGTTCTACGGGCCGAGTCCGACGAACGGCGCAAGCAGTCTGCAGGGCGGCAACGCNCAAGACGGCGAGCACAACATGAACATGATCCTCGGGTGGACACACACCTTCTCGCCGACGCTGCTGCTGGACACCTATGGTTCGTTCTTCCATCTGCCGATCTACCGCACACCCCAGAACTGGAAGACAGATTTCTCGTCGATCATCCCCGGGCTTGGGCCTGAGCTGATCCAAGGCGCTCCGCAGATCACCATTACGAACATTCAGAGCGTGTCAGAGTCGGGTTCCAAGGACCTCGAGCAGGCGGCGCAGCTCAGCACCAACCTGACGAAAGTCCTGTCGAAGCACACCATCAAGGTNGGTTTCACGTACCTGTATGACAACCACTGGAACGACTCGGCTTCCAGCCCGCAGCGTGGTGCCTTCAACTTCAACGGTCATTACTCCGGCAACGCGTTCGCGGATTTCCTTCTCGGATACCCGATCAGCACGGGTAAGCCGGTCCCGAACAACTTCATCACCCGCAACATCTCCAGCCAGTACGGCGCGTTTGTCCAGGACGACTGGAAGGTGCGTCCGAATCTCACACTGAACATGGGTCTTCGGTATGACCTGCAGTGGTTCCGCGACAATCCGTACTCCGGCGTCCAGTCGCTGTTCGTCCCCTCGCTGAAACAGGTCGTGGTCTTCGCGAACAGCTATCCGTCTTCGGCGATCCCGCAGTTCCTGTCGTCGACCCCGATTACACTTGCCCCTGCCGTCAATCTTCCGAGCAGCCTGTTTGCCTATCTGGGGCAGGACAAGAACAACTTCGCCCCGCGGTTTGGCTTCGCGTACGAGGCGGTTCCGAACACAGTCATTCGGGGTGCATTCGGCATCTATTTCAACCTGATTCCAGCGTCGTACATCGGCAGTCCCTTTGCGAACCTGCCTTTCTCCGGCTCACAAACNTTCAGCAACTCCACNGGTTCCACGCCGTCCTTTACGATGTATAACCCGTTCTCCGCGACGGGCACGTTCACTGCAAATCCCTCAGTGCTGGCGCAGGCGCCCACNGTAACTCCCTATACGGAGCAGTACAATCTCGCGCTCGAGCACCAGTTCGCGAAGGGGTGGGACGTACGTGTCGGCTACGTGGGGCAGCACAACCTGAAGCAGAACAATTACGGCGGTCCGGGCAACTATGCGCCCAATATCAATCTGCCTGCGAATCCCGTGGTGTTCGTAAACGGAACCAGCTCGGCGCAGGCGACTTACAATTACCAGCCATTCTCGTCGATCACCTACAACATGGATCCCATCTTCCACAGCAACATGAACTCTCTGCAGGTGGGCGTCCACAAACAGTACAGCCATGGCGTCGCGTTCGGTGCGGAGTACCAGTGGACGCGAGTGCTGGGTACCGAAAACCTGCAGAACCCGTCCGGTGTAAATCCGAACGACTCGTATGGTCCGGTCGGCGGTATTACGCCGCAAGTGCTCACGACCAACTACTCCTACCTGCTTCCGTTCGGTAAAGGCCAGATGCTTCTGTCGGGAGCGCATGGCTTCGTAGACAAGATCGTCAGCGGATGGCAAATCTCCGGGATCACGGTTTTCCAGACCGGACAACCGTTCTCCGTTACTTACTCGGCGCCAGGTTCCTACAAGGATGCGAACGGTGTCACCTGGACGAACCTCGTCAGCGGTCGCGCGAATCGNGTTCCCGGGGTGGCCATCTACCCCTCGTCGAANACGAAGGCCCAGTGGTTCAACCCGGCGGCNTTNNCNGCTCCGACCAATGCTGCCGGNATTCCCGGCGGCGCCTACGGTAACTCCGGCTATAACATGCTTCGTGGGCCAGGGTTCCAGAACTGGGATGTAAACCTTCAGAAGAACATCCGGTTCCACGAGCGGTACAACCTGCAGCTCAGGGCCGACTCCTTCAACGTATTCAACCACCCGAACTTCAATCCACCGAACGCAAGCATCAGCAATACCTCTACGGTCGGCAAGATCACCGCGGTGAGCTCGACGCCGGCGTATGAACCTCGCACAGTAGAGTTCGCAGCGAAGTTCAATTTCTGATGTGTCGCGGCCAAGTGGTGACGCACATCCAATCGCGGAAAGCCCGGTCGAAGCTGGCCGGGCTCTGCCGCATTTAACGCCTCTTTGGCGCTGCGATGCGCCGGATAATCGCTGGAGAAGCCCGATGACCATTTCGCGCCTGCTGAGCTTCATTACTTTGGTTGTCGTGTCGTATGCGGCACTCGCGCAATCGCAGCCTGTAGCACGCCACGTAACCCGGAATTCCATGGAGNCGAACACGCGGGAGCTGTTCGACGAGGCCATGAGCCTCGACGANCACTTCTACGACGGTTCTGCCAAGCTGGTCCACAGCCCGAACGCGGCATTCGGTCACAACGTGCGCGCCGGCCGCTATATGGTGCGGGAGTCAAGCTGGTATGCGCTGGGCCTGCTGCTTCGCGATGGCCGCGGAGATCGCATGCGTGCCGCCGAGGTCATTGATGCTGTCCTGAAGCAGCAGTACCTGACACCTGGCGTTCGCTGGTACGGCACCTACAGGCGCACCCCGGAAGAGCCGGAGCCTGGGAAAGATGCGGTCATGTGGCGAGCGTATGACCCCAACTGGCGTGTCTTCATCGGAACAACGTTTGCGATGATTCTCATCGAGTATCCGGATCGAATTCCCGGCGAACTCGCGCAACGCATGTACGAAGCGATCGACCACGGAATCGAAGGCGAGATCGCGGAGCACCGGTTGCTGCCGACCTACACGAACATCGCCCTGATGTACGGGATGCTATGGGACTTCGCCGCCGTGCACGACAAGCGCGTCGACTGGCAGAAGAGCTCAGCCGAGTGGAACGACACCGTCTACCGGATTTACAAGCAGCACGACACCTTCTCCGAGTACAACTCACCGACGTACTGNGGCGTTGATCTCTACGGTCTCGCGCTGTGGCGCGACTACGGATCGACCGAACACATGCGAAGGATGGGATCCGAAATGGAAGCCGGCCTTTGGCGTGACCTGGCCGACTACTACCAGGCCGACCTCCGCAATCTCTCAGGTCCGTACGATCGCGCCTACGGCATGGACATGGAGCAGTACGTCAGCGTCGTCGGCGTGTGGATGCGGTCCGTGCTCAACGCGGATCAGGCACCCCTGCCGAAGATCACGCCAACTACGGACCACGTCGCCGATGTCTGGTTTGCACCTCACATTGCGATCCTCGGAACGCGAATCCCGGATGACGCGCTTGCCAGGATGCACAACTTTACCGGCGAGCACCTCGTACACAAGCAGATCGATGGCAATCGCATCGCCACGGCGTGGATCGGTAAGCGAGTGGTCTTCGGCGGAGAGTTCACGCATAAGACGAAAGACGCCGGCCC
>Ga0058694_1000783_pt1 | contig 14306 bp, 13 predicted proteins | sample AgamicOrSfrz_FD_55041 | JGI IMG/M metagenome (GOLD analysis project Ga0058694, IMG submission 55041) | Agave microbial communities from Guanajuato, Mexico - Or.Sf.rz | ecosystem: Host-associated > Plants > Phyllosphere > Phylloplane/Leaf | place: Guanajuato, Mexico | collected 2012-05-30 | reverse complement strand
AACTCTTTAGCAATGTCGTTGCATTTTGACGCGTAGCAGTTCGCTGTCTGCAGTCCACAGTCGGCAATCCCGGCTAGACCATTCCAGCGCGGCCTCCAGCGCGGCAATCCCCTGTCCAATCTCGTGCTGCCAGGACCCGCAGCGCCATCAACAAACCTTCCCCGCGCCTGATAAAAAGCTCTACCATCCAAACCGTTGCACCATCCTCCTAACGCACCGGTTTAATTCGTCGCTCCCGTTTCCATAGCCCGCCTCGTCGCACGATTCACGAACAAGTACCAGACAAAAGGATGCCCGATGGCCAAGCCGCCGACCGTCTTGCCCCGCTGGACTCTCGCCGTGCCGCTGGTTGCGTGGATCGTACTGGGCGCGGCCTACGCGTTGCCGGGCAACCAGTTACTGCTCGTGCTAGTGGGTATCGCGCTCTGCGCCGCGGTCTTCACGGCAGTGCATCACGCTGAAGTGGTCGCGCACCGCGTCGGCGAGCCGTTTGGCACGCTAGTTCTCGCTGTGGCCGTGACCGTGATCGAGGTCGCGCTGATCGTCTCCGTCATGCTGACGTCCGGCCCCGAGAAAGCGGGCCTCGCACGCGATACCGTGTTCGCCGCGGTCATGATCGTCTGCAATGGGATCGTCGGACTGTGCGTGCTGGTGGGCGGCATCCGCCACCGCGAGCAGGATTTTCAGAGCCGCGGCGCGGCTGCGGCTCTCGCCGTGCTGGCCTCCCTATCGGTGCTGACCCTCGTCATGCCGAACTACACGACGACGAGCGTCGGCCCGATGCTGTCGCCGTCGCAACTCGCTTTCGCCGGCGTGTCGTCGCTAGTGCTGTACGGCGTGTTCGTATTCGTGCAGACGGTTCGCCATCGCGATTACTTTCTCGCCGACGTGCCCGACGAAGACGTGCACGCCGCGCCGCCCAGCGCCGGACTCGCGCTTACGAGCGGCGGCCTGCTGGTGGCGTGCCTCGTCGCGGTGGTGCTGCTCGCGAAAGTGTTGTCGCCGGTCGTGGAGACAGCGGTTCAGAATGCCGGCGCGCCGCCGGCGGTGGTAGGCATCATCATCGCCGCGCTGGTGTTGCTGCCGGAAGGTCTCGCCGCCGTGCGCGCGGCGCGCGCCGACCGCTTGCAGAACAGCCTGAATCTGGCGCTCGGCTCCGCGCTCGCGAGTATCGGCTTGACCATTCCAACCGTGGCGGCCGTGTTCCTGACGACGGGGCAACCTCTCGTGCTCGGCCTCGACGGCAAGGAGACCGTGCTGCTCGTGCTTACGCTGATTGTCGGCACGCTGACGCTGAGCACAGGACGCACGACGATCCTTCAAGGCGCGGTGCACCTGTCGCTCTTCGCCGCATATCTGTTCCTGTCGTTCGCGCCGTAGCTTTGCGCTCTGCCGCCCCGCCTTCAAACGCGCGGAACATCGACACCTATTCTTCCCAATGCGCGGCGATCCAGTCGCGAAAGAGATTCAGCTTCTGCTGGTGCGCAACCGAATCGGGATACACGAAGTAGTAGCGCCAACCCGTTTTGAGGACCATATCGAAGGGTCGCACGAGGCGCCTCGCGGCCACGTCCTCGTCGATTAGCGCGAGGTCGCTGATCGCCACGCCGAAGCCCTGCAACGCGGCGTTGGTTGCCATGTCCAGAGTGTCGAAGCTCGGTCCGTGCTCGGCGTCGATCTCACGCGCGTCTGCCGTGTCTGCTTCGGCGACCTTGGCAAGCCACATTTTCCAGTCGCGATGATCTCGCGTGGGATGCAACAGCGTATGCCGCGCGAGATCCCCGACGGCCGCGAGCGGCTTGTCCTTCAACAGATCGGGCGCGCACACGGGCGTGAGACGCTCCTCGAATAACGGCACCGCCTGCACGTCCGCACCGGGCGACGAGCCATAAATGATCGCGGCATCGAACGGTTCGAGCTGGAAGTCGACGTCGTGCTGCCATGTCGTGGTGATCTGCACATGCAGGTCCGGATATTCGGCCTGGAAGCGCATGATTTTCGGCAGCATCCAGCGCATGACGCAAGTGGGCACCTTCAGCGCGAGGTCCGTGCGTTGGCGCGTCAAGCGCAGCGAAATCTCCTCGATTCGCGCGAAGCTTTCCTTCACCGCCGGCAGCAGCAACTCGCCCTCGGCGGTCAACGTCAGCCCTTTCGCGTGGCGCTTGAAGAGCGGAAACTTGTAGTAGTCCTCCAGCGCGATGATCTGCCGGCTCACCGCGCCTTGCGTGAGGCACAGATGATCGGCGGCACGCGTGAAGCTGCGGTGACGCGCAACGGTTTCGAAAATCTGCAGCGCGTTGAGCGGCGGAAGGCGTCGCATGAAGTATCAGGTATCCGGATCAGAAAAAATCATTGCGGCGGTGTGAAGGACCGAGGTCGTCATTCGTCGCCTGCCCACAGGATACGCGATCGCGCGTCGCCGCACGAGTCGTGGCAACGCGTAGCGGCATGCGTTGCGCTCATGCGTCGGTCGAAAAACGCGCCGAATGTGCGCGGCGCGCACTGCAGCGGGGCACGAGGCCGCCACAAACGCACCAGAACCGAGCTTTGCTCATACCTACGGGCAAGCGCAGAGTGCGGAAAAGCATGGACGTTAACCCGAATACGCCGGTGGCTCAACCTTCGGGCGGATCGCGTGACGCGCTTTCCGCACTTCGCGATACGTGCCCGGCATGAGATTACGTCATGCCCTCCATGCGCATATTTCGTTTGTTGACGGATTTTGGCAAACCTAGAGTGCATCCACAGTACGCATCCGCCAACGCCAACGAACGGTGCCGTGCGGTGCGGCGGCAGCGGTCACAGCGATTATCACCAGGCAACAGGCGTTCAACACAGGGAGACCGCCATGCAAGAGATCAAACGGGGCAGAAGGCAGGCCATCAAGACGATTGGCGCAGCGCTCGCGGCGTCCACGTTGCCGATGCCGTTCGTCAATCTGCGCGCGCAGCAGCAGAACTTCAGCGGCAAGACGTTGCGGCTCCTGACATGGTCGGACGACACGGGCGCGGCCGCGCTGCGCAACATCGCCGCGACGTTCACCGCGAAGACCGGCGCGAAGGTGATCGCCGACCGCGCCGACGGCACCTCGGGCATGGTCGCGAAGGTCAAGGCCGCGGGCGAGCGCCCGACCTACGACGTCATCACGCTCGCGGGCGTGGGCGCAGCCGGTCTCGGCGATGCTGGCTTGCTGATGAAGCCCGATCTCGACAAGCTGCCCAACCTGAAAGAAGTGGCGCCGCAGTACCGCACTGGCGCGAACGGCTTTGGCATTGGCTACCTGCTGTGGTCCGACGGTCTGATCTACAACACGTCGACGGTGAAAACCGCGCCGTCGTCGTATGAAGCGCTGTGGGACCCCAAATACGCCGGCCGCCTGTTCCTGCCGCCGCCGGAATGGGCCGAAGCGGTCGATCTGGCGATCATCGCCGCGAAGATGAACGGCGGCTCGCAGCAGAACATCGAGCCCGGTTTCAAGAAACTGATGCAACTGAAAGACCACGTCATGACGCTCGGTGAAAATCCGAATCAGGTGGCCGATCTCTTTCGCACCGGCTCGCTCGACATTGGCGGCATCTATTCGCCGGCGTTTTTCCCCGATCAGATTCGCAAGCCGGAATACAAGATGGGCGTGACGTACGGCATGAAAGAAGGCTTCGCCACGCAATTGATGTTCACTGTGATACCGAAAGCGCATCCCGGCGACATCGATCTCATCCATGCCTTCATCAACCATTCGCTCGATGCCGGCGTGCAAGGCCGCATGGCCGCCGACGTGCTCAACGGCCCGGTCAATTCGAAAGCGGTGATTCCCGCCGAGAGCCGCGCGTTCGTGCCAAGCGCGCAGCAGATCGCCGAGAAAGCCGTGCTGCATGACGACAAGGCGCTCGCCGCCGTGCAGCCCGCATGGATCAAGCGCTACACCGAAATCTTTTCGGCATGACGACGATGCCCGCGCGCTTCTCGCGGCGTGCTTCAGCGGCCTCCTCCGATGCTACGGCTCACGAGGCGGCGCCTGGCATGGGCGCCGCGTCCCGCGCGGCACTCAACGCAGGACCGGACGCCGCAGGACCCGACGCGCCTGCGCCCAGCGTCGCGCAGAAGGCGCGGCCATGGCTGCTGCTCGCGCCGATCCTGTTGTTTCTCGCGGTGCTCGGCGCGGCGGCGCTCGTCGTGTTACGCATGAGCTTCGGCACGCAAGGCAACGAATGGCATGGCTTCACGCTGCAGAACTATGCTGATCTGCTGGACGGCTACTTCATGCGGTCGTTGTGGCTCACATTGAAGCTCGCGTTCCAGAGCATGATCTGCGCGGTGCTGCTGGCCATTCCGGTCGCGCTCGCGATGGCGCGCACCAAGTCGCGTCTCGCGCGGCGGCTGTTGCTGGCCGGCGTGCTGCTGCCGCTGCTCGTCAATCTGCTGCTGCAAGGCTATGGCTGGCTGATCATCCTCGGCCCGGCCGGTTTGCTCAATCACGCGCTGCTCGGCAGCGGTCTCATGCATCGTCCGTTGATGTGGCTGTACCGTGAAAACGGCGTGCTGCTCGGCCTCATCCAGACGGCGTTTCCACTTGCGGTGCTGCCGCTTTCGAGTGCCATGCGCGCCGTCTCCAGTTCATTCGAGGAAGCCGCGGCGACGCTCGGCGCAACGCGCTGGCAAACGCTGCGGCATGTCCTGTTGCCGCTCGCCATGCCCGGTCTGGTGTCGGGCGCGCTACTCGTGTTCGCCTATAACGCCAGCGCGTTCGCCGTGCCGCTTTTGCTCGGCGGCCGCCGCGTGCCGATGCTCGCGGTACTGGTTCACGATCAGGTCGCGCCTTTGCTGAACTGGCCGGCCGCGTCGGCNTCCGGTGTCGTATTGATGATCGCGACGCTCGCCGTGATGGCGCTTTCACAACGACTCGTGCGCCGCACNCAACGTCTCGCCGAGGAGCCCCACGCATGAGCACGCCCNTCCCGAGTGCGCGCNTGCATCGCGCGTCGCCGCCGCCCCGCTGGCCGCGTCTGTCCAACGCTCTGCCCGGTCAGCTCGGCAAGGCCACNGCNTTGCTCGCGGCGATCGTGCTGTTCGTCGCCGCGCTGCCCATTCTCACCATGATCACGATGTCGTTCAGCGCGGCCGACACGCTNGAATTCCCGCCGCACGCGTACGGTCTGCACTGGTATCGCGCCGCATGGCAAAGCTTCGTGTCGCCGGACGCAACCAGTTCGCTTTCGATGGGCGCCGCGTTGAGCACGAGCCTGATCGTCGCGCTGTCGACCATGCTGATCGCGACGCTCGTCTCCGTGCCCGCGGCATACGCGCTGAGCCGCTATCGCTTTCGCGGCAAACCGGCGGTCGAGCAACTGGTCGCGCTGCCGCTCGTCTATCCGCTCGTGATGCTGGGCCTGTCGCTGTTGCTCGTCTTCAACGTGCTGCCGGTCGAACTCGGCGTCTTCCGCCTGATCGTCGCGCACGTGATTCTGGCCCTGCCCTTCACGGTGAAAAACTGCGCGGCGTCGGTCGCCTCGATTGGTCCCGAGTTCGAAGAAGCGGCCTGCGTGATGGGCGCGAGCCCGGCCCGCGCGCTCGTCGACGTGATCCTGCCGCTGATGCGGCCGGGCATTCTCGCCGGCATGCTGTTCGCGTTCATCGTGTCGTTCAACGAATTCACCGTGACGTTCTTCCTGTACACCATCGACACGATGACCTTGCCGGTGTGGCTCTACAGCCGCACGGTGTCGTCGCTCGATCCGACCGTGTTCTGCTTCGCGGTGTTTATCGTCGCGATCGATTTCGCGCTGATCTGGCTGCTCGAAAAGCTGATCGGCGACGAAGGGGTTGCGCTGTGACCGCACGTGTTTTTCCGACGCCTTCTTGCTGGAGCATTCGATGACTCATCTGACCTTGCAGGCCGTGACCCGGCGCTTCGGCGCGGCCTATGCTGTCGACAGCGTCGATCTGAGCGTGCCGGACGGCAAGCTCGTGTGCTTTCTCGGCCCGTCGGGCTGCGGCAAAACCACCTTGCTGCGGATGATCGCCGGCCTCGAAACGCCGACCTCGGGCAGCATCGAATTCGCGGGCCGCGACATCACGCGCGTGCCGGCCAACCAGCGCGACTTCGGCATGGTNTTCCAGTCGCTTGCNCTNTTTCCGCANATGAGCGTCGCGCAAAACATCGCCTATCCGCTGAAGCTGCGTAAGACGCCGAAGCCCGAACAGGCGCGCCGGATCGCCGAACTGCTCGAACTGATCCAGTTGCCGCACATGGCGAACCGGCCGGTCACCCAGCTTTCCGGCGGCCAGCGGCAACGGGTGGCGATTGCGCGTGCAATCGCGTCGCAGCCGAAACTGCTGCTTCTGGACGAACCGCTTTCCGCGCTCGACGCCAAACTGCGCGAAGCGATGCAAGTTGAAATNCGCCTGCTGCAACAGCGCCTCGGCATCACCACGATCATGGTCACGCACGACCAGCGCGAAGCAATGACCATGGCCGATGAAATCGTCGTAATGGAAAAAGGCCGCATCGCTCAGGTCGGCAAGCCGCTCGACATCTATCGCGATCCGGTCAGCGAGTTCGTGGCCGACTTTATCGGGCTCGGTAATATCCTGCCGGTCACTTACGACGGCGCGGGCGCGGTCAGTCTTCCNGGCGGCGTGCGCATTGCGGTGTCGCAGGCGGCTCGCGTTCCGGAGTCCACGAGCGACATCCGTTTGCTGATCCGTCCCGAGGACGTCTGCGTGAAATCCGCGACCGGCGCCGCCGCGGGGCCGAACCGGCTGGCCGGTACGGTCACGTTTATCCGCGACGTAGGCGCCTCGCTTGAGGCGACGATCGATTGCGCCGGCTTTACGCTGACTGCCGCAACTACGCCGCGCGAGACACCGGGCCTTGCGCTCGGCATGCCGGTGCTGGCCGAACTGCCGCCGCACGCGTGCAAGCTGATCGCCGCGCGCGCGGTGCAGTGATATCAATCGTATTCCAACACGACAGTTGCACACATTCGACAGAGGACAGACCATGAATCAGCTCATGAATCAACTCATGAATCAACCCAAGCCCGTTCGATCGCCAGCGCGCCGCGCATTCGCCACGCTGGCCGCAGCGCTCGCGTTCACCGGCGCTGGCGCGCTCAGCGCGTTTTCGCCGGCCGCTCATGCCGATGCGCTCGACAGCATTGCCAAATCGGGCACCGTGCGCATTGGCGTGTTCATGGACTATCCGCCGTTCGGCTCGATCGGGCCGGACATGAAGCCGATGGGCTATGACATCGACGTCGCGAATCTGATCGGCCGCGCACTCAACGCGAAGGTCGAACTGGTGCAGGTGACGGGCGACAACCGCATGGCGTACCTCGCGGACCGTAAGGCCGACATGCTGCTGTCAGTCGGTCAGACGCCCGAGCGCGAGAAGGTGATCGACTTCTCGCAGCCGTACGCGCCGTATTACCTGGCCGTGTTCGGCCCGAAAGCATTGCCGGTGAAAAACGCCGCCGATCTGGCAGGCAAGTCCATTTCGGTCGCGCGCGGCACGCTGGAAGACCTGAGCGTGACGAAGATCGCGCCGCCCAGCGCGAACATCAAACGTTTCGACGATCCTAACGGAGCAATTTCGGCGTTTCTTTCTGGTCAGGTACAGTTGATGGTCGTCGGCAACGACGTCGGCGCCACGATTCTCGCGCGTCATCCCGCCAACGATCCCGAGCAGAAGTTCTCGCTTTTCAGCTCGCCGGATCACGTCGGTTTGAACAAGAACGAGCCGCGTCTGAAGCAGAAAGTCGACGAAACCATAGCCAAGGCCCGCAAGGACGGCACCATGAACGCGATTTCGCAGAAATGGCTGCGCACGCCGTTGCCGGCCGACCTCTGATTTTCCTGTACGGAGTTTGACTCACGATGAGCGCCACGCCATGACCTATGCGTTCGATTTCAGCGGCTTCGGCCTCTATGCGGGGATGCTCGCGCGCGGTGTTGCCGTCACATTGGGACTCACGGCGATCTCGACCTTGCTCGGCGCCGCGGTCGGCATCGCGGGCGCGAGCGTCGCGGTGGCCGGACCAAAATGGGCGCGCTGGGTCGTGGCGAGCTATGTGGAACTGATCCGCAATACGCCGTTCATCGTGCAGTTGTTCTTCGTGTTCTTCGGCTTGCCCAGCCTCGGTATTCATATCGACGAAATACAGGCGGCGATTCTGGCGATGACCGTCAACCTGGGTGCCTACGCAATCGAAATCGTGCGCGCGGGCATCGACTCCATTTCGCGCGGCCAGGTTCAGGCCGCGCAAGCACTCGGTCTGCATGGACGGCAAGTGTTTCGCTACATCGTGCTGCCGCAGGCGCTCGCCAATGTGTTTCCCGCGCTCCTGAGCCAGGTGCTGATCGTGATGCTCGGCTCGGCGGTGGTGTCGCAGATCTCCGTTCCCGATCTCACGTACGCAGCCAACTTCATTCAGTCGCGCAATTTCCGGTCGTTCGAGAGCTACCTGATCATCACGGCGACGTATCTGCTGCTGTCCATCGTGCTGCGGCAAATCCTCAACCGGTTCGGACGCGGCCTGTTTGCGGGCCGCACCGCGCGCGGCGCCGACAGCGCGCCTCGCAGCTGGCGCGCCCGCCTGATGTGGCGCGGCGCCCGCACCCTGCCCGCGGAGCGTTGATCATGGTCGAATTCACCCTGTGGGACATCGCTCGCAATCTGCTGCTCGCGGCGCGCTGGACAGTGCTGCTTTCGTTGATCGCGTTTGTCGGCGGCGGCATCGTTGGCCTGATCCTGCTCGCCATGCGTGTGTCGCCGCTCGCGTGGCTGCGCCGCATCGTCGTGCTCTATGTGGAGGTGTTTCAGGGCACGCCGCTACTCATGCAACTCTTTCTCGCGTTTTTTGGTCTGCCGCTCCTCGGCGTGGACGTGTCGCCGTGGGTCGCCGCCACGGTCACGCTCACGCTTTACACGAGCGCGTATCTGGTCGACATCTGGCGAGGCTGTGTGGAAGCCGTGCCGCGCGGTCAGTGGGCCGCCGGCGCGAGTCTCGGCATGACGTTCAGCCAGCAGTTGCGTTATATCGTCTGGCCGCAGGCGCTCAAAATCGCCGTTGCGCCGACGGTCGGCTTTCTCGTGCAGGTGGTCAAGAGCACTGCGCTGGCGTCGATTATCGGCTTCACTGAATTGACGAAGACCGGCACGATGATCACGAACGCAGCGTTCCGCCCGTTTCCGATCTACGGGATGGTCGCCATGATCTACTTCGCGATGTGCTTTCCGCTGACCTGGTACGCACGCGTGCTGGAGAAGCGGCAAAAGGTCGGACAGCATCGCTAGACCGCGCGAGCCGGGTGCGTCGCAGAATGGAAAAAAGCGTCAACCGCCGCAAGACGGTTGACGCTTTTTCATGCGCTCACGCTTTACGCTACAGCTAGCGCGCCGCTTGAGTCGACTTGCGCAGCTTCGTCACGTCGGCGGCCGTCACTGCCGGCGCGCCGTTATTCCAGCCCGCGCGCACGAACGTGAGCACGTCGGCGATCTGCTGGTCGTTGAGCACCGGCGCGTACTTCGGCATTGGATACGGCGCGGGAATGCCGCCGATCACGAGGTCCTCGGTGCCGTTCAGCGTCACGTTGATGAGCGACGACGCGTCCTTTTCCAGCACGTTCGGATTGCCGGCCAACGGCGCGAGCATCGGCGCAAAACCGCGTCCGTCGACGCCGTGACAATGCATGCAATACGCGGTATAGACGCGCGCGCCGGCATCGTTCGCGGGACGGTTGAGCGACACCTTCGTCGTTTGCGGATCGTACTTGTAGGGCGGCGCACCGTTGCCGCCCACCGCCGGCAGCGACTTCAGATACGTCGTCATCGCCGCGATATCGCCGTCGTTCAGGTTCTGCGTGCTGTTGTTGATCACGCTCGTCATCGAGCCGAATGCGGAAGCGTGACGATTCGCGCCGGTCTTCAGGAACGCCTGCAAGTCCTGATCGCTCCAGCGCCCGAGGCCGACGTTATGTTCGCCGGTGAGGTTCGTCGCGTACCAGTTGTCGAGCAGACCACCAGTCAGAAACGCGCTGCCGGTTTCGTCGAGCGCCTTCTCCTGGAACGCAATGCCGCGCGGCGTGTGACATGAGCCGCAGTGCCCGAGTCCCTGGATCAGATACGCGCCGCGATTCCATGCGACGTCCTTGCCCGGCTTGTTCTGGTACACGCCCTTCTCGAGGAACACCATGTTCCAGAGCTTCAACGGCCAGCGCATGTTCATCGGCCATTTGATGTCGGACTCGCGATTGGCCTGCTGCACCGGCGCGACGCCGCTCATGAAAAACGCGTAGAGCGCTTTCATGTCTTCGTCGTTGACCTTTGCATACGACGGATACGGCATCGCCGGATACAGGTTGTGCCCGTCTTTCGCGACACCTTCGCGCATGGCGCGGGCAAAGTCCTGTTCCGTATACTGCCGATGCCGGTTTGCGCGTCAGGCGTGATGTTGGTGGTGTAGATCTGGCCCATCGGCGTGTTCATCGGCAAGCCGCCCGCGAACGGCTTGCCTTTCGGCGCCGTGTGGCATGCNGCGCAATCGCCGGCCTTCGCCAGATACGCGCCGCGTTGCACGAGCGCCTGGTCGGCTGCGGATGCCGCCGCGCTTGCCGGCGATGTCTGGGTCAGAAAAGGCAACGCCACGCATAGCGCCGCACCGAAACCCTTCAGAGTGTTTTTCATGTCGGGCTCCCGTTAAGCGGTTTTCAACTGGCTGCCGACCGGCAATTGCCGCAGCCGCTTGCCGGTGGCCGCGAAAATCGCGTTGGTCAGCGCGGGCGCGAGCGCGGCTGTTCCCGGCTCGCCGATGCCGCCCGGCGCCTCGCTGCTCTTCACGATATGCACGTCGATAGGCGGCGTCTCGTCGATACGCAGCATCCGGTAGTCCGTGAAGTTGTTCTGCTCCACGCGGCCGTCCTTGATCGTGATCTCGCTATAAAGCGCCGCCGTAATGCCGAAGATGATCCCGCCTTGCACCTGCGCTTCGACGGTGTTCGGATTGACGACCATTCCGCAATCGACCGCGCACACCACGCGCTTGACCGCCACCTCGCCCTGATCGACCGCGACATCGACGACGATCGCGAAGTAGCTGCCGAACGCATGCATGACCGACACGCCGCGCCCTTGGCCCTTCGGCACCGCGCTGCCCCAATTGGCCGCCTGCGCGGCAGTGTTGAGCACATTCAGCGCGCGCGGCGTCTTGCCGAGCAGATCGCGCCGGTATTTGACCGGGTCCACCTTGGCCTCGGCCGCGAGTTCGTCGATAAAACTTTCGACCACGAACGTGCCGCGCGTCGGGCCCACGCCGCGCCAGAACGCAGTGGGAATGGCGTGCGGCTCCTGGCGCACGTAGTCGACAAGCTGGTTGGGCAAGTCGTACGGCAGATCGGACGCGACTTCGACCGCGTCGGGATCGAGCCCGTCCTTGAATGCAGGCGGTGCAAAGCGAGCCATGATCGACGAACCGACGATCCGGTGCTGCCACGCGAGCGGCTTGCCGTTTGCGTCGAGGCCCGCGGAAATCTTGTCGTAGTAGTACGGCCGGTACATGTCGTGCTGAATGTCTTCTTCGCGCGTCCACAACACTTTGACGGGTGTCGACACCTGCTTGCCGATCTTGACCGCCTGCGTGACCATATCGAACTCGAGCCGGCGACCGAAGCCGCCGCCGATCAGATGGTTGTGCACGACGATCTTGTCGGCGGGCAAGCCGGTCACGGCCATTGCCGCGTCGCGCACGCGCGTGGGCACCTGCGAGCCGAGCCAGATTTCGCAGCCATCGGCGCGCACATGCACGGTACAGTTGATCGGCTCCATCGTGGCATGCGCGAGAAACGGCTGCTGATAGACGGCATCGACTCGCGTCTTCGCGTTCGAAAAGGCGTGCACCACATCGCCGTCTTTGCGTGCGACCGCGCCGTTGCGTTGCGACGCATTGGCCAGATCGTCGACGATCTGCTTCATCGAAAGCTTTGCGTCCGCGCCCTCGTTCCATTTGATGTCGAGCGCCTGCAGCCCGCGTTTGGCTGCCCACGTGTGATCGCCGATCACGGCGACCGCGTTGTCGATCTTGACGACCTGACGCACGCCGGGGATCTTCTTCGCGTTGGTATCGTCGACGCTCGCAAGCTTGCCACCGAACACGGGGCAATTTGCGATGGCCGCGTAGACCATGTCGGGTAGTCGCACGTCGAGGCCGAACGTTGCGGTGCCGTCCACTTTTTCCGGCGAATCGAGGCGCTTCACAGCCGTGCCGATGATCTTGAAGTCTTTCGGGTCCTTCAGCGGCACGTTCTGCGGCACCGGCAGTTTGGCCGCGGCATCCACCAACTGGCCATAGCCGATGCTGCGATTGCTCGCCGCGTGAATGACCTGGCCGGATTTCGCATGACAGCTCGCGGCGTCTACTTGCCATTGCTGCGCGGCCGCGCCGATAAGCAGCATGCGCGCGGTGGCCCCCGCCTTGCGCATCGGCTCCCATGCATAGCGGATCGACGTCGATCCGCCGGTGAGCTGGCCGCCGAGCAGCGGGTCGGTGAAGAGCTTCTCGTCAGGCGGCGCGTGGTCGAGCGTGACGGTGTCGAGCGGCACTTCGAGTTCTTCGGCGATCAACATTGGGATCGACGTATAAACGCCCTGACCCATCTCGACCTTCGGAATCACCAGCGTAACCTTGCCTGCCGTGTCGATCTGGATGAACGCATTCGGTGCGAACACGCCGTTCTGCGCCGCTTCGTTTGCGTCGCCGCCAATCACCGACTTGCCGGCTTTCTGGTCCTGACTGACGGCCGGCATGCTGAAGCCGAGCAGCAGCCCGCCGCCCGCCGCCGCGCCGACGGTCACGCTCAGCTTGAGGAATGTGCGGCGCGACACGCCGCGCTTTCCGTTTGCCTCGGGCGAGGACGTTGCGCCGTTCTGTGCATCGAGCAATCCTTGCGACATATCAGACTCCCTTCGCCGCATGCTTGATTGCAACGCGGATGCGGTTGTACGTGCCGCAGCGGCAGATGTTGCCGGCCATGGCTGCGTCGATGTCAGCATCGGTAGGATTGGGGTTGCTCGCAATCAGCGAGGCCGCCGACATGACCTGGCCCGACTGGCAGTAGCCGCATTGCACCACGTCCAGTTGGCGCCACGCCTGCTGCACCTTCTGGCCCGCGGGTGTGTTGCCGACTGCTTCAATCGTAGTGATCTTCTTGTCGCCGACAGCCGCCGCCGGCAATACGCACGAGCGCACTGCGACGCCGTCGAGATGAACGGTGCAGGCGCCGCATTGAGCGATACCGCAGCCGAACTTCGTGCCGGTCAAGCCGACGAGATCGCGAAGGACCCACAACAGAGGCATGTCGGGCGGCGCGTCCACGGTATGTGTCTCGCCGTTGATATTGAATGTTGTCATGAGCGACTCCTTGTGGGGTTTATCTTTTGCCAAGCTGTTTAGTCATGACCTGCGTTCAAAACGCAATGACTCGTCGCGTTTATTCGACAGCAATGACTAATGCGCAATGCCAATATGCGCCGTTGCAAACGCGTCGTCGCGTAACTGCACGCCAGGCATCGCGCTAGTGACTGTGAGGGTTCGGCGAATTGTAGCCGTGCATTAAGAACTTCGCCTGGACCCCGCCATCGCTGTGCAATGGCACCGGAGCGGCCCCAGGCGCCGCATTTTTGTTAGCATGGGCGAGACCTGCACTGACCATCCGAAGGAGCCGCATCATGAACGACCAGCAATGCACCCAATTCCTCTCGGAGATCCGCAGACCTTTGCTGGCGCTGCATAAGGCGATACTCGATCATGAGCGCGCGTCGTACGAGAAAGAATTCGGCCCGGTCACGCCTGCGGCGTTTCTGCAAGTGCTGATCAACGGTACAGGCTTCCGCTGGCTCACGCCGCTCTCGACGATCATCGCGAACGTCGACGAAATTCTCGACGACAAGGAAGCCGACGCCACGGACCGGATCGCCGCTGCCGAAGCCGTTACCGGCCTCTTCTCCCCCGACCAGCCGAATAATATTTTCCTGCCGCGTTATCTGCCGCTGTTGCAGGCCGATCCGGCGATACTGCATCTGCATGGCCAGGTATCGCAACTCTTGCGCGGCGCGCAAGCGAAGTAGTCACCGACTGCCAGCGTCTCCCGGATTTCCTCACCGTTCGCAAGCCTTTGTATGTGAGGAGTCTGCGTCTATCCGGCGTGGTTGTACCTAAGCGGCGGAGCTTCGCCAATCAGCGATTACCAGGCTTTGCTAACCATGACGGCGCAAAATCGCCCTGATTCAAGGGCATTCATGCGCGATTCGTAAA
>Ga0058694_1000773_pt1 | contig 14412 bp, 10 predicted proteins | sample AgamicOrSfrz_FD_55041 | JGI IMG/M metagenome (GOLD analysis project Ga0058694, IMG submission 55041) | Agave microbial communities from Guanajuato, Mexico - Or.Sf.rz | ecosystem: Host-associated > Plants > Phyllosphere > Phylloplane/Leaf | place: Guanajuato, Mexico | collected 2012-05-30 | reverse complement strand
GCGGCCGTCGTGCTGGTGCCGCTGCTGGGTTTTCACATGTTGCCGGAGCGCAAGGGTCATGCCGGCAGCGGTCATGGGCACCAGCACGAGCACGATGTCTACAACACGGGCTTCTACAAGCGTCTGGCAGGCTGGGTGACGTGGTGCATCGAGCGGCGCTGGGTNGTGCTCGGGGTGACCGCCGTGCTGTTTGCGATCGCCATGGGCGCNTTCACGCGCGTGCCGCAGCAGTTTTTCCCGAACTCCGAACGGCCTGAACTGCTCGTGGACCTGAGGTTGCCCGAAGGNGCTTCGTTCGAGGCAACGCTGCGTGAGGCGAAGCGCCTNGAGAAAGTGCTCGACGGCAAGGCGGAGATCCAGCATTTCGTCGATTTTGTCGGCACGGGCGCGCCGCGCTTCTATCTGCCGCTCGACCAGCAGCTTCAGCAGCCGAACTTCGCGCAATTCGTGATTACGGCCAGGGACGTCGAGACGCGTGAGGAGCTGATGCATTGGCTCGACGCGAAACTCGAGAAAGACTTCTCCGGAGTTCGTACGCGTGTTGCACGACTCGAGAACGGGCCGCCCGTGGGCTTCCCGATCAAGTTCCGCGTGAGCGGCGACGACATCGCGACGGTGCGCTCGCTCGCCGAGACGGTCGCGGAGAAGGTCCGTGGCGACTCGCGCACGCGCAACGTCCAGTTCGACTGGGACGAACCGGCCGAACGCTCCATCTCGTTCGAGATCGACCAGAACAGGGCGCGCCAGTTGGGCGTGAGTTCGGAAGACGTATCGAGCTTTCTCGCCATGACGCTATCGGGATATACGGTCACGCAGTATCGCGAGCGCGACAAGCTGATCAACGTGGATCTGCGCGCGCCGAAGAGCGAGCGCGTCGATCCGGCAAAGCTCACGAGCCTCGCGATTCCGACACCGAATGGCCCAGTGCCGCTCGGCTCGCTGGGACATGTACGCGATACGCTCGAGTACGGCGTGATCTGGGAACGCGACCGGCAGCCGACCATTACGGTGCAGGCCGATGTACGCGGCGACGCACAGGGCATCGACGTCACGCGCGACATCGACCACGCACTCACCTCGGTGCGCGCCACACTGCCTGTCGGCTATCGGATCGACGTGGGCGGTGCGGTCGAAGAAAGCGTGAAGGGGCAAACGTCGATCAATGCGGAAATGCCGCTGATGATCATTGCGGTGCTCACGCTGCTGATGATTCAGCTCAAGAACTTTGCGCGCACGTTCATCGTGGTGCTGACGGCGCCGCTGGGTCTGATCGGCGTGGTGACGGCGCTGCTGCTGTTCGGCAAGCCATTCGGATTCGTCGCGCTGCTCGGTGTGATCGCGATGTTCGGCATCATCATGCGCAACTCGGTGATCCTGGTCGATCAGATCGATCAGGACATCGCGGCGGGGCATGCGCGCTTCGACGCCATCATCGGCGCAACGGTGCGGCGCTTCAGGCCGATCATGCTGACGGCGGCCGCCGCCGTGCTCGCGCTGATTCCGCTGCTTCGCTCGGGCTTCTTCGGACCCATGGCAACCGCGCTGATGGGCGGCATTACGATCGCCACGGTGCTGACTGTGTTCTTTCTGCCGGCGCTGTACGCGACGTGCTTCAGGGTCCGCCATGACGAGCGCGGCACGCAACCGGTCGTCGTCGAGCATACGGAGGTTTGATCATGAGCTTCAACTACAGGACATCCGTGCTGGCGGTGGCTGCGGCACTCGCTGTGAGCGCGTGTTCGTTCGGACCGGGCGGCGAGCCGCCGGCCATGCCTTCGCCCGAGCATTACGGCGCGCAGGCGCAGCCTTCGAAGACAGTGGCGGCGGGCGGCGTTACACAGACCTTCGACGTAGGCGCGACCTCAGCGCCGCAATGGTGGCGCCTCTATCGCTCCGACGCGCTCGACGCTCTCGTCGACGAGGGCTTGCGCAACAGTCCTACGCTCGCGTCGGCACAGCGCACGCTCGCGTCGGCGCAACAGCAACTGCGGGCGCAGATCGGCGAAACGACGCTTCCGTCGATCGACGGTGTCGCACAGGTCCAGCGCGCCCGGTCACCGGTCGTGCCCGGACTGGGTCCCGAGCAGGTGCAATACAACTTCTTTGCAGGTCAGCTTGCGGCGCACTACACGTTCGACCTGTTCGGCCAGACCCGTTACATGAACTCGGCAAGCGCGGCTCGCGTGAACGTACAGGCGTATGAGCTGGAAGCGTCGCGGCGTGCGCTGGCCGCGAACATCGTGGGTGCTTCGATCAATGTCGCGGCGCTCGACCGGCAGATCGCGCTCACCGAACGGCTCGTTGCCGTATCCAACGACACGGCAAGCGACGATCAGCAGCGCTATGCGCTCGGCTCGGTCTCGCGCGTGCAGGCGCTTGGGTCGAAACAGGATGCCGCGTCGGTCGCGGCGACTTTGCCAGCGCTGCGTCAGCAGCGCGCGTCTGCGATTCATGCACTCGCTGTGCTGCTCGGCCGTACGCCCGACAACCCGCCGAGCGTGCCGGCACTCGACACCTGTCACTGCCCGAGCATGTGCCCGTCGCTGTCCCGTCGGACCTGCTGCGTGCGCGTCCTGACATTCAGGCCGCCGACGCCGCCGTCAAGGCTGCAGCCGCCGATGTCGGCTCTGCAACGGCGCAGATGTTCCCGAGCCTGTCGCTGACCGCCTCGATGGGCCGCGGCGGCTTTAGCTGGCCGGCGCTGCTTTCGGGCGCGGGCGGCCTATGGGCAATCGGCGCCAGCCTGTCGCAGCCGATCTTCCATGGCGGCGCGCTCGTTGCACAGCGCCGCGCGTCGATCGATGCCTACGACGCCTCAGTGCTGCACTACAAGGCGACGGTGCTTTCCGCGTTCCAGGACGTGGCGAATTCGCTGGCCGCACTCGATAACGATGCGCAGACGCTGGCGTCGAACGAAGTAGCCGCTCAGGCCGCGCGCGCAGCATTCGACGACACCGCGTCGCGCCATCGTATGGGGTCGCTGCCTGCCACGGCGCAGTACGCGAGCGAAGCGCGCTATCTGAACGCGCAAATGGGCGCGGTGCGGGCGGAGAGCCAGCGCATGAGCGACACGGCGGCGCTTTTCCAGGCGATGGGCGAGCTGCCAGTGAACCAGCAGACGGCGGCGTCGGGGCAATGACGAGTGAAAACGGGGAAGGCGGCGCTCGCATGTCCCCGTTTGTCCGATAGCGCTGCAACGATCGCCGACCGATTGGTCCCGCGCGGCGAGAAGCAAAGCAGCTCCGCGAGTCGCGTATCACGCTCGATGAGCGTGGTGCGAGCGGTACCGCGGGCGACATTCCGGCTGACATTCTGGGTGCGATGGCAAACGCACCCGGACCGCTCGCGTCAGGCATCCCTCTCACTGCTCATCTGCGGCCTCGTCCACGACGGGCAGCGGACGCGCCGCAATCTTTTCCGCCTCCGCGCGCTTCAGACCCAGCGTTTGCAGCAGCATGGCCGCCGTGCGCTCGGGAAAATGCTCGCCGCTGAAACCGAGTTCTGCGAGCACTGCCGGTGCGGTTGCGCCCGGTGCGGCAAAGTTCAGATCGGCTGCAATCACTGAGAGGACCGTGCCTCCCACTGCCAGAAACGCGACAAACGGATCTGCGACGATGAAACGCTTCGCAGCGATGCCGTTGCCAATGTCGCGCAGCAGTCGCTGGCCCAGCCCGCGGCTCACGACACGAGCAGAGAACCCTTCGCGAATCAGGAAACGTCCCCAAACCGGGTCGCGCCGTGCGCGCAGCACCGTATGGCGAACCGAGACCGAGACCACTTCGGCCGGATCGGAAATGCCGCCCGCGAGACGATCGAGCATGTCCGCAAATTCCTCGAACACGTTGTCGATCAGCGTCGCGTAGATCGCCTCTTTCGACTCGAAGTGGTTGTAAAACGAGCCGAAACCGACGTCTGCCGCCTCGGTGATCTCGTTGATCGCCACGCCCTCCATGCCTTTTTCGGCCATCAACCTGAGCGCCGCGTCCAGCAGCCGCGCGCGCGTCTCACGTTTGCGGCGCGCGCCGCGCGGCTCGCGTTCTTCGACGGCGGGCGCCGGCGAGACCGGCGCCTTACGCGCCGGACGCTGGGCTGTCCGGCGATTTGTCGTGTTCGTCATGTTCAATCCTGATCTGGTTATGTCCACAGTATAGATTCGAACGTCTACATTGACAAAACCATCAGCGATGAGTTTAATGTCATCAACGGCGCAACGGCCGGTCTAACGAAAACAGATGGAGTGACTGTGGAGACAGCAACCCGAAAGGGTGTCGCGCCGACCGGCCGGCACTACTTCATTCTTCCGCGCATGGCGGCGTCGTCATGCGTCGTTCATGCCGTGGCGGCGAAATGCCCGCCAGCGGAGACAGCGATTGGCCGGCGACCCGAGCGTCGTCGCGTGACAGGTCTATCCAGCTGCTGTCCAGGCACCTCTCAGATTCACGGTTCCGTCGGCAACCTCGGTGGGCGCCGACATCTTCCACCGTATGCGAGCGCTGCCGGTTCGCCGGCGTTCGAAGCCGCATCGATCACTACGATCGCCTGATCACATCCCGCCATGAAAATCACTACCGCACAGCCTGCTCGTCACGCCAACCCGACGGCGAAAGCAACGGCATTGAGTTATCTGATGTTCGAGCGGCCAGACCTCGAGCAGGCAGAACGATTCCTCAACGACTTCGGGCTCCTAAGCGTATCGCGGGACGAAGCGCTCCTGCTTCTTCGCGGTACCGGCGCTTCGCATTTCTGCTACGCCGTGCGCAAGGCGCAGAAAGCTCGCTTTGCCGGTTTCGGTTTGCAGGTCGGCAGCCTGGCCGAACTCGATGCACTGGCCAACCTGCCGGGCGCGTCCCAGGTGCAAGCGTCTGCGCTCGTGGGCGGCGGTTACGTCGTTCAGCTAACCGATCCGTCGGGTTTCCGAGTCGATGCGATATGGGGCCAGTCGCCAGCGGAGGCTTTGCCCCATCGGCAGCCGTTGCCTTTCAATTCCGTCGATGCGGCAGTCCGCATCAACGATACACAGCGGCCGCCCGAACAGCCGCCGGAGGTCGTCCGGCTCGGGCATGTCGTGCTCGAACTCGCCGACTATCAGGAAACCTGTGCGTGGTACACGCGCCACTTCGGCTTCATTCCGAGCGACGTGCAGGTGCTTCCCGACGGTTCGCCCGCAGTTGCATTCCTGCGGCTGGATCTCGGTGACGAGCCGGCCGATCATCACACGCTCGCACTCGCACAGGGCTTCGTGGCGACCTACAGCCATAGTGCCTACGAAGTCGTGGACGCCGACGCGGTTGGTATGGGCCAACGCGTTCTGCGCGACAAAGGCTGGACGCACGCGTGGGGCATCGGCCGCCATATTCTCGGCAGCCAGATATTCGACTACTGGCAGGACCCGTGGGGCGACAAGCATGAGCACTACTGCGACGGCGATCTGTTCACGTCCGCCGCGCCAACGGGCATTCATGCCGTGAGCCGCGAGGCGATGGCTCAGTGGGGTCCCACGATGCCACGCAGTTTCACGAGGCCCCGATTCACTCCCGCGAGCATTGCCGCATTGATTTCGAATTTGCGACGCTGCCCAGATCTCACGCTGAGCAAGCTGAAGACGCTGGCCAGAATTTTCGCGTAACACCACACCTTTTATTTGAATCCGGAGATCGACCTATGCCAGTTCACGTTCTGCATTACCTGCATGAGGGCCGCGCACATTGGGGCGTCGTGGCCGATGGCGCTATTACGCCCATCCCCGGTGAGTTCAAGTCCACCGCGGAGTTCATCGAGGCCAATCCTGTCGAGCAGTTGCTGTACCTCGACGGCCAGAAGATCTCGGAGTCCGACGTGCAGTGGCTCTCGCCTGTTACGGCAGATCAGCAGTTCATCTGCCAGGGCGCCAATTACCGTCAGCATATGATCGAGTCCGGCTTGGACCCCGATGTGAAGAAGTTCAACATGATCTTCACGAAGGCGTCTAGCTGTATCGTTGCCGCCGATTCCCGGTTGGTAAAGCCCAAAGAGGTGCAGTTTCTCGACTACGAGATCGAACTCGGCCTTGTTCTCAAGCGCAACGTCACATGCCGCCAAACGGTTACCGACGAGAATCTCCACGACTTCGTAGCGGGCATCGTCATCGTGAATGACTATTCGGCGCGCGATATCCAGATTCCGCAAATGCAGTTTTACAAGGGCAAGAGCTACCGTACGTTTGGCCCTGTCGGTCCATACCTCTGTCTGCTTCAACAGCAGGACTTTCCCAAGCTGAAGGAGCTCAAGCTGACGCTGACTGTGAACGGCGCGGTTCGCCAGAGCGATTCGACGGCGGGACTCGTCTACGGTCCGGCGGAGACTTTGACTGAACTCTCCGGAGTGCATGACCTGTACGCAGGCGACCTGCTCGCGACCGGGACGCCGTCCGGCTGCGCGCTCATCGTTCCATCGCCCGAGAAGCAGCGCGCCGCGGCGCAACTTCCAGAAGCGGAAAAGTGGCGCATGTTCCTCAAGATGCAGTCCGAGCGGCCGCAGTATCTCAGTATGGGAGACGTGGTGGAAGCGCGTATCGCCAGCCCCGACGGTTCGATCGACCTCGGGGTGCAGCGTAACCTGGTCGTCGCAGAGGCAGCATGAAAGGCGTCGCCAACCTACAGGATGTTCTTGCTATCGAAGCGCAAGGACAACCGGCCGATCTGCCGTCAAACACCTACGAGATGATCTGCCGGGGCGCCGCAATCGATCCATCGGCACCGGCGCTTTCGTATTTCGCAACTGCCGACGATTACGCGAACGCGAAGCACTGGACGTACAGCGAACTGCTGCGCGATATCACGCGCACGGCGAACATGCTGTCGCGCCTCGGCGTACAGCGCGCCACCGTCGTCGCCTATGTGCTGCCCAATTTGCCCGAGACGCATTGTGTGATCTGGGGCGGCGAGGCGGTGGGGATCGTCTGTGCGATCAACCCGATGCTCGAAGGCGAGGCGATCGGTCAATTGCTGAAGGCGTCGGGCGCTGCCGTGCTTGTCACGCTGGCACCGTTCCCAGGCACTGACGTCTGGCAGAAGGTGAAGCCGGTTCTGCATAAGGTGCCTTCGCTCAGGCATGTCGTGCTGGTCGATCTCGCCGGCGAATGCTCGCCGCAGCACGAACCTGTCGGCGAGAGTCGCGCCGTGACCTCGCAGATTGAGTTCCACGATTTCGCGACGGCAGTTGCGCGCGAGTCGGGCGAGGCGCTTTGCACCGCGCAGCAGATGAATGCGGACGACGTGTCCTCCTATTTCTGCACGGGTGGCACGACCGGGTTGCCCAAGATCGCGATGCGCCGACACGGCAACGAAGTGGCCAACGCGTGGAGCGCCGGCCGGTTCCTTGGGCAGAGCGTCGGACCCGGTAAGACGATCTTCTGCGGACTACCACTCTTTCACGTCAACGCCGTGACGGTGACGGGTCTGCTGCCATTTTCGCGCGGCGCGCATGTCGTGCTCGGTACTGCACAGGGTTATCGGGGCGAGGGCGTCGTCAAGCGTTTCTGGGAAATCGTCGAGCACTACCGGATCAACTTTTTCAGCGGCGTGCCGACCCTCTATGGTTCATTGATGGAGGTTCCAGTCGAAGGCCGGGATATCGGTTCACTCGAATACGCACTATGCGGCGCCGCACCCATGCCAGTTGAGTTGCTCCGCGCATTTCAGGCTCGCACGGGAATAAGAATTCTCGAAGGTTACGGTCTCACGGAAGGCAGTTGCGTCAGCAGCGTCAACCCGCCGCTCGGCGAACGCCGGGCCGGCTCGATCGGTCTGCGTCTGCCCGGTCAGGCGATGAAAGCAGTGGTGGTCGACGAAGCCGGAAGCTACGTCCGGGACTGCGCTGCAAATGAAGTCGGACAGTTGCTGATCTCCGGCCCGAATGTATTCGTCGGCTATGCGAGAGCAGAACAGAACAGCGGCATCTGGATGGATACGGGAGACGGCGGCCGTTGGCTTAACACGGGCGACCTCGGCCGTTGTGACGCCGACGGTTACTTCTGGCTCACCGGCCGCAAGAAAGAGCTGATTATCCGGGGTGGACACAACATCGATCCCGCGGCAATCGAAGAACCGCTGCATCGTCATCCGGCGGTACGCCTCGCCGCCGCAGTGGGCCGCCCGGATACACACGCAGGCGAGCTGCCCGTCGCCTATGTTGAAATGAAGCGGGGCATGAGCGCAACAGAGGCGGAATTGTTCGATTTCCTGCGTGGCGAGATTCAGGAGCGCGCCGCGCTGCCGAAGGCGATCCGCATTGTCGACTCCATGCCGTTGACCGCTGTGGGCAAGATTTTCAAGCCCTCGCTCAAACGGCGCGAGACGGTAGACGCAGTTGATTGCGCTCTTGCGGCGGTCGGCATCGAAGGCGCCAGCATTAGCGTCGTTGAAGACGCAACAACGGGTCTTGCGCTGCGCGTTGAACTGCCCGATCTCGCGCTGGAGGCTTTGGCCGCCTCGGCACTCGCACGCTTTCCGTTCGCCCTTTCGTTTTCTTGTGTGCGCCAGCAGCAGGAGCGATGAAGCCGCCGTAGCAGGGACGCGACGATAGGGCATCGTCGCAAGCAAGGACGTTTGCGCGCATTGCTTATTCATCGCACGTGCAACGACTCAGTTAATTTAGTACGACTATTAAAAAGTTAAAAGAATGCCTCACTAATGGCATGGACAAGCCCAATTCGTAACAGTTGCGGCAACTGGAGACAGGAGAAAACAATGATGAAGCAGAGGAGAACCGGCATTGCCGGAGCGGTGGCGTGCGTCTGCGGGATCGCGCTGACTGATGCGGCCCACGCGCAGAGCGCAGGCAGCTTGACGCTGTCGCTCGGATGGTTGCATGTGGCGCCACAAGGCCACGCAACGCCGCTCACGGTCGAGAGCGTCGGCGGGCAGCCGGTGAATCAGACGCTCACAGGCACGGGGGCGCATGCATCGACGTCGGATACGGTGGGGATCACAACCGAATACTACGTGACGGACAACATCGGCGTTGCGGCGCTTCTGGGTTTTCCNGTGAANGTCGATCTGATTGGGGANGGGACGNTCGCGAAGTACGGCAATCTCGGCACGACGAAGCCCATGCCGCCGGCGATNGAACTTCGCTATCACCTGTTTTCGGCCGGCTCNGCGTTCCGGCCATTCGTAGGGCTCGGCGTGAACTATACGTGGTTCACACAGGTACGGGCTACTAACAAAGCGTTCGTCGAAGGAAGCTTTGGACCCGGCGGATCGGCGCACGCGACGCTTAGTTCGTCGTGGAATCCGGTATTCGAGCTGGGCGCAAGTTACGCGCTCACAAAGCACTGGTCTGTTGGAAGCAACGTCAACTACATGCCGGTCAAGACCAACCTGACCTTGCACGGGCAGACCGCCACGGGAACCCAGGTCGTGTCGAAATCCACGCTCAGGCTGGATCCCGTCAGCGTTTTCGTGAACGTGGCGTACACGTTCTAGCGCAAGTCCGCCCGCTGCGCTTCCAACACAAAGCTCACATAGGATCGAATGATGAAACGACAGGTCCTCAAGACCATTCTTTTTGCGCTGCCCAAAGTTCTCGAACTGACGGCGCGCCGCTTTCCGGCTTATCGACATCGTTTGAAAGAGCACGACCTGGTCGCCTCGATCGGATTGATGGATGAAAGCATGGGGCGCGCAATCCAGATAAAGAACGGGCGAGTCCGTTCTCTTGCAGACAGGCGCCGAAAGCCGGACGTACGCATCGCATTCAAGGATGTCGCCACCGCGCTCAAATTCCTCTCTCCACGTCCCGATCAGGCCGAGATCGTGCATGCAGCGAAGAATTTCAAGGTCGTGACGGAAGGCGACGACGAACTGCTGGTCTGGCTCATGCAAACACTGAGCATGATGCAAACCGTCAGCCTGCCGATGGGTACGCCGATGCGCGATGGCACGCGGCGCTATGCGACCTGCACGAATGGCGGGCCGTTGTTCGTCTATGTAAAGGATGGCCGCATCGTCCGGGTCACGCCGATAGACCTGGATCGCTCCGATGCGCCAAGCTGGGAGATCGAGGCGCGCGGACGCCGTTTCAGCCCGCCGCGACGAGGCATGGTCGCGCCGCATGCGTTGGCGATCAAGTCACTCGTCTACTCGGACAAGCGCATCCTTCACCCGATGAAGCGGGTCGACTTCGACCCTGATGGCGAACGCAATCCGCAAAACCGCGGCACGTCCGGCTATGTGCCGATCAGTTGGGACGAGGCTCTCGACATCGTCTCGCGGGAGATCAACCGGCAAAAGCGCGTTCACGGTCCCGGTTCGATCACGTTTCCGATGTCTTCCCATCACCAATGGGGCAATGTCGGCTACTACCTGAGCGCGCTGACCCGGTTTGCGAACCTGATCGGGTTCACCCGCGTGGCCGCGAATCCGGACAGTTGGGAGGGATGGTATTGGGGGGCGATGCATCACTTCGGCAACTCGATGCGGGTCGGCGTGCCGTCCGGCTACGGCGGCGTCGAAGATTGCCTGAAGGAAGCGGAAATGATCGTATTCTGGTCTTGCGACCCGGAGAGCACCAATGGCGCATACGCCGGGTTCGAAGGAACGGCGAGGCGTCTGTGGGCGAAGGAGCTTGGTATCGAGTTCGTGCACATCGATCCGCACTGTAATCCCACCGCCCAACTGTTCGGCGGACGGTGGATTCCCGTGCGACCGCAAACCGATGCGGCGCTGGCTACTGCCATCATGCACGTATGGGCCGTGGAAGGCTTATATGACGAAGACTACGTTGCCACGCGCACGACCGGCTTCGACGAATGGCGTGCCTATCTGCTCGGCGAATCCGACGGTGTGCCGAAGACGCCGGAATGGCAGGAGCCGGAAACCGGCGTTCCTGCAAAAGACGTTCGCGCGCTCGCGCGGCGGTGGGGGAACAGGAAGGTCTATCTCGCCGTCGGCATGACAGGGGCGGGATTTGGCGGCGCGGCACGTGGAGCCACGGGCGCGCAATGGGCGCGCTGCATGGTCATGATGATGGCGATGCAAGGCTGGGGCAAGCCGGGCGTCAATTTCGGCTGCCTGGAGATCGGGGTCCCACACGATCTGCAGTTCTATTTTCCTGGCTATGCGGACGGCGGCATGTCCGGCGACCTGGCCTGGACCGCGAACGCGGTGAACAACTACCAGCGCATGCCGCACATTCTCACCATGAACCCGGTCAAGCAGATGGTGCCCCGCCAGCAACTGCCCGACGCGATCATCAACGGCCATGCGACCGGATATCTATGGGACGGCATTTCTCAGGAAGCGCAATTTGCGCCGTTCAGTTATCCGATGCCCGGTTACTCGCCCATCCACATGATCTACCGATATGGCGGCTCTGCCTTCAGCACGGTGACCCGATCCGGACGCTGGGCCGAGGCTTACCGGCACCCGAGTATCGAGTTCGTGGTGAACCAGTCGATCTGGATGGAAGGCGAGGCGCAGTTCGCCGACATCATCCTGCCCGCGTGCACATCGCTCGAGCGATGGGACATCGGCGAATGGTCGAATTCCGGCGGCTACGCACATCATGGTTTCAGCACGGTCAATCATCGCATCATGACCATGCAGCACAAATGCATCGAGCCACTGGGCGAGTCGCGCTCCGACTACGACATTTTCACTGCCATCTTGAGCCGGCTCGGCCTCGGCGGCGTGTTCACCGAGGGATGCAGCGAACTCGACTGGGTCAAGCGCGTGTTCGAATCGTCGGATTTACCCGATCACGTTTCGTGGCGAGATTTCTGCCGCAAAGGCTATTTCGTCGTGCCACCCGAGAAAGCGGAATTACGCCAGCCGCCGGATATGCGCTGGTTCGCGCAGGGGCGTCGCAAGGACTTGCAGGAACCGCATCCGCTGCCTTCGCAGCATGCCGAAAAATTCGGCATGGGACTGCAAACGCCGAGTGGGAAGTTCGAGTTCATTCCCGAACTGCTCAAGCGCCATACCGCGGACAACCCTGAGCGGCCGCCGCTGAACCGCTATATCCCGTCGTGGGAAGGACTGCGCTCGGACCTGGCTCACCGGTACCCATTGCAGCTGATCGCCACGCACAGCCGTTACAGCTTTCATACGCATTGTGACGGCAAGAATTCATCCATCAACAGTGTCGAGGATCATCGCGCGCTCATCGGCGGTCACCGTTTCTGGCTCCTCAGGTTGAGCGCGGCCGATGCGGCGATGCGATGCATCGGTCATCGCGATCTCGTCAAGGTCTACAACGACCGCGGAGCCGTGATCTGCGCGGCCGACGTTTCGCCGCTGGTCGCCGCAGGGGTCGTCAAGTCATATGAGGCGAGCGCCGAGTTTCAATTGATCGAAGATCGACGGCGAGCGCGTCGAAATTGGTGGCTGCATGAATATGCTGACACCCGACCGGCCCCAAACGGCAGGAACGAGCAGCATGAGCCCGAATTCATGCCTCGTACAGGTCGAAAAATGGCGAGGCGCCGAAGCGTTTCTGCTCGCCCGCGCAGCGTAAGGAGCACAGCGTGAAAAAATGGAATCTGATTATCAAGGTCGGACGTTGCGAGAACTGCCAGAACTGCGTCATCGCCGCGCGCGACGAGCACGTCGGCAACGACTTCCCCGGTTACGCCGCGCCCGCTGCGGCCGGCGCCGCGAGCCCCATCAGGATCTTGCGCCGTGTGCAGGGCCGCTCGCACATGGTCGACACGACGTACCTGCCCGTAATGTGCAATCACTGCGACGACGCGCCATGCGTGCGAGCGGGTGACGGCGCCGTTCGCAAACGTGCCGACGGCATCGTCATCATCGATCCTGACAAGGCGCGCGGGCGGAAAGATATCGTTAAGTCCTGCCCTTACAAGGCGATTGTGTGGAACGAGGAACTGCAACTGCCGCAGACGTGGATCTTCGACGCCCACCTGCTCGACGGGGGTTGGCAGCGTCCCAGATGTGAACAGTCATGCCCGACTGGCGTGTTCGAAACGGTCAAGCTGGACGACGCAAAGATGGCCGAAAAGGCCGGGCAGGAAGGGCTGAAGGTCTTGCAACCGCGTCTCGGCACGAAACCTCGGGTCTGGTACAGCGGCCTTGAGCGCTGGGAAAGCTGCTTTATCGGTGGAAGCGTGAGTGCCGAGGTGAAAGGCATCGTCGAGTGTGTGGCCGATGCAGTGGTTGTGTTGTACGCGCGTGGCGAGAAGATTGCCGAAACGGTGTCGGACGCGTTCGGCGATTTCCGGTTCCTGGGCCTCGCAAAGGACAGCGGCCTCTACCGGGTGCAGATAGTTCACGCGCTCGGCAAGGCGTCGCGTGAATGTGAACTGGGCGAAAGCGTCTACCTCGGCGACGTCAACGTCGCGCAGGCGGCGACCGCAACCGAGCCCGCGTAACGTCAGGACGAACGTGCTTGCCGGGACGGTTCGCCATTTCCATTCCTGTTTTGTAAATTGACAATGTAATCAGTCATGATTTATATATACAAACATGGCCGGTGCGCCGCTCGGTGCACCGGTAGAGCTGTCGAGCAACCCGCCATCTGACACGTTCGCTGAGGCTCGGCGAGTCCAGACGGCAACGTCACCGGTGAGCTATGCGATGAAGCACGAACGCCTGACGCGCGCGCGGAGGAAACAGCAGACGCGAGAGCGTCTGTTCGAGGCTGCGCGGAGCGTTTTCCTTGAAAAGGGTTTGGCCGCGACGAGCGTAGAGGACATCGTCAAGGCGGCGGGTTATACGCGCGGCGCCTTCTACTCCAACTTCCACTGCAAAGAGGAACTACTGCTGGAACTGCTCCGTCGCGATGTCGACGAGGCAAGTGCGCGTCTGCAGTCCATGGTCGCGGAGCGGGGCGACGATATGAGCTCGCGCGCGATCGCGTATTACAGCCGCTGCTTTCTGCCAAGCGATTCCTTTCCGCTATGGCTGGAGGCGCATCTCATTGCGCGCCGCGACAGCGCATTCCGGGAGCGCGTGAATGCGCTCCGCCACGAACAACTGGAAGAAGTCAGCGCCTATTTGCGAGCGAATGTCATGCATGGTGGCTGCGAGCTGCCTTTGCCGCAGGACGCCGTCGCGTTGACGCTGATGAGCCTGTGCAATGGCTTGCACTTCTTGAAGATATGCACGCCGCAGGCAGTCAGCGACGAGGCGATTCAGTCCCTGGTCGGCGAGCTTATTTCAGATGCGCTGCGGCAACTGTCACCGGAAAAACGTCAGGACGTGAAGTGCACCGGCGTAACAGCGTCGTGCGTCTGAGCCATTGAGCGTGGCCGTTCGTCTGTATTAACGAGCGCGATATCGGGGTAGGGCAACAATCTTCGGCGTCAGTTGAACGCAACGAATCTATAGACGACAAAAAACCCCGTAAGACGTTGACCTTACGGGGTTTCTCGAACTACTGCGGCTTACGCCGGAACAACTGTGGTGCCCAGGA
>Ga0058694_1000771_pt1 | contig 14431 bp, 12 predicted proteins | sample AgamicOrSfrz_FD_55041 | JGI IMG/M metagenome (GOLD analysis project Ga0058694, IMG submission 55041) | Agave microbial communities from Guanajuato, Mexico - Or.Sf.rz | ecosystem: Host-associated > Plants > Phyllosphere > Phylloplane/Leaf | place: Guanajuato, Mexico | collected 2012-05-30 | reverse complement strand
GCCGGCGCGACGGAGATCGCCAAGGTGCTGTTCTTCATCTTCGTGGTGATTTTCCTCGTCACCTTGCTGATGGGCGTGATGCGGCGCTGATCACCGCATCGGCTGTATAAGCGGAGGAATACCCGCCCCGGCGCGTGCGAACAACCTCTTGCAATACCTGCCACGGTGTATTGCAATAGTTGCCGCTCACGCCGGGCTTCTCCGCAACGCAGCACGCGCATCGCGCTATACGTGTGCCGCCAGTCTTCAGCGTGTTCCACGCGCCACTCCAGCATTCCCTCGTCTGTATCTGCTTCATTCCTCCGACAGCACGCGCGAGTCGCTCTCCCGCATGCCCAGATGCAACTCCTCGCATAGAAAACCTTGCAACGTCTGCACCGCTGCCTCCTGCGCGCCCGCGACCTCGCGCGTGAACAGGCCGAAATCCGCAGCGGGCGCATCGGGCAAGCCATCGGCACGACCCAGAATTCTCATGGACTCCGAACGAATATTGCCTTCGAGCAATACCGACACACCGAGCCCCGCTTCGACCGCCGACTGCACCGCCGGCAAGCTCGTGCTCGTACACACAATGCGCCAGCCGATGCCCGCGCGGCGCAGCGCCGTCAACACATTCTGTTGCCACAGACATGTGTCGCCGAAAGCGACCAGCGGTAAGAGCGCTTCGGCGTCGCGCGAATAGCCGCGCGCGCCGACCCAGAACAGCGGTTGAGTCCATGTGAGCAAAGGCGTGCCGTTCACCAACGCGGGATCGGCAACGACCACATCGAGGCCGCCGTCTACGAGCCGCCTGGATAAAGCGGCGCTGCTGTCCACGACGATTTCGAGCGCGACCCGCGGATAGGCAATCGAAAAACGCCGCAACGCACGCGGCAAACGACCGACGGCGATGTCCTCGAGCATGCCGAGCCGTACCGTGCCCGACACCTGCCCCGCGCTCAACGCACGCCGCGCATCGGCACCCGCGCCGAGAATCGCGTGCGCGTACGGCAGCAGCAGATGGCCGGCTTCGGTGAGTTGCACGCCGCGTGGCGAACGGTCGAGCAGCCGCTGACCGAGGTCTTCTTCAAGACGGCGCAACTGCATGCTCACCGCGGCCTGGGTGCGTGCGAGACGGATTGCGGCCACGCCCACCGCGCCCGTCTCCGCGACGGTGACAAATGTGCGAAGCAGACTGCTGTCGAGGTCACGGGTCATCACGATTGTTGAAGTCGGCATAAGAAATATCAACTTATCTTAGTAGCGCGGGAGCCGATAAGATAGCGTGAACATTCACACAGCGACGCGAAAAAACCATGCAGGACACGACAATCAAGTGCGCAGCCGCGCCCGACCCGGCCGACGTCAAACCTGCGCGCGCCGCGGCCGGTGCAGCGTTGCTGTGCGTGCTGTCCATGTCGAGCGTCCAGTTCGGCGCCGCGCTTTCCGAACCGACCATGTCGGTCTACGGCTCGCTCAGCACCACCTGGCTGCGGCTCTGCTGGGCCGCCCTCGTGCTCGCAGTGCTGGTAAGGCCGCGCGTTCGCAGCTACTCGCGCGCGCACTGGTTCGCCGCGGGCGCGCTCGGCGCCGCGATGGCCGGCATGACGTTGTGTTTTTTCGCGGCGCTTCAACGCATTCCACTCGGCCTCGCGGTGGCGATCGACTTTCTCGGGCCGCTGACGGTGGCAACCCTGGCCGTGCGCCGTGCACGCGCGCTTCTATGGCCCGCGCTGGCGATTGCCGGCGTCGTGCTGCTTTCGCGCGATCGCGGCGGCTGGGTGGGCGAACCGCTCGGCGTATTCCTTGCGCTTGCCGCCGCCTGCGGCTGGGGCAGCTACATCGTGTTGATGAAAAAGACCGGCAAGCTCTTCGCGGGTCTGGAAGGCCTGTCGGTCTCGCTGATCGCAGCGGCGCTCGTGGCCACGCCTTTCGGTCTCGCACAAAGCGGCATACACGTGGCCGCAGGCCAACTCGCGGCGACCGCCGGCCTTGCGATACTCGTTCCTCTATTGCCCTATGCGCTGGAAATGGTGGCGTTGCGTCATATGCCCGCAGGTTCGTTCGGCATCCTGATGAGTGTAGAGCCAGCCATCGGTGCGGTGGCAGGCTTTGTCGTATTGCATCAGCCGATGGGTATTCTGCAGATCGCGGGCACGTTGTTCGTGGTGGCCGCGAGTGTCGGCGCGGTGGTGGCCGCGCGGTAGCGACGGCGCATTGCGAGCCGTCGAGCGTGCCGTGCAGTAAGGACCACGCAACTGCGGGAGCGCATGCGCGGCTAAGCCATGTTCTCGGCTTCGTATAGACGCCGCCCGGCAGCGTCCTTCGCGCCGACAATCGGCTCGAAATCGATCGGCCATTCAATGCCGATGTCCGGATCGCTCCACAAGATGCAGCGCTCCAGTTCGGGAAACCAGTACTCGGTTGTTTTCCACAGACACTCGGCGACGTCGGAAAGCACGACGAAGCCATGCGCGAAGCCCGGCGGCACCCAGATCTGCCGATGGTTTTCCGCGCTCAGGTGCGTCCCGCACCACTTGCCGAAGTTCGGTGAATTGAGCCGCACGTCCACGGCGACATCGAAAATTTCGCCTGCCACGACCTGCATGAGCCGGCCTTGCGGACGTTGGACCTGGTAGTGCAATCCGCGCAGCACGCCATGCACCGCGCGCAGATGCCGGTCTTGCACGAAGTCGAAACCGCGTGCGACGTCGGCGGTAAACTCGTCCGCGGCAAAGCTCTCATAACAGAAACCGAATGGGTCGCCAAACACCTCGGGCTCGATGAGTTTCACTTCCGGCAGTGCCGTTGCCAACACCTGGTTGCCCATGCCACTGTGCCCGTAAGAAACTGCTCGACAAAGAACGAGGACACCGCCGCGCGTCCGCGCGGCGGCCTTGAAACGCGCCTGCCCTACAGACGCGCTCTACTGTCAGAGCTCCGAGGAGGCAAGCCGGCTGCGGGCGCGATATTCGGTTGGCGATAGCGCCATGCGCTTGCGGAAGATCTTTGCAAGGCGGTCGCCGTTGCCGGTGCCGCTGCGCCGCGCGATCTTGTCGACCGGCAGTTCGGTTTCAGTGAGGAAGTTGCAAGCAATGCGCAGACGCACCTGCAACAGGTAGTCGGACGGCGTGACGTGCATCTCATGCTTGAAACGACGCAGGAAATTGCGCTCACTCATCGCGGCGACCTGGGCTGCGTCGGCAACCGACACCGGACGATCGCAGTTCGCTTCCATCCAGCGCGCGGCCGCGCGGATTTTTTCCGCCACGCTCAGCGTGCCGCCCTCGGCGGGCAGCGGAACCCACGTCGCAGCCATGCCAGGCATCACGCGTTCGGCAACGCTGCGCGCCAGTTCTGCGCCTAGATCGCGCTTGATGAACATCAGCGCGCTGCGGGCGCAGTCATTGCGATCGTTGGACGCGCTGAGGATAGCGTCCGCCCCGCCGCGGCCATAGCGGCCGATTTGCAGCGCCTCCGGGTCGCCCGGATTGGCCGCCTCCAGCACGAGCCGCCCTTCGCCGATGGTTTCGATCGCACGAGTGCGTGCCTGCACCGAGCGCAGCCAGCCAAGCAGGCGCTGGTCGCGGGCCGCCTCATGCGCGCCGTGACCGCCGGCAATGAAAAGGACGTCGAAGCCCGTTCCATAGCGCGTGTCGATACGATCGGTCCAGATGCGCGCGGCCGACGAACTCGGCACGCTGCCGCCGTCGAGCGACAGGAACTGCACTTCATACGGCGGCTCTTCGCCTGGGCGCGTACCGGAGAGTTCGTTCGCGGTCTGGAACATTTCGACGACCGTACCGGGGCCAAGCAACCAGAAGCCGTCGAACAACAGCACACCAATTCGCCGCGCCGCTGTGCGCACATTGACAGCGGGCGTGTGTAACCAGGTAACCCTCGCGGAATCGACGTGGATGTGGGACATGGTCTTCCTCAAAATGTCTACGTGGTTGGACGAGGACGCGCGTTACTCCGACGATATGGATCAACTGATAATCGCTATTCAACATCGGTGAACGCCGCTTCACGCATTATCAGCGATGTTAGCCGAATGAATCCCGTTAGTAAATTTGAAAACAACGGAATTAGCCAGGCATTTAACGTCTGACGAAAATTATTCTCATTTGATGCAAGTAATAATTAGCCGACGCNTGAATCCGGNGCGGAAAAACCTACCGCGCGCNGCCGCCGAGCCCTGCGAGCCGCGGCTGAGCGGGACCGCAGCCCGCCTCGCTTTCCCCNTGGAATGCCGTGTGCATACGCCCGNCGGCGTGTGCGGCNTTGGAGCGCTATCAAAACGTTTCAAAGCTGAACACACCGGNGCACCGCAATGGCCCTTTTAATTGGATTTGTTATTCGCACATTCGGAATGTGCCTTGTCAGCCGTGGTAATTAGCCCGCAACGATTCTAATCCAGCGATTATTCGTTTATGCGAACGTTTTAAAATCGCAAAAAATGTTTCATTTATGAAACATGATCTGTTTATTCTTCAGATTAATCGGCGCCACTGTAGAGCGGTTCCTTGCGTGAAACGCTAATTCNTCAGAAGATTGNGGATCGTGTGAAGCTTCCCGTTCGCGTACGCGNGGAAGNCGGCGCGCGACTCGCCTCGAACGGCGAGCCGCGTCGCAATGCTTAAAGGGTCAGCTCGAATGACTTTGCAAGGATGCCCGGCAATTGCATGCCGCCCGTCGCCCGCTCGCCCCACGTCCCATCGCTCAGAAGCAATTCGGCGTGCGCGCCGATCTGTTCGAGTTCGCTGCCAAGCAGGCGATACAGGCTGTCGTCGAACCGCATGGCTTCGAGCGGCGCGGCGATCTCTCCGTTCTCCACCCAGAAGGTCGCGAAGCGCGTCATGCCGGTGAGCCGGCAATTCATCCGGTCCGAAAAGTTCACGTACCACAAGTTGCCGATGTAAAGCCCGGTGCCCAGTTGCGCAAGCACGTCCTCGTCCATCAGGTCGCCAGGCTGCATGGCGAGCGACGCTGGCGATTCCTCGGCGAGCGCGCCGTTGGGCGTCAAGCCGTATTCCCTTGCGCTGCGTGCATTGGTCAGTTGCCCGGCACTGCGGCCCGCTGTGATCAGCGCAACGCTGTCGCGCAAGTAGCCGTCGTCGTTGAAGCCCGGTGTGATGCCAAGGCCGAGGTCTTCGCTGAGCGTGACGCGACGATCCAGCGCGATCTCGCCCACGTGCAGCTTGTACAACTCGCTGCGCGAACTGGCCTGCGCGCGCGCCGAAAAGCCGCGCCACGCCGTCACGCCCAATAGCTCCGCAAGTGCCGCCGGAGCGAGCCATGCGCGATAGCGTCCAGGCGCGAGCGCACGAGGCGCGCGAGCGAGCACCGCGAGACGCGTGGCAGCCTGTTGCACTTTGCCGGCGAAGACCGCATCGCTCCAGTCGTCGCCGGCATATGTGGTCTTGATTGCCCGACCGCTCGGGTCATAGAGCGACCAGCTGAAATTGAAGTTGTCGACTTCGTACCAGCCGCGGCTGCCACCCGTCGACGCAAAGCCGCGCACGATGGTGCCGCCCGCATAAAAGCCCACGAAATCGAGGCCGCGCGCGCATTCGGCGACGACGCGCAACAAGCCGTGCGGATCCGGCAATCTGCCCGAACGCCGCGTGGTGCGCTGCCATGCGGACGTATCGAACAGCAGGTGCGGATCGTCGGCGGCATCGCGCAGNCCCTCGCGCAACGTGGCCAGCGCGGCGCGCACTTCGTCGATGTCCTGCTCCAGCTCGCCGCACACCGTCAACGTTGAATANGCCTGACGCGCGCCGTCNATNAGACGCANGGTCAGCTTGCCTTGCGAGACGGTGCCGCTTTGCCGCACTTTGCCCGCGTTGAAGCGAATGAAGTCGGACTGCTCGCCGGCAAACGAACTGAGCGTAGTTTCGCCGCGTTGCTGGAGACGCTCGATCGCATCGGCGAGCGACGTGAAGTGCCGCTGCCAGTCCACGGCATGCGCGGCGCGCGGTGACATGAAGTCGCTCATCACGCGCCTCCGAACACGTCGACATTGCTGAACACGCAAGCGGGCGACGCGTGGCCCACGCGAATGATCTGCGCCGGTTCTCCCTTGCCGCACATCGACGTGCCATACACTTCGCGCGTGTCGGCGTTGCCGACCGCGCTCAAGCTGCGCCAGAAATTCGCGGAAATGCCGCGATAGTTCGGCTGCTTGACGATCTGCGTGAGCTTGCCGTTCTCGATCAGTTGCCCGAATTCGCAGCCGAACTGGAATTTGTTGCGATGATCGTCAATCGACCAGGACGTGTTGGTGCGCATCAGAATGCCGTGTTCGATGTTGCCGATCATCTCGTCGAGCGAACTGTCGCCCGGCTCGATATTCAGGTTCGCCATGCGGTCGATCGGCGGCCGGTTCCAGTTCGACGCACGCGAATTCGCCACGCCCGGCATGTCCGCGCGTTGCTGCGAGAGCGCGCCGCCAAGCGGCCGCTCCAGCACGCCGTTGCGAATCAGATATTCCTTGTGCGCTTCGGAGCCGTCGTCGTCGAATGCGTAGGCTGCGGCTTCTTCGCGCAACTCGGGGTCGAAAGTCACGTTCAGCAGTTCAGAGCCGTAGCGGTAAGAGCCGAACATGTCCGGCTTCACGAAGCTCCAGCCGGCGAAATTGCGCTCGTCGCCGAGAATCCGGTCGAGTTCCAGCGGATGGCCGATCGACTCGTGAATCTGCAGCATCATCTGATCGGGCATCAGCAGAAGGTCGCGCTTGCCCGACGGGCAGTTTGGCGCGGCGAGCAATTGCAGCGCCTCGGCGGCGACGCGCGGGCCGCAGCCGTCGAAACCGAAGCGCGCCAGCACGTCCATGCCGCCCTGTCCGAGCGTGCCGTAGTTGCCGCCGAGTGTGCGCACTTGCGTGTCGCCATTCGCATGCGCGGCCACGCTCAACTGCGGCATCACGAAGCGGAACCGCTGATCGATACGCACGCCGTCGCCGGTCATATAAAGCTGATCGGTATGAATGATCTGCATCGCGGCCACGCGCTCGACGATGCGCGAATCCAGCTTCGCCGCCGCGCATTCGGCGCCGAGCCGGTCGATCCACTCGGCGCGGCCCGGCAGCGTGTGCTGCGCATTCGGCGACACGTACTCGCCACTCGCCGACGGACGCGCCACTTCGCGATGATCGATCAACGACAATGCCGCGCTCGCCTCGGCGCGTGCGGTGGCGAGATCGAGCGCCTGCTGCAAGCCCGCCGCCGACAGATTCGCCGTCGCCGCGTAGCCGGCTCCCGCGCCGACCCACGCGATGAGCATCGCGCCACGATCGCGCACGGTGCGCAGCGGTTGCGCGATATCGTTGCGAACCTCGTGATCGTCGATCTGTTCGTCGACAATGCGCAGCGACCAGAACTCCGCGCGGCTCTTAAGCGACCGGGCGGCCTGCGCCCAGCGTTCGTCAATCATTCACACTCCTTGGAGTTTGCGCGGAATCCGGCCGCGCCATCAGCAGCGACGAGGCCAGAAGCGATCGTGTATAGGGATGCGACGGCGCATGCAAAACTTCGAGCGTATCACCGGCCTCGACGACCCGCCCGGACTTCATGACGATCACACGGTGCGCCATGGCCCGCATCACCGCGAGATCGTGCGTGATGAGAAGGTAGCTTAGCTTGCGCGTTTTCTGTAAATGTACCAGCAGAGCGAGCACCTGCTGCTGGATCGACACGTCGAGCGCGCTCGTCGGTTCATCGAGCACCAGAAGTTCCGGCTCCACTGCAAGCGCCCGCGCAATCGCAATCCGTTGACGCTGCCCGCCGGAAAACTCGTGCGGATAACGCGGCATCGCGTCGGCGGGCAGCCCCACTTCCTCCAGCAGACTGGCAACGCGTGCACGCCTCGCCTTTGCGTCGATCTCGGACCGGTGCACGGCAAGACCTTCACCGACGATCTGCTCCACCGTCATGCGCGGCGACAGCGAGCCGAACGGGTCCTGGAACACCACCTGCATGCGCGAGTACAACGCACGCCGCGAAGCAGCCGTCTTCAACACCGACAACGGCATGCCGTCGATATGCACATGACCCGCAGCAGCCCTGTTCAAACCGAGCACGGTTGCCGCNAGCGTCGATTTCCCCGATCCCGATTCGCCTGCAATGCCGAGGGTTTCGCCGCGCCGCACGCTCAAATCGACGTCATGCACCGCGCGAAACGTGGAGCGGCCGAACAGCGATCGCCAACCTTTGGCGGGCGTGCTGTAGTCGACGGAAAGCCCCTGCACTTCGAGCAGACGGCGCGCGCCTTTTTCGAGCGGCGCTATGGAGCGGCGCGGCTCGCTGTCGAGCAAACGCTGCGTGTACGGATGCCGCGGATCGTCGAACAACGCTTGCGTCGTATTCGTTTCGACCAGCACGCCCTTCTCCATCACCGCGACGCGCTGCGCGAAACGCCTGACGAGATTCAGATCGTGCGTGATCAGCAATACCGCCATGCCGCGCTCGGCGGCTTCCTGTTCCTGGAGTTCGATCAACAGGTCGACGATCTGCTGGCGCACGGTCACGTCGAGCGCGGTAGTGGGCTCGTCGGCGAGCAGCAGGCGAGGACGGCACGCGAGCGCCATCGCGATCATCGCGCGCTGGCGCTGGCCGCCTGACAACTGATGCGGAAAACTGTCGATGCGGCGCTCCGGCTCCGGAATGCCGGTGCGCCTGAGCAACTCGATGCCGCGCGAGCGTGCCGCATTCGGCCGCAAGCCCTCGTGCAGGCGCACGCTTTCCGCGATCTGCTTGCCGATCGTAAAAAGCGGATTGAGCGCGGTCATGGGTTCCTGAAACACCATGGCCACGTCCGCGCCGCGCAGCCCGCGCATTTGCTGCTCGGTCTTGCTCAACAGGTCTTCACCGTCGAGCAGAATGCGTCCGCTCAAATGCGCGTGGTCGACGAGCCGCAGAATGGACAACGCGGTGACGCTCTTGCCCGAGCCCGATTCGCCGACGAGCGCAACACGCTCGCCACACGCGATGGAAAGATTAAGATCGCGCACCGCGAGCTTGTCGCCGAAACGCGCGGAAAAGCGCTCGATTTCCAGCAGCGGCCGGTCGTTCGACGTGACGCTCATCGCGGCGCCCCCCCGAATGCTGAACCGCGCGAACGCGTGTCGAGCGCATTGCGCAGCGCGTCGCCGATAAAAGTCAGCAGCAGCAACGTGACCACGAGCGCGGCGAACGCCGACACCGAAATCCACCAGGCGTCCAGATTGTTTTTACCCTCCTGCAATAACTCGCCGAGGCTCGGCGTCGGCGGCGGCACACCGAGCCCGAGAAAATCGAGGCTGGTCAGCGACAGGATCGCCGCGCTCATCCTGAAAGGCAGGAACGTGATNACCGGCGTGAGACTGTTCGGCAANACATGNCGCCAGATGATCTGCCCGTTNGACAGGCCCATCGTGCGTGCNGCTTTGACATAGTCGAGCGAACGGTTGCGCAGGAACTCCGCGCGAACGTAGTCGGACAGCACGAGCCAGCCGAACATCGACAGAAGAATGAACAGCAGCCACAGCGTCGGCTCGAAGATCGACGCGAAGATGATGAGCAGATACAGGTCGGGCATCGAACTCCATATCTCGATCAGGCGCTGGCCGATCAGATCGGTGCGCCCGCCGTAAAAGCCCTGTACCGCGCCCGCCGCTACGCCAATCAGCACGCCCGAGACCGTGAGCGCGAGCGCCATCGACACCGACAGCCTGAAGCCGTAAAGAAGCCGCGCGAGCACGTCCCGCCCGTATTGATCGGTGCCGAGCCAGTTCGACGACGTGGGCGGCGCCGGATACGGATGCGCGGCGAAATAGTCGATCGTGTCGTAGTGAAAGTGGTTCGGCGGATAGACCGCGAAGTTGCCGTTCGCCTCCAGCCGCGAGCGAATATACGGATCGAGGTAATTCGCGCGCGCCGGAAAATCGCCGCCGAAAAGCGTCTCCGGATAGTCCTTTACGATCGGGAAATAGTAATGCCCGTCATAGCGGACAACGAGCGGCCGGTCATTCGACAGCACCTCGCCGAGCAGGCTGAGAACGAACAGCGAAGCGAGGATCATGAGGCTCCAGTAGCCCAGACGCTGCTGCCGGAAGCGCAGCCACGTGCGCCGCCACGGAGACGGCACTATGCCGCGTGGCGCGGCGGACGCGTCATCGGTCAAGCCGGTTGAACTGGATACGCGGGTCGACGAGGACATAGCAGACGTCAGCAATGAGTTTGGTTACAAGGGCGATCAACGTGAAGAGAAAGAGCGAGCCCAGCACGACCGGGTAATCGCGGCGAATCACGGAGTCGTATGAGAGCTGGCCCATGCCGTCGAGTGAAAACAATGTCTCGATCAGCAGATTGCCGTTCAGGAACGCGCCGACGAACGCCGCCGGCAATCCGGTCAGCAGCGGAATCGCCGCGTTGCGCAGCACGTGTTTCCACAACACGTCGCGCTGGGTTGCGCCCTTTGCACGCGCGGTCAGCACATACTGACGGCCGATCTCTTCGAGAAACGTGTTCTTGGTGAGGATCGTGACGACCGCAAAATTGCCGACCACCGAGGCCGTGACCGGCAGCACGATGTGCCACAGATAATCGAGCAGCTTGCCGAACGTGCTCAGCTCACCGAAGTTATCCGACGTGAGACCGCGCATGGGGAATACCTGCCAGAAGGTGCCGCCGCCGAACAGCATCAGCAGCAGAACGCCCAGCACGAAGCCGGGAATCGCGTAGCCCGCGAGCACGAGCACGCTCGTCACGGTGTCGAAGCGCGAGCCGTTGCGCACCGCCTTGGCGATGCCGAGCGGCACCGAAACCAGATAGGTGAGCAGCACCGTCCAGAGCCCGAGCGTGATCGACACCGGAAGCTTCGAGCGGATCACGTCCCATACTCTTGCGTGCTGATAGTAGGACTGCCCGAGGTCGAAGCTCGCGTAGTGTTCGAGCATCAGCACATAGCGCTCGAGCGGCGGCTTGTCGAAGCCGAACTGTTTCTTGATCTGCTCGATCTGCTGCGGATCGACACCCTGACTGCCGTGATAACCGCCGCCGCCCGCCCCCGCGTCTCCGCCACGGCCAGCGCCGTGGCGGAGTTGCGTCATCACCTGTTCGACCGGCCCACCCGGCACGAACTGCGTGACGATGAAAGTCAGCGTGACGACACCGAGCAAGGTCGGCACCATCAACAGCAATCGTCTGAAAATGTACGCAAGCATGTCGCTTTCCGATGAACTCAATGTGACGCGGCCGGCCGTTTGGCGAACCAGTAGTCGATAACCCAATCCTCGTACTGGTACGAGGCCGGCACGATCTCCGGAAAACCGAGCGTGGTCTTGTAGCCAATGCGCGCGCCCGGCGCGTAATACTCGGGCACGAGGTAATAGGAGTTGATCAGCACGCGGTCGAGTGCGCGGGTTGCCGCCTGCAGATCGTCGAGCGTGGTCGCGGCGAGCGCGGCATGGATCAGCGAGTCGACTGCGGGCGAGCGGATCCCCGGGTAATTCTCCGAGCCCACCTGCGAGGCCGCCGCGCTGCCGAAGCGGCGCGCGAGTTCCACACCGGGAATGGTGACCGGCGGATAGATATACGTGGTCATGTCGAACTCGAAGTTGTCGATCCGCTTCTGATACAACGCACTGTCGATCTGGCGCAGATGCGCCTCTATTCCGAGGTTCGCCAGCGCCTGCATATACGGAAGAATCAGCCGGTCCATGCCGGGCTGATCGTCGATGATCTCGATCTTCATCGGCGCGCCGTTGGCGTCGCGCAACGCGCCGTCGCGATAGTGCCAGCCGGCTTGCGCGAGCAGATCGCGCGCCACGCGCAGATTGCCGCGCAGCGAATTCGGCGGCAGCGTGTCGGGCGGCTTCACCATCGGCCCGAACACTTCAGGCGGCAGACTCGCGCGGTACGGTTCGAGCAGCGCGAGTTCCTTCGCGCCCGGCATGCCGCTCGCACCGAACGGGCTCGCAGCGAAATAGCTGCCGGTGCGCCGGTACTGGCCGTAGAACATCATCCGGTTCATCCAGTCGTAATCGAACGCCATGGTCAACGCATGGCGCACCCGCACGTCCCGGAACATCGGCTTGCGCAGATTGATCAGCATGCCTTGCATCTGCGCGGGGCCATCCGCGAAATTGCCTTTCTTCAACACACCGTTGTCGAAGTTCTTGCCCACGTACTTGCGCGCCCATTGCGTCGCGCTGTATTCGACGATCGCATCGGCGTCGCCGGCCTTGAAGGCTTCGAGTTGCGTGTAGTGGTCGCGATACAGCTTGAACGTGATGTGCGCAAAGCGGTACATGCCGCGCCTCGACGGCAGGTCCGCCGCCCAATACGCCGGATTGCGCCTGTACGTGATCTCCTTGTCGTTCTTGCGCGATTCGACGAGATATGGGCCGCTCGAAACCGGCACCTCGTTCGCGATCTGGTCGAACGGCGCGCGCGTGCCGTCGGCACGCATCCCCCATTTCGGCGAGAACACCGGCAGGTCGCCCGCAATCAGCGGCGCGCCGCGCTCGGCATGCCTGAATTCAAAGCGCACGGTGGCCCGATCGACCACGACCGCGCGCCTGATCACCGCGAATTGCGCATTGAACATCGGCGACGCCTGCGGGCTCGTCAACGTGTCGAACGAATATTTGACGTCGGCTGCGGTAATCGGATCGCCGTTCGAGAAGCGCGCGGCCGGGTTGATGTGAAACGTCGCCGACGACAGATCGGGCGCGACTTCCACGTCGTCCGCAATCAACGGATACTCCGACGCAAGCTCGTCCCAGCTTCGCTGCATGAGCGTGTCGAACATCAGGTGCAGCACGTCCGGCGCGGGTGCGCCACGCACGAGGAACGGATTCATCGAATCGTAGGTCTGCAACTCGTTGTAGTTCTGGAAGCTGAGCGTGCCGTCCGCAGGCGCGTTGGGATCCGCGTAGTCGAAGTGGGTGAAGTTCGCCGGATATCGGGGCTCGTCGTATTGCGATATCGATGGCCTCGCGTGCGCGGATGTCATGCCCAATGTGAGACCGAGGCCGAGACCAAGGCCGAGCACGACGGCGCGCGCCCACAGCGAGGCCACGCTCGAGCCCGGCCGCGGCAGATATGCGAGCATGCGCAACGCGCGCGGCCAGCGAAACTTCACAGGTCTCATTTATTCCAAAGGCTAAAAGGTCGCGCGCCGGCTGCGAGCCGGCACGCGGTACGTCGAATCGCGCGAGGATGGTTCTGGCCATCGCCCGCGCTCCCTTCTCCACTGCGGTTGCGGCCTTACTGGTCGTCGTCGCTCGGTGCGGTCTTGAACGAGAACGCAACCTCGCCAACGTACGGCTCGGCATTCTTCTCGCAACGGTACGACCTNGCCGCNGTGATGACCGCGTCGTTGAAGACCGAGGTCGGCGGTGTCACGCGCACGATNTTTACGTCGCTGACGCTGCCGTCGGGACTGATCGACAGATGNGCNATCACCGTCGCCGACAGTCCCTCTTGCAACGCGCGGCGCGGAATCTGCGGCTGCACGGCCTGGCAGTGACCGCGTCCGTCGACCACGCCGTGTAACGCCGGCGGCGCCACCGGCGCGGGCGGAGCGGCAGGCGCCGTGGCTGGACCCGGCGTCGCGTTTGCCGTGGCGAGCGCGGGCGCATTCGCGCTCGGATTTGCGGCGGGCGCGATGTTCGCGGGTTTGGGCGTCGCCGACGGCATCGCCGGGGGCGGCTTCGGAGTCGGCTGCGGCTTGGGTTGCTGCTGTTTAGGCGGCGGTTTTACCGGCGTCGGCGCGGGCGGCGGCTCGAGCTTTTTCACCTCGGGCGGCGGCGGTGGCGGCGGCGCCATCGTCACTTCCATGATCTTGCGCGGCGCGGGCGGCTCCTGCCTGAAGCTCACCTGCGAGAGCCCCGCGACGATCAGCAATTCGACGACGAGCGCGGCAGCGAGCGCAGTCTTCATGGACATGCGGCCATGATGCGCCGGATTGGACGACGCCCAGAGCGCGCCGCTCAGGCGGCTTTGCGGGTCTTTCATGTCGAGTACCGGAGAGCTCATGTCGTCGGATTGGTGGCGAGTGCAACCGAGCTGATGCCCGCCGCGCGCACGAGGTCCATCACCTTGACGATGTTCTTGTAGCTCGTGCCTTCGTCGCCCGCGATCGCCACGTCGACCTTCTTCGAATCATGCACGAGCCCTTGCAGATGCGCGGTCAACTCCGTGGGTGTGACCGGCTTCGCGTCGAGATAAATCTCGTCGGTCTTCGTGACGCCGATCGACACCTTGACCGTCTGCTGCAACTGCTCCGCCGTGCTCGATTGCGGCAGATCGAGCTTGATGCCCGCGCCCTGAATCATCTTCAGCGTGGCAAGCATGAAGAACACGAGCAGGAACATCATGATGTCGATCATCGGAATGATCTCGATGCGCGCCTTCTCTTCCGCGCCCAGGTAATGGCTGCGATGGTTACGCATGATCCTTCTCCT
>Ga0058694_1000751_pt1 | contig 14691 bp, 10 predicted proteins | sample AgamicOrSfrz_FD_55041 | JGI IMG/M metagenome (GOLD analysis project Ga0058694, IMG submission 55041) | Agave microbial communities from Guanajuato, Mexico - Or.Sf.rz | ecosystem: Host-associated > Plants > Phyllosphere > Phylloplane/Leaf | place: Guanajuato, Mexico | collected 2012-05-30 | reverse complement strand
GCAGCGAGGCCGATCAGCAGGCCGCGATGTTCGGGCTGCCGCCTTCGATGCGCGTGCAACCAGTGTTCGACGAGCTATTGCCCGCTATCGCCGCTCGTGAGCGGCCGGACGTGCCTTATGTGAGCAACTCGCCGTCAAAAGGCGTGTGGCCGTTTTGTACTAATGAGGGCATCACTCACTACTATGGCGTGGGCGCGTACCAGCGGCCGCTCGACGATGCGCGCCGCTCACAGGTGCGGTTCGCTGCCGAATGTCTGGCTTTTGCCAACGTGCCGGACGACGCCACCTTGAATGAAGCGCTCGGTACGATCCATTCGCACGATCCGCGCTGGAAAGCCGCAGTGCCGCGCGATCCCGGCGCAGGATGGGATTTCGACGACGTCCGCGACCACTATCTTCAGACGCTTTATGGCGTCGAGCCGGCGCGTCTGAGATACGAAGACCCGCAGCGCTATCTGGACGCGTCGCGGGCAGTGGTGGCCGACTTGATGGCCGAGGTGTTCACCGAGTGGCGCAGGAACGGATCGGACTGCGGCGGCGGACTCGTCTGGCAGCTTCAGGATTTGCGGCCGGGCGCGGGCTGGGGGTTGATCGACGCCACGGGACGGCCTAAAAGCGCTTTACACGGCCTCGCTCACACGCTCCAACCCATACAGGTGCTGCTCACCGACGAGGGCCTCAACGGCCTCGATATCCACCTGATCAATGAGCGCGCGCAAACGTTGTCAGCGCAACTCGAACTCGTCTGTCTGCGCGACGGCCGCGTGAAAGTTGCACAGGCGAGCCGCGCGGTGCAACTCGCGCCGCGTTCCACCGCCCGCATCTCCGCCGCCGCGTGTCTCGATCAGTTCTTTGATCTGACGCATGCCTACCGCTTCGGCCCGCGCGCACACGACGTAACGATCGCGACGTTGCGTGATGCGGCGAGCGGGAAGATTCTGTCCGAAGCGTTTCATTTACCCGAGCGGCGCATTGGCGATCGTCACGAACTCGGCTTGACCGTCGAAGTCGAGCGCGCAGGCGACGGCTGGCAGCTGGTGATAGAAGCACAGCGTTTCGCGCGCTTCGTTCATATCAATGACGCGAAATACCGCGCCGCGCACGACTGGTTTCATCTTGCGCCGAACCGTCCTCGCATCGTGCCGCTCATTCCGCTCGCGCCGAACGCATCGCAAAGCGCAGTGGTTGCGTGCGCATCGAACGTCGCCTTTAAAGCGGATGCAACAAATGCGGCACCCGCCGGTGAAGTGCTCGCACTGAATGCGGCGAGCCCCACCTTCTACGGGTAAACGTATCTTCTACCGCTCATCCCTTCGCAAGCCGCGTAAAACCTCGCGCTGCGCGAATACATTTGTCTGCTGCGGCCCATCACTGTCGTTTTTTTTGCGACTCCCTAAACCACAAATGACGAACCGTACGCCAGCGAACGCAAAGCGTTGAACACATCTGAATCAATTCCGGCACATCGCGGACATCGCGTGAAGCGGTGCCTGGAAAGGCCCGGTTCACCCCGGCGATTGCTGCGCGACACCCCTGCCAGTGGGTGCGAATCCAATAGGATCAAGCACTTGGCTCATATTAAAACAGCGCTCACGACGCCGGCTGCGAGGATGACCGATGTACAGAATTGAAACAAAAAGCCGCATCTGGGTGGGCCAACCCACACTGACGTCCTCGCTGCGTCGCACCAGTCAGGCTTTTCCCTATGGTTGGCACAGTCCTCGCTAATAGGAGAACGCGACACCGCGACGCCGCAGGGGAGCAACGAAAACGGCGTCGCGCATCAGGCAAATACGGGGCCGGTTCCATTCATCCTCCGCTGCGCGCAATGCAGCGGACTTATAAAAGGATGCAGGAATCGGATCAAAAACAGGAAGACGCGAACACGCGCGCCTTCACGCGAGGACCGATCATGTTGACACTTCAATCAGATCTGCATGGAAACCATTTGCTCGGCGCATTGCCGTCACACGAATGGCAAGCACTTGCTCCGCACCTCGAACTGGTTCATCTACGCACTGAGCAACTGCTCTGCGATTCGGGCCAACGTATTCACCATGTGTACTTCCCCACTACCGCAATCATTTCGATGCTGTCGACGATGGAAGACGGCAGCTCGGTGGAAATCGCCGCGGTCGGCCGCGAAGGCATGACGGGTGTGCCGGTGCTCACGGGCGGCGAGACCATGCCGAATCGCGTGCAGGTTCAATGCGCGGGCTTCGCGTACCGGATGAGCGCTCAAGCTCTGAAGCAGCAATTTGCACGCTCCGATTTCCTGCGCCGGCTGATGTTGCTCTACATGCACGCTCTCCTCACGCAAGTCGCGCAAACGGCAGCCTGCAACCGTCATCACGCATTGAACAAGCAACTGTGCAGGTGGCTTCTCATCGAAGTAGACCGTGTCGCGTCGAACGATCTGACGGTCACGCAGCAGTTGATCGCCGACATGCTCGGCGTGCGCCGCGAGGGCATCACCGAAGCGGCCGGCAAGCTGCATGACGAAGGCCTGATCCATCATAGCCGCGGGCATATCAAGGTGCTCGACCGCAAGGGGCTCGAAGCGCGTGCGTGCGAATGCTACGGACTCGTCAAGCGCGAGTTCGACCGCCTTCTGCCGCGCCTGCGCCAGGCTGAGACTGTCGAATAAAACACCGCACCGTTCGACTACCTCGCAGAGTCAATAATGTTCAGGAATACTGCGCGATGCCTCGACGCAATCTTCGTGATCGCGGGAGGCCTGCTCGCCCATTGGATGCGGTTTTCGACGCTCGCCGCATTGCCGGATACGGAACGCCTGCTGATCGCGTTTAACTGCGTGCTGGTGCTGCTGATGTTTCCCGGCTTCGGCGTGTACGAAACATGGCGCGGCAAGCCTTTGATGTCGATGCTCGCAAGAGTCGCGGCTGCATGGCTCGCCGTCGTCGCCGGTGCGTTGCTGCTCGCGTTCACGCTGCATCGCATGGATGAAGTGTCGCGTTTGTGGCTCGCCTATTCAACGCTGATTTCGGGCGTGCTGATCATCGCGACCAAATGCGGGGTGCACGTGGCGTTGCGCAGTGTACGGCGCCGCGGCATGAATTTCCGCACGGTTGCAATCGTCGGCGCGCCCGGGTTTGCGCGCACGTTGCTTGCCCATCTGGAACACGCGCCGCAAGCGGGCTTCAAGCCGGTCTGCGTATTCGACAGCAGCATTCACACCAGCATTCATGCGGGCATCGAAGCGTCCGGCGGTTACGGCGCGCGTCTGAACCGTCTGCCGGTACTGACCGACCTGAACGCATTTGCCGCGAAAGTGCGGGACGAAAACGTGAACGAAGTGTGGCTCGCATTACCCTTATCAGAAGAACGCATGATCTATCGTTTCCAGCGCATGTTCAGGAACGACTTCGTGAATCTGCGCTTTATTCCCGATGTACGCAGCCTCTCGCTTTTCAACCACTCGCTCGTCGACGTAGTGGGCTTGCCCACGCTGAACCTCGGAGCGCCGCCGTTCTCGCCGCCGCAGATGTGGCCGAAGCTGATCTTCGACCGCCTCTTCGCGGCGGCCGCGCTGATCGCGCTCGCGCCGGTTTTCCTGGTGCTTGCCGTCGGCATCAAGCTCACTTCGCGAGGACCGGTGTTCTTCCGCCAGACCCGTAAGGGCGCCGACGGCCAGACGTTCTCGATCTACAAGTTCCGTTCGATGACCGTGCATCAGGAGGCGCATGGCGAGCTCACCCAGGCCTCTCGCAACGACGCGCGAGTGACGAAGCTCGGCGGCTTCATGCGCCGCACGAGCCTCGACGAGCTGCCGCAGTTTCTGAACGTGCTGCTCGGCCAGATGTCGGTGGTCGGCCCGCGTCCGCACGCAATCGAGCACGACGATCTCTACAAGGACCAGGTGTACGGCTACATGTACCGCTACCGTATCAAGCCCGGCATCACGGGTTGGGCGCAGGTGAACGGCTATCGCGGCGCAACACGCAAAGTGGAAAAGATGGAAGCGCGCGTGAAGTTCGACCTCTTCTATATCCACAACTGGTCGTTCTGGTTCGACATGAAGATCGTCTTCATCACGATCTTCAAGGGCTTTGTCGGCCGCAATGCATTCTGATCATGCCGCTACGTGAACCGCTCGTGAAAGTCTCCGTGATCGTGCCGACGTATCGACGCACCGCCGATCTGGCGCGGTGCCTCGCGGCGCTCGACGCACAGGAGCGCCGCCCCGACGAGGTGATCGTCATCGCTCGTCACGACGACCATGCGACGCTCGACTGGCTTCGCACACGCGAAGCCAACCGGCCCGATCCGCGCCGCTATGTCGTGCTCGTGCATAAGCCGGGTGTGGTGGCCGCCTACAACCTCGGCATCGAAAGCGCATGTGGCGACGTGCTGTGCTTTACCGACGACGACGCCGCTCCGCATTCCGACTGGGTCGCGCGAATCGCCCGCGCATTCCAGGGCGATCCGGGCCTGGGCGGTCTCGGCGGGCGCGACATCGTGCATGAACGCAACGGCATCCTGCAGGGGCAGAAGCCGTGCGTCGGCATCGTGCGATGGTATGGCCGCACGATCGGCAATCATCACATCGGCCACGGCCAGGCGCGCGAAGTTCACGTGCTCAAAGGCGTGAACATGGCGTTTCGCCGCGAGGCGATCGGCACACTGCGCTTCGACGCGCGCTTGCGGGGCAGCGGCGCGCAGGTTCATTGCGAAATGGGCTTCAGCCTCGACGTGCGGCGGCGCGGCTGGAAGCTCGTCTACGACCCGGCGCTGCTCGTCGAACATTTTCCCGCTCACGCGGCGACGAAGATCAGCGCTTCACATTTAACGACGCGGCCTTTTATAACGCGTCGTTCAATCTCCGACTCATCATGTGCGAACACCTGACGCCGCCTGGCCGATGGGCGTTCGTCGCTTATTCGACGCTAATCGGCGATCGCGCGGACCCGGGGTTCCTGCGTGCATTGTCGCTGGCATTCGAGCGCGGCGGACTGGCGCTTGCGCTTCGCAAATGGCGAGTGGGTTTACGCGCAATGCGCGGGGCATGGCAGGAAGCGGTGCGCTAACCATCGACGTACCGGCTACACGCGAAGGGACCATAAAATGACTATCAAAACAATTGCCGCGACGCTCGCGGCTGCATCTCTATGCGCCTGTTCACTGGCGCCCGGACCATACCTCGACACGAAACGGCTGGAACCGCCGGCACCGCCCGAGCAGACCGCCGAGAAGTTTCCGGTGCACGCAATCGACGTCGGTTATTTCCGCGAGCAACGCGCGGCCACCGTTCCCGCCGTCTGCCCGTTGACGTGCCTTACGCCCCAAACACGTGGCCTTTACGAGTATCGGCTGGGGATAGGCGACCAGCTGACCATCATCGTCTGGGATCACCCCGAACTGACGGGCGGCGTGGGCCTCGCAACCGGTACGCCGCCGTTGCCCGGAGGTAGCGCTGCGCCCTCGCCCGGCCCCACACAGACGCAAGGCGCGACGCCCATCGCGCCCACCACGATGAGCAGCGGCGAAGGCGGTCTTACGGTGCGTGTCGCCAATAACGGCACGATCTTCTTTCCGCGCGTGGGCCGCATCAAGGTGCAAGGCATGACCGCGCAACAGGTTCAGGAAGCGCTGACGAAAGGTCTCGCGCGCACGATTCGCGACCCGCAACTCGACGTGCGCGTGTCGGGCTTCAACAGTCAGTCGGTGCAGGTGACCGGCAACCTGCGCACGCCCGCGTCCGAAGCAATCACCGATGCGCCGCTCACCGTGCTCGACGCGATCAACCGCGCGGGAGGCGCGCTGCCCGACGCCGATCTGCAGAACGTCGGCGTCACGCGCGACGGCAAACGCCATACGGTCGACGTAGCGGCGCTACTCGAAACCGGCGATCCGCAGCAGAACGTATTGCTGAAGGACGGCGACATCATCGACGTGCCGGATCGCTCGAATAGCCGCGTATTCGTGCTCGGCGAAGTCAACAAGCCGACTTCGCTGCCGATGAACCGCGGCCGTCTCACGCTCGCCGACGCACTCACCGGCGCAGGCAGTCTCGATGTGAAGACCGGCGATCCGCGCTACGTCTATGTGGTGCGTGGCGCCGACAAAACGCTGACGCCGGACGTCTATCAACTCGATATGACGCAAGTGGACGCGTTGATGCTAATGACCAAGTTCGATCTGCAACCGAAGGACGTGGTGTACGTGCAAGTGTCGAATGCCGCGCGCTTCAATCGCGCACTCGAACAGATCACGCCGACTCTCCAGTCGCTGTTCTACACCGTCCAGTTGTCCAGATAAATTGCTTGCAACGGAGTATCGACATGAGTACGTATGACATGCTGGACCACGGGCCGGCGCCGGGCGGCGACGAAGACGCTGTAATGCGCGATCTGCTGCGCACGGTTACGGAGCAGATCTGGTGGGTAATCGGCATTGCAGGCAGCGTGATCCTCGCCGCAGTCGTCTACACGAAGATCGCCACGCCGGTCTATTCGGCCGACGCGCTGCTTCAGGTCGATGCGCAGAGCAGCGGCAACAACGCGCAAGGTCAGAAGCTGCTTTCGTTGACGCCGAGCGTGGGCCCGATGCGCACCGAGGCCGAGATCGAAATCATCAAGAGCCGCGCGGTGGTCGAGCCGGTAGTCGAGCAATTCAAGCTGAACTTCAGCACATCGGCGAACACGGTGCCGGTGCTGGGCAAGATTGCTTCGCTGTTCGCGAGCCCGGGGCACCCGTTCGCTGCACCGTTCGGACTGACCGAATATGCGTGGGGCGGAGAGCAGTTCGAGGTTGCCTCGATCGTCGTGCCGAAGGCGCTCGAAGGCGCGCAACTGACACTGCGCGCGCTCGACAAAGGCCGCTACGTACTGACCGATGCGCGCGGTGCAACGCTGTTGACCGGCGTGGCCGGCGTGCAGGCGCAAGGCCACGACATCACGCTGCTGGTGAAAAGACTGGTGGCGCGTCCCGGCACCGAGTTTTACATCACGCGATTCAATCAGCTTGACGCGGTATCGGGCCTGTCCACTGCATTGCAGGTCACCGAGAAAGGCCGTGACACGGGCGTCGTGCAATTGTCGTATTCGGGTACCGACGCCCATGCGATCACCGCGATCACGAACGCGGTGGCCGCCTCGTATCTGAAGCAACGCACCGAACGCGCACAGGAAGAAGCGAGCCACATGCTCGACTTTCTCAACAGCGAACTGCCGCGGCTGCGCGACGAGGTAAAGAAGACGGAAACCGCACTATCGGAGTATCAGTCGAAAGTCGGTTCGTTCCAGCCGACTCAGGAAGCGGGCGTGTATCTCGCCGGTGGCCTCGACTACGAAAAGCAGATCGCGGCGCTGCGCATTCAGCGCGCGCAATTGCTGCAGCGTTTCACTCCCGAGAGCCCGGAAGTGCTGCAGGTAGACTCGCAATTGGCCGCAATGGCTCGCGAGAAAGCGCGCTTCGAAGACCACTTTACGACGCTGCCGAGTTCCGAGCGTAACGCGCTCGCATTGCAACGCGATGCGAAAGTCGCCGAAGAGATTTACGTCGCGCTGCTCAACAGGATTCAGGAGTTGTCGATCTCGCGGGCCGGCACGATCGGCAACGTTCACATCGTCGACGAAGCGTTGCTGCCGTCGAAGCCCGTGCGGCCGAAGTCGGCACTCGTGATTTCTGCGGGCACGCTGCTCGGCGTGATCGGCGGCATTCTGTTCGCGTATTGCAGGCGCAAGTTCTTTACCGGCGTGGCCGATCCGGAATTTGTCGAACGCCGCTTCCAGTTGCCGATTTTCGGCGCGATCACGTTCAGTCCGGAACAGGCGCGCAGCGACCGGCAGTTGAGCGCGACGCGCGGAGCCGCTCTCGCCGCGCCTCGCTCGCGGCCGACCGAAGTGGAAGATGCTACTGCGTCCCCGAGCGGCATCGCGGGACTGTTGTCGTCCCGCTCGCGCGCGACTGCAGCGGCAGACGAAGCGCGCAGCGAGCCGGTCGGCACACAAACGGTGGTCTCGTCGGGCAGGACACCGGTGCGCCCGCTGCTCGTCAAGACGCATCCGTACGACACGACTGTCGAAGGGCTGCGCGGCTTGCGCGCCACGTTGCAGTTCGGCCTGCTGGATGCGCCGAACCGCATCATCGCGATTACGAGTCCGGCGCCGTCCGACGGCAAGAGCTTCCTGAGCGCGAACCTCGCGGCGCTGATCGCCGAATCGGGCAAGCGCGTGCTGCTGATCGATGCGGATTTGCGGCGCGGTCGTCTCGCACAGTATCTCGGCCGCTCCCCTGAAGGCGGGCTCACCGAGTTGCTGACAGGCCAGGTGGACCTTGAAACGGCGGCACGCGCGACAGGCGTCGCGGGTCTTCACTTCATCGCCGCGGGCACTTATCCGCCGAATCCGTCGGAGATTCTCACCTCGTCGCGGTTCAGTGAAATCCTTGCGCGTTTCGAACAGCAGTTCGACCTGATCATCGTCGATACGCCGCCGCTGCTCGCGGTCGCCGACGCCGCAGTGGTCGCGAATCTCGCGGGCTCGACGGTGCTCGTCATGCGCGCCGGCGCGCACACCGAAGGCCATCTCGCGGAAGCGTTGAAGAAGCTGCGCCGTGCTCGCGCGCGCGTGGTCGGTGGCGTGATGAACGCCGTACCGCTGAAGAGCCACAATAAAAATGGTACGTACGACTATGCTTATGCATACACGTACGCGACTGCCCATCCTGACGACACCGGCAAGACGGGCTGATTCACGCTGCAAGCGATAAACGGTAAGCGATCAAGGGCCGCGCTCCACGGAGACGCGGCCCTTTTTTCTATTACCGCGTCGACGCGCGATGATGCAATGGTGAGGGTGCTGGAGCGATAGCAGACAGGGCGCCGACAGCGGAAAACCGCCGGCGCAGAACGAGTGAGACGTTCTGAGTGAAACCAGCCGCACAGACGGACCGCGGACGATCGGCGCCGCCCGGCTACGGCCTTATAGAAATGCGCTGACGTCCGTCTGGAAACGCTGGGCAAGCGCTTTTGCGACCTTCTTGCTGATCGAGCGGCGGCCCGCCAGGATATCGCTCACCACCGTCGGCGACGCGATGCCCATCAGATCCTTCTGCTTGAGGCCGTGGGTCTCCAGCAGGTGCCGCAATACCTCGCGCGGCTCGCCTTTCGGAAGCGTCGTATTCTGCGCTTTCCAGGCGCGGACGAGCTCCGAAACGATCGCATGAAGATCGGCAAGCGGATCGTCCTCCTTGCCGTTCAGATGGGCGGCAAGCGCGCTGGCGAGCTCGACCATCGTCTGGTAATCATGCTCGTTGCGAATGGGAGTAATGGGCACGTGAGCCTGCAGCGCGGCCCAGCTTTGAGCAATGTCGGGAAANGATCCCGGAAGGCGATCGGCATTCATGAGTGTAGGTTCATCCTCGTCCAAAGGTCGTGCTCGCATGCGTCACCACGTGACGAACGAATAACGACTGCCTGTTGTAATAAATCGCNGCGACAATCCGTGCCGGCTGTCGCCGCGTCGAAGACCGTGTATCGAGGCGGCCATGACCCACGCTGGCGCCTCCCCCCGGATAGCCGCTCGGGTGGCATCGCCCGGCGGCTTGTTCGATATGCTGCCCCTGCTGAAACAGGTTTGAATCGCCGAGCAAGGAAGCTCGCGAAAGCCTCGGCTCATCGTCCCCAACTGCTCCGCGACGCCGGCTGGGCAGGCCAGCCAACCTCGTCGGCGATGAGATCGGCGCCAGTTCTCTCCACTACCGCCGCCTCACTGCGCAAGCCCGCCGCAGCGATCGTGCGCGTCACTTCAGCCATGAACGCGCGGCGAAACACGGCCGACGAGAACCGCTCCGCGTTCGCACGGCAAGCGGCTGGCGTGATCTGCTCGCGCTGCCGCTCGAAACGGTCGATGGCATCGAGCATCGACACGACAGTCTGTCGTCCGAAATAAACGCCTGTAGGATGCGCTTCACCGACAGGCACAACTGTTTCGAGCGCTCCGCCCTTGCCGAACGCAATGACCGGCGTGCCGCAGGCCTGTGCTTCGAGCGGAACGATGCCGAAGTCCTCTTCGGCAGCGAAGACAAACGCCTTCGCGCGCTGCAAATAGTCCTTGAGCACGCCGGCCGGCTGGTAGCCGAGTATCGTCACATTCGGCCCGGCCTTGGCGCGAATCGCAGCCATTTCGGGGCCGTCGCCGATCACGACCAACTGGCGGTGCGGCGTTGCGCTGAACGTCTCGACAATCAGGTCGATGCGCTTGTACGGCACCATTCGCGAGGCCGTCAGATAAAAGTCTTCCTTGCGTGTGCATAGCTCGAACTGCTGCACGTCGACGGGAGGCGGAATGACGGCCGCGTCGCGACGGTACGTTTTCATCATGCGGCGCGCGACGAATTGCGAATTGGCGATAAGACGGTCCACGCTATTCGCCGAGTGCGAATCCCAGCCACGCAGGTAATGCAGCAGCAGGCGCACGAGCCAGGACCTGGGTCCGTGCGTCAATCCCGCTTCGCGCAGATACTGATGCTGCAGGTCCCACGCATAACGCATCGGCGAATGCACGTAACTCACATGNGTTTGNTCGGGTCCNACGAGCACACCCTTCGCAACCGCATAGGAACTCGTGATAATGAGGTCGTAGCCCGAGAGGTCGAACTGCTCGACCGCGAGCGGCATCAACGGCAAGTAAGCGCGGTAGCGGCGCCGCGCGAGCGGCAGGGATTGAATGAATGAGGTAGTGACCGGTTTGCCGCGCAACGGCCGGCGGTCTTCGAGGAAGTCGACGAGACTGAAAAGATCCGCGTCGGGAAAGCATTCGATGATCTGCTCGAGTACTTTCTCCGCGCCGCCGGGTGCGACGAGCCAGTCGTGCACGATCGCAACTCTCATGATCTCCTTATCCTCAGTCAACGCCTCTGGGCTTAACAACGAGTGTATGTGGCGCTTCGTTTGCTGCGTGTGCGCGTGCACACATTCGACGCGCGACGGGACGCGAATAATTAATCATCGCCATTCGCCTCTTGCGAACGAACAAAAACCAATTAATTCGCCTTCCTATGCGCCCTACGCTCGACGCCTCTCCAATCGCTACCCCGCTGCCGCTCGTGTCGCCGGTGTTCATCGATCCAGTTGCAGCGCCTGCCGCGCCGGTCGGCTCCGGCATGTCGGCACCCACGGTCAGGCAAACGAGCGCATTGCCGCGCGTGCTCTTTGTCGACCAAAGCGGCCAACTCGGCGGGGCCGAGTTCGCGTTGCTGCAATTGGCAGAACATTGCAGATCGCATAGCGAAGTCGTATTGCTTGCCGACGGTCCGTTTCGAATGCGTCTGGAAGCGCTCGGCGCCCGCGTGCAAGTGATGAACGACGCGAAGGTCTCGGGCATCGCGCGGCAAGCGTCGGCTTTGAACTGCTTGCGCGTGCTGCCGGGCATCGTGCGGCAGGTCCGCGCTCTTGCGGCACGCGCGCGAGCGTTCGACGTATTGTTCGTCAACACACAAAAAGCGCTTGTGCTGGGCGCGCTTGGCAAGGTGCTGTATCGCAAGCCTGTGGTCTGGTATCAGCACGACATTCTCACGCGCGAGCATTTCGGCCGGGTGCAACTGAGCGTCATCAAGTGGGCGGTGCGGCTTGCGGTCGACCACGTGATCGTCAATTCGCAGGCATCGGCGAGGTCGCTTGCAGCACTCACGGGTCTCGCCGCAGACTCGGTACCGGTCGTCTACAACGGCATCGACGCGAGCGCGTTCGATCGAGTGGATGGCACCGACATCGGCTCGCTCAGGCAGCGCCTCGGCTTGCCGGAGAACGCATGGCTTGCCGGTCTGTTCGGCCGCCTCGCGCCGTGGAAAGGTCAGCACATCGCGCTCGAGGCGTTGGCGCGATTGCCCGATGCGCACCTCGTTCTGGTCGGCGCACCACTATTTGGTGAGGATGCCTATGCGCAGCGTCTGCGCGACCAGGCCGCCGCGCTCGGCATTGCCGAACGCGTGCATTTCGCGGGCTTTCAGGACGACGTGCCCACGTGGATGAAAGCGATGAATGTGATCTTGCACACGTCCACGGAACCCGAGCCGTTTGGCCGTGTGATCGTCGAGGGCATGGCGGCGGGCCGGCCGGTGATCGCGGCGGCCGCAGGCGGCGTAACGGAGATCGTGCGGCATGGCCGCAACGGCTGGCTGGTCAAGCCCGGCGATGCAGCGGCGCTCGCGGAGGCAATCGTCGCGTTACGCGCAGATCCGGCGCTCGCACAGCGCCTCGCGCAACAGGCGCTGACAGATGCACAGGCGGAGTTTTCGGTAGAGCGGTATTTGCAGCGAATGATGGACGCGCTGACGGCCGCCATGCAGCGCCCCGGTGACAGAACGAATACTCAGGCGAGCCGCTAGAACGTGTGCCGCTGCTGAAACGATGGATGCGTGCGAGCCCGCGTGAGCAGGCTCGCGCGTGACTCAGTCCTTGCGGTATTCGATGGTTTGCACGCCGGTGTCCGTGCCGAGCAGACACAGATTTGCGCCGCGCGCCGCGAACAGTCCGACCGTGACGACGCCTGGCCACGCGTTGATATGCATTTCGAGCGTGCGCGGGTCGCTAATACGCAGACCTTTGACGTCGATGATCTCGTTGCCGTTGTCGGTGATGAAGGGCGTGCCCTCTTTCGTGACGCGCACCACCGGCACACCGCCGAGCGCCGTCACGCGGCGGCCGATTGCGGTGCGTGCCATCGGCACCACTTCGATCGGCAGCGGAAAATTGCCCAGCGTATCGACGAGTTTGCTCGCATCCGCGATACAGACGAATACGTCCGATACCGAAGCGACGATTTTCTCGCGCGTCAGCGCACCGCCGCCGCCTTTGATCATCGCGCCGCTGTGGTCGATCTCGTCGGCGCCGTCCACATAAACCGGCAGCGAATCGATTTCGTTCAGATCGAGCACCTTGATGCCGTGCGATTGCAGGCGCGCGGTGGTGGCAAGCGAACTCGACACCGCGCCGCGATAGCGCGCCTTGTTGGCGGCCAGCGCGTCGATGAAGCAGTTCGCGGTGGAGCCTGTGCCCACGCCGATCAACGAGCCTTCGGGCACGTTGGCGAGGACGTAGTCGGCGGCGGCCTGGCCGACCAGTTGCTTGAGTTCGTCTTGAGTCATGGGAATGCCGGCTAGCAGTAAAAAACACTAGTTTACCGGAGTGGAGGCCGCGGGCCGGCCGGAATTACTTCTTCACCGCCCGCTGCCTGACCGCCTCGAACAGACACACGCCGCTCGCCACGGACACGTTCAGGCTTTCCACGGTGCCGGCCATCGGAATCTGCATGACGACGTCGCAGGTATCGCGCGTAAGGCGGCGCATGCCCTCGCCTTCGGCGCCCATCACGAGTGCAACGGGACCGTCGAGCTCCGTCTCATAGAGGCTCTTGCTGGCCTCGCCGGCCGTGCCGACAACCCACACGCCGGCGTCCTTCAGTTCGCGCAACGCCCGTGCGAGGTTCGTCACGGTGATGTACGGCACGGTGTCGGCGGCGCCGCTCGCGACCTTTGCGGCAGTCGCGTTCAGGCCGACGGCGCGGTCACGCGGCGCGATCACCGCGTGCGCGCCGGCAGCATCGGCGACGCGCAGGCAGGCGCCCAGATTGTGCGGGTCCGTCACGCCGTCCAGCACCAGAATGAGTGGCGAACCGTTGATGCCGTCGAGCAATTCAGCCAGGTTCTGCGCGAGCGGCATGTCGCCCGCGCGCGCGACNACNCCCTGATGACGCTCGGTGTGCGCGAGGCCCCACAGGCGCGTTTCGTCGGCGGCGATGAGACGCACGCCCGCTTCTTTCGCCACGTGCAGAAACTCGGTCATGCGACGGTCCTTGCGCGTGGCGTCGTAATAGACATCTTCGACGGTGGACGCGTCGTGCCTGATACGCGCGGTGACTGCGTGGAAACCGTATAGAACCTTGTGACGTGCCATGACTGATACAACCTTTGATTGAGCCCGGCAGGATCGCCGCGCTGCTGTGATGAATATATGTGCCTGTGCGCGATCCAGCCAGCGCGTGAATCCGGGATTGACCGCAGATTGAACCAGGCANATNAAACGAACACCGCGCGCAACCGGCACGTCAAGACGTACCCGCTGCGCGCGGTTCAAGCCATGAGGCGGCTTTAGCGCTTCTTGCGCGCCGTCGGCTTGGACGCCGGTTTGGGCGCCGCGCCGTGCTTCTTCGCGGCACCGCGCGCGGCGCGTGCTTCCTTGACGGCAGCGCTTTGTGCGGGAGCCGCTTTCTTGCGACGCGCGCCCGCCGCATTGCCGCCTTCGACCGGCGGCAATGCGCGCACGCGCGCGCCGCCGTTTTCGCCGGATGATTTGTCGGCCGCCGCCGCGCCGCGCACCGGATGCGGCTTGATCGGCGTATCCCGCACGAGACGGAAGTCGATCTTCCGCGCGTCGAGATCCACGCGGCTCACCTGCACGCGCACGCGATCCGACAGGCGGTAGCGAATACCCGTGCGCTCGCCGCGCAGTTCGTTCTTGATCTCGTCGTACTGGAAGTAGTCGGAGCCCAGTTCGGTGACGTGCACGAGGCCTTCGATGAAAAGCGAGTCGAGCTGCACGAAAATGCCGAACGACGTGACACCGTTCACCATGCCGCCATATTCTTCGCCGAGCTTGTCGCGCATGAAATAGCACTTGAGCCATGCCTCGACGTCGCGCGACGCTTCGTCGGCGCGGCGTTCGTTGGC
>Ga0058694_1000745_pt1 | contig 14841 bp, 14 predicted proteins | sample AgamicOrSfrz_FD_55041 | JGI IMG/M metagenome (GOLD analysis project Ga0058694, IMG submission 55041) | Agave microbial communities from Guanajuato, Mexico - Or.Sf.rz | ecosystem: Host-associated > Plants > Phyllosphere > Phylloplane/Leaf | place: Guanajuato, Mexico | collected 2012-05-30 | reverse complement strand
AAACCATCTGGTGCCGTTCGGCGAGTTCGTGCCGCTGGAGAACCTGCTGCGTCCGCTGGCGCCCTTCTTCGATCTGCCGATGTCCTCCTTCAGCCGCGGCGACTATCTGCAGCCGCAGCTGCGGGCGGCGGGCTATAACCTCACCAGCGCCATCTGCTATGAGATCGTACTGGGCGAGCAGGTGCGCGCCAATTTCCATCGCGACACCGATTTTCTGCTCACCGTCTCCAACGACGCCTGGTTCGGCCACTCTATCGGCCCCTGGCAGCACTTCCAGATGGCGCGCATGCGCGCGCTGGAGCTCGGTCGCCCGCTGCTGCGCAGCACCAATAACGGCGTGACCGCGGTGGTGAATGCGCAGGGCGAGGTCGAGAAGATCCTGCCGCAGTTTACCCGCAGCGTGCTGCTGGATAAGGTGACGCCTACCACCGGCGAAACGCCTTACGCCCATGCCGGCCTGTGGCCGGTGTGGCTGCTGACGCTGTGCGCCGCGCTACTGGCGCTGTGGCGCCGTAAAGCCTGACCTGTCGTACCGCGGCGAGCGCCCTGCTCGCCGCCTTCTCGCCATATTCCGCTCGCTTTCTCGCCTTCCTCCCCGATTTTCTGCTGTGCCGTTAACCTGGCACGATGCTTGCTATCAGTAACCCTGTTTCCTGTAAACCCGGCGGACTGACGCGTTAATGCGAGCTGCGCTGCACCATTAAAAGGCAGGGCGACGCACCCTGAGCGCGCAACCTGAGAAATACGCCTCAATTTGGTGCGGAACACTTCGCAAAATAAGAAACTTTTTCGTTTCATAACGTTAACAATCCGCTATGTTAGTGAATATTCTTAGCGCGCCGACGCGATGAGATAACAAAAAAAGCAGCAGGAAATACACACAACATCACACATCTGCGCAGTTTATATTCTGCGCGACATCTCTTGAAGGAGTTGGACCATGCAGATTCGCAAAGTGGCATTATCGCTTTTGCTGGCAGGCGTAGCGGCAGCGGGCGCGGCCCAGGCGGAAGACCTCAGCGGCACCCTGAAGAAAATCAGCGATAATGGCGTTATCGTCGTGGGGCATCGCGAGTCATCTGTTCCTTTTTCTTATTACGACAACCAGCAAAAAGTCGTGGGCTATTCGCAGGCTTACTCCAACGCCATCGTCGAGGCGATTAAAGCGAAGCTGAACAAACCGGATCTGCAGGTCAAGATGATCCCTATCACCTCGCAGAACCGTATTCCGCTGCTGCAGAACGGCACCTACGACTTTCGAGTGCGGATCCACCACCAATAACCTTGAGCGCCAGAAACAGGCGGCGTTCTCTGACACCATTTTCGTTATCGGCACGCGTCTGCTGGTGAAAAAAGGCGGCGACATCAAAGATTTCGCCGACCTGAAAGGCAAAACCGTGGTCGTCACCTCTGGTACCACCTCGGAAGTGCTGCTGCATAAGCTCAACGACGAGAAGAAAATGGATATGCGCATCATCAGCGCGAAAGACCACGGCGACTCGTTCCGCACGCTGGAAACCGGCCGCGCCGTCGCCTTTATGATGGATGACGCCCTGCTGGCCGGCGAACGCGCTAAGGCGAAGAAGCCGGATAACTGGGAGATCGTCGGCACGCCGCAGTCGAAAGAGGCCTATGGCTGTATGCTGCGTAAAGACGACGCGTCGTTCAAAACCCTGGTCGATGACACCATCGCCAAAGCGCAGACCTCGGGCGAAGCCGCGAAGTGGTTCGATACCTGGTTCAAGCAGCCGATTCCGCCGAAGAATCTGAACCTGAACTTCGATCTCTCAGCGGATATGCAGGCGCTGTTCAAAACGCCGAACGACAAAGCACTGAACTAACAACGACAACAAGGGCGGCTTCGCTGCCCTCTCGATTGCTGAAAACCCGGCGCGGACAGACAAGCTGCTCAGGTCGTTCCCCTGAAGCAGGCAATACAGACGCCGTTCATCAATCTTCAGGGTAGCTTAGCTACCCTTTTTTACCGGAGCTCGTTATGGGTATCGACTGGAACTGGGGCATCTTTCTCGAACAGGCCCCGTTCGGCAACACGACCTACCTTGGCTGGCTGTGGTCCGGATTTCAGGTGACCATCGCGGTCTCCTGCTGCGCCTGGATTATCGCCTTTCTTGTAGGATCCTTATTCGGCATTCTGCGTACCGTGCCTAACCGCCTGCTTTCGGCGATCGGCACCTGCTACGTAGAGCTGTTCCGCAACATTCCGCTGATCGTGCAGTTTTTCTTCTGGTATCTGGTGGCGCCGGAGCTGGTGGGCGAGAAGCTCGGCATGTGGTTCAAATCGGAGCTGGACCCCAATATCCAGTTTTTCACCGCGTCGGTGATCTGCCTCGGCCTGTTTACCGCCGCTCGCGTCTGCGAGCAGGTGCGCGCCGCCATTCAGTCGCTGCCGCGCGGGCAAAAAAACGCCGGTCTGGCGATGGGATTAACCCTGCCGCAGACCTATCGCTATGTGCTGTTGCCCAACGCCTATCGCGTGATTGTCCCGCCGATGACGTCGGAAATGCTCAACCTGGTGAAGAACTCCGCTATCGCCTCGACCATCGGGCTGGTGGATATGGCGGCGCAGGCGGGCAAGCTGCTCGACTACTCGGCGCACGCCTACGAGTCCTTTACCGCGATTACGCTGGCCTATATCGCCATTAACCTGGTGATCATGCTGATTATGAGTCTGGTGGAGCGCAAGGTGCGCCTGCCGGGGAATCTGGGAGGAAAATAATGTACGAGTTTGACTGGAGTTCTATTCCTCCCAGCCTGCCCTACCTGCTTAACGGTATGGTGATTACGCTGAAGATCACCGTGACTGCGGTGGTGTTCGGCATTATCTGGGGCACGCTGCTGGCGGTGATGCGGCTGTCGAGCTTTAAGCCCATCAGCTGGTTCGCCAAAATTTATGTCAACCTGTTCCGCTCGGTGCCGCTGGTCATGGTGCTGCTGTGGTTCTATCTGGTGGTGCCGAGTTTCCTGCAGCAGGTGCTGGGCCTGTCGCCCAAAACCGATATCCGACTGATTTCAGCCATGGTCGCTTTTTCGCTGTTCGAAGCGGCGTACTACTCAGAAATTATTCGAGCCGGCATCATCAGTATCTCACGTGGTCAGGGTAATGCCGCGCTGGCACTGGGCATGACGCACTGGCAGGCAATGCAGCTGATCATCCTGCCGCAGGCGTTCCGCGCCATGGTACCGCTGCTGCTGACACAGGGTATCGTGCTGTTCCAGGATACCTCGCTGGTCTATGTCTTAAGCCTGGCGGACTTCTTCCGTACCGCGTCCACCATTGGTGAGCGCGACGGCACCCAGGTGGAAATGGTTCTGTTTGCAGGTCTGGTCTACTTCGTTATCAGCCTGAGCGCATCGCTGTTGGTCAGCTATCTAAAAAGAAAAAGGACGGTTTAAATGATTAGCCTGAAAAATGTTTCTAAGTGGTATGGTCACTTTCAGGTGCTGACCGACTGCACGACCGAAGTCCAGAAAGGGGAAGTGGTGGTGGTGTGCGGGCCGTCGGGCTCGGGCAAATCGACCCTGATCAAAACCGTTAACGGTCTGGAGCCGATTCAGCAGGGCAATATCCTGGTGAACGGCACCGAAGTGAACAACAAAAAACCAATCTGGCGCAGCTGCGCAGCAAGGTCGGCATGGTGTTCCAGCACTTCGAGCTGTTTCCCCACCTCAGCATCATCGATAATCTGGTGCTGGCGCAGGTGAAAGTGCTGAAGCGCGACAAGGCCGCCGCGCGGGATAAGGGTCTGAAGCTGCTGGATCGCGTCGGGCTGACCGCTCATGCGCAGAAGTTTCCCGGCCAGCTGTCGGGCGGCCAGCAGCAGCGCGTGGCGATTGCGCGCGCGCTCTGCATGGATCCTATCGCCATGCTGTTCGACGAGCCGACCTCGGCGCTCGATCCGGAAATGATCAACGAAGTGCTCGACGTGATGGTGGAGCTGGCGCAGGAAGGCATGACGATGATGGTGGTGACGCACGAAATGGGCTTTGCCCGCAAAGTAGCGAACCGCGTCATTTTTATGGATGAAGGCAAGATTATCGAAGATACGCGTAAAGACGACTTCTTTAATAATCCGCAGTCGGATCGCGCGAAGGATTTCCTGGCGAAGATTCTGCACTAAGGGATAACCTGGCCCTGGCGCTTATGCGCCAGAACCGCCTGGCGGCCATCCGGCCTGCGACAGCCTTGTCGCGGGCCGTTTTACTCTTCGGACAGTCTCATCCGCGTAAGCACAGTCGCCGTTCTTACGGCTCAAACGGCTGGCGCTGGAACTGATCGTGTCCGCACTCCGGGCAGCGCGTTAACGTCTCAGGGGTATAAATCGCGCGCGTAAAGTGACACTTCTCGCACACCAGATTGCCCAGCCCCACCACCTCGCCGCTCTGATACACGCCGTGATGATGGAGATCCTGAAACACCTCGCGCCACTCCAGCTGGCTCTTGTCGGTAATATCCGCCAGCTCTTTCCACAGGCTCTCGCGCATAATGCGCATAAACAGCGAATCGTTAACGCTCTCTGGCTGATGGACCTCCTGATAGCTACGTGCGAACTCGGCTAAATCGCGGCGAACCGCCGCCAGCGCCTGATCGATCTCGCCGGGCGTCGCGGACTCGCTGGCCATCAGCTGCTGACGTCGCGACGTCACCAGCGCGTCGATATCCCGATCGCCCTGGCGCAGTCGCTCCGTCAGCGCGGCCAGGGATTCACGGTAAATTTGCGCCACTTTGTTCATTTTATTCTCCTTTCTGCGCGGGTAAGCCAGCTTTAAGTTTAGCCGCTTTGCGCCGTTTGCCGCGTTGTTTAGCAAAGCGAATCGGAATATGAGAGCAGGATGCAGCCTTCCGCGAGAAATCGCCGCAACAGGGCGGTGAAGTGTTGTTGACCGGCAGCCATATGGGTATGCTATGCGGATCTTAAAGTAAGCTAAGCGTTATTCATTAAGGACCACAGGCTGCCATGCAAGAGCAATACCGCCCGGAAGAGATAGAATCCCGCGTCCAGCAACACTGGGACGAAAACCAAACGTTCAAAGTGACCGAAGATGAGAGCAAAGAGAAATATTACTGCCTCTCCATGCTGCCCTATCCTTCCGGCCGCCTACATATGGGCCACGTGCGTAACTACACCATTGGCGACGTNATCGCCCGTTACCAGCGTATGCTCGGCAAAAACGTGCTGCAGCCGATCGGCTGGGACGCGTTCGGCCTGCCGGCGGAAGGCGCGGCGGTAAAAAACAACACCGCGCCCGCGCCATGGACCTACGACAATATCGAATATATGAAGAACCAGCTGAAACTGCTGGGCTTCGGCTATGACTGGAGCCGCGAGCTGGCGACCTGCAAGCCGGAATACTACCGCTGGGAACAGTGGTTCTTCACCAAACTGTATGAAAAAGGCCTGGTTTATAAAAAAACCTCGGCGGTGAACTGGTGCCCGAACGATCAGACGGTGCTGGCGAACGAACAGGTTATCGACGGCTGCTGCTGGCGCTGCGACACCAAAGTCGAGCGCAAAGAGATCCCGCAGTGGTTCGTTAAGATCACCGACTATGCCGATGAGCTGCTTAACGACCTCGACACGCTGGAAGACTGGCCAGAACAGGTCAAAACCATGCAGCGCAACTGGATTGGCCGTTCCGAAGGGGTCGAGATCACCTTCGACGTTGCCGACAGCGAAGAGAAAGTGACCGTTTACACCACGCGTCCGGACACCTTCCTGGGCGCTACCTACGTCGCGGTCGCCGCTGGCCATCCGCTGGCGCTGCAGGCGTCGATGGGCAACCCGGTGCTGGCTGACTTTATCGCCGAATGCCGCAACACCAAAGTCGCCGAAGCAGAGATGGCGACGATGGAGAAAAAAGGCATGGCAACCGGCTGTTCGCCATCCATCCGCTGACCGGCGACAAAGTGCCAGTCTGGGTCGCCAACTTCGTGCTGATGGAGTACGGCACCGGCGCCGTTATGGCGGTTCCGGCGCACGACCAGCGCGACTGGGAGTTCGCCACCAAATACGATCTGCCGATTACGCCGGTCGTGCTGAACCAGGACGGCAGCGAGCCGGACGTCAGCGCCGCCGCAATGACGGAAAAAGGCACCCTGTTCAACTCTGGCGAATTCAGCGGTCTGAGCCATGAAGCAGGCTTTAACGCTATCGCCGACACGCTGGCCGCGAAAGGCGTCGGCGTACGTAAGGTCAACTACCGTCTGCGCGACTGGGGCGTCTCCCGTCAGCGCTACTGGGGCGCGCCGATTCCGATGGTGACGCTGGAAGACGGCACCGTGATGCCGACGCCGGAAGATCAGCTGCCGGTGATCCTGCCGGAAGATGTGGTGATGGACGGCATTACCAGCCCGATCAAAGCGGACCCGGAGTGGGCGAAAACCACCGTCAACGGCCAGCCGGCGCTGCGTGAAACCGACACCTTCGATACCTTTATGGAATCATCCTGGTACTACGCGCGCTACACCTGCGCCAACTACGATGAAGGTATGCTGGATCCAGCAGCCGCCAACTACTGGCTGCCGGTGGATCAGTATGTCGGCGGGATCGAACACGCCATCATGCACCTGATGTACTTCCGCTTCTATCACAAGCTGCTGCGCGACGCAGGCCTGGTGACCTCTAATGAGCCGGCCAAGCGTCTGCTGTGTCAGGGCATGGTGCTGGCGGACGCCTTCTACTACCTCGGCGCGAACGGCGAGCGCAACTGGGTCTCTCCGGTCGACGTCACCGTCGAGCGCGACGAGAAAGGCCGCATCGTGAAAGCGACCGACGTTCAGGGCCGCGACGTGATTTACGCCGGCATGAGCAAAATGTCGAAGTCGAAAAACAACGGCATCGACCCGCAGCTGATGGTTGAGCGCTACGGCGCCGACACGGTTCGCCTGTTTATGATGTTCGCTTCGCCGGCGGAAATGACGCTGGAGTGGCAGGAGTCAGGCGTCGAAGGCGCGAACCGCTTCCTGAAGCGCGTGTGGAAACTGGCCTACGAGCATACGGCAAAAGGCGCGACGGTAGCGCTGGATATCGGCAGCCTTAACGACGATCAGAAAGCGCTGCGTCGCGATCTGCACAAAACCATCGCCAAAGTTTCAGACGACATCGGCCGTCGTCAGACCTTCAACACCGCCATCGCGGCGATTATGGAGCTGATGAACAAGCTGGCGCGCGCGCCGCAGGAGAGCGAGCAGGATCGCGCGCTGATGCAGGAAGCGCTGCTGGCCGTGGTTCGCATGCTCTATCCGTTCACCCCGCACGCCAGCTATGTGCTGTGGCAGGAGCTGGGCGGCGAAGGCAGCGTGGACAACGCCGACTGGCCGGTAGCGGACGAGGCGGCGATGGTGGAAGAGTCGCTGCTGGTGGTTGTGCAGGTAAATGGTAAAGTGCGTGGTAAAATTACCGTGGCCGCCGACGCGACGCAGGAGCAGGTTCAGGCTCGTGCCGCCCAGGAACATCTGGTGGCGAAGTACCTTGACGGCGTCACCATCCGCAAAGTGATTTATGTACCCGGCAAACTGCTTAACCTGGTCGTAGGTTAAGTTCAGGAGGAACTGTGCGACATCTGATTATCAGGCTGTTTGTCCTGCTGGCGGTGATGATTACCGCCGGCTGTGGTTTTCATCCGCGCGGCACCACGCAGGTGCCGAGCGAGCTGAAAACGCTGATCTTGAACAGCGGCGATCCGTACGGTCCGCTGGCGCGCACGGTGCGTCAGCAGCTGCGCATCAACAACGTCACCATCGTTGACGATACGAAGCAAAACCGTACTGACATCCCGACGCTGCGCCTGGGCGCTGAGACGCAGGGCCGCGATACCGCCTCGGTGTTTATCAGCGGTACGACGGCGGAATACTCGCTGATGATGAACGTGACGGCGCAGGTTCTGCTGCCGGGCAAAGGCATCTATCCGATCAGCACCACGGTTTATCGTTCGTTCTTCGATAACCCGAACGCGGCGCTGGCGAAAGATGCCGAGCAGGACATGATCGTGCAGGAGATGCGTCAGCGCGCCGCCGAGCAGCTGGTGCGTAAACTGCTGACCGTGCACGCCGCGCAGATGAATCAGAAAGAGACGCTGCCGGCGTCGGCCAGCGAACCTGCGGTGCCCGCGCCAGCCTCCTCCTCTTCCGCTACCAGTACGCAATGATCAGGATCTATCCTGAGCAACTTAGCGCGCAGCTCCGCGAGGGGCTGCGCGCTTGCTATTTGTTAGCCGGAAACGAGCCACTGCTGCTGCAGGAGAGTGCCGACGCGATCCGCGTCGCCGCCGTCGCGCAGGGGTTTGAGGAGCATTTCAGCTTTACGCTCGACGCCCAGACCGACTGGGAAAGCCTCTTTGCCAGCTGTCAGGCGCTCAGCCTGTTCGCTCAGCGTCAGACAATGACGCTGCTCTTCCCGGAAAACGGCCCCAACGCCGCGATGGCCGAACAGCTAAATAAGCTGGCGGGCCTGCTGCATGCCGATATTTTGCTGATTTGCCGGCTGGCGAAGCTCACCAAAGCCCAGGAGAACAGCGCCTGGTTTAAGGCGCTCTCCGCCCATGGCGTGCTGGTGCCGTGTCAGACGCCGGAGCAGGCGCAGCTGCCGCGCTGGGTGGCGGCGCGCGCCAAAAGCATGAAGCTCTCGGTAGACGACGCGGCGATTCAGCTGCTCTGCTACTGCTATGAGGGCAATCTGCTGGCGCTGGCGCAGGCGCTGGAGCGGCTGTCGCTGCTCTGGCCCGACGGCAAGCTGACGCTGCCGCGCGTGGAAGAGGCGGTCAGCGACGCGGCGCACTTTACCCCGTTTCACTGGGTGGACGCGCTGCTGGCGGGCAAAAGCAAGCGCGCGCTGCACATTCTGCATCAGCTGGAAAAAGAAGAGAGCGAGCCGGTTATTCTGCTGCGCACCCTGCAGCGCGATTTAATGACGCTGCTGCACCTGCAGCGCCATCAGGCGCAGCAGCCGCTGCGCGCGCTGATGGATCAGCAGCGCATCTGGCAGAACCGCCGCGCGCTGTTTACCGAGGCGTTACAGCGCGTGGACGGCGCGCGCCTGCAGCGCGCGATTCGCCTGCTGACGCAGATTGAACTCACCCTGAAGCAGGATTACGGGCAGCGTATCTGGCCGCAGCTGGAGACGCTCTCGCTGCTGCTCTGTCATCGACATTTTCCTGCGAGCTTCGCCAGTGTCTGAACTTCACGCCCTGTTCGGCGGCACCTTCGATCCCGTCCACTTCGGCCACCTGCGGCCGGTAGAGGCGCTGGCGCAGCAAACCGGACTGGCGCGCGTGCTGCTGCTGCCCAACAACGTGCCGCCGCATCGCCCGCAGCCGGAAGCCAGCGCGGCGCAGCGCGTCGAGATGCTGCGCTGCGCCATTCAGGACCGGCCGCTGTTCGATATCGATACCCGCGAGCTGATGCGCGAAACGCCGTCGTGGACGGTGGCGACGCTGGAGGCGCTGCGCGCCGAACGCGGGCCGGATCAGCCGCTGGGATTTATCATTGGGCAGGATTCGCTGCTCAACCTGTCGGGCTGGCACCGCTGGCAGGATTTGCTGTCGCTCTGTCATCTGCTGGTGTGCAAGCGTCCGGGCTATCCGACCGAGATGGCGTCGCCGGAGATGCAGCGCTGGCTGGATAGCCACCTGGCTGTTGATACGGCGCAGCTGCACCGGCAGCCCGCCGGCTTTATCTGGCTGGCCGATACGCCGCTGGTGGATATCTCCGCCACGGAAATCCGTCAGCGCCGTCACGCCGGCCTGTCCTGCGCGCAGCTATTGCCGCCGGCCGTCATCGACTATATCGACCGCGCAGGCCTCTATCTGAAATAAGCGCCCGCCGGGCGTATATCGCACAGGCAAAGGCGTGCTATACTGCGCGGCTTAATTTTTTGGCTGCCTCATCGGGGCCAGCAGCCGGCCCGCTACTATCCGTATTAAAGGGGAACCTTTTGCAAGGTAAAGCACTCCAAGAGTTCGTTATTGATAAGATTGATGATCTTAAAGGTCAGGATATCGTCGCGCTCGACGTTCAGGGTAAATCCAGCATCACCGACTGCATGATCATCTGCACCGGCACCTCGACGCGTCACGTCTCGTCTATCGCCGATCACGTGGTGCAGGAGTCGCGCGCCGCCGGTTTGATCCCGCTCGGCGTGGACGGCAAAAACGCCGCTGACTGGGTGGTGGTCGATCTGGGCGACGTCATCGTGCACGTCATGCAGGAAGAGAGCCGCCAGCTTTATGAGCTGGAAAAACTCTGGAGCTGACGCGTGAAACTGCAGCTTGTGGCCGTGGGCACAAAGATGCCCGACTGGGTGCAAACCGGTTTCACTGAGTATCTGCGTCGTTTTCCCAAAGATATGCCGCTGGAGCTGGTGGAAGTCTCTGCCGGAAAACGCGGCAAAAACGCCGATATCAAGCGTATCCTGGAAAAAGAAGGCGAGGCGATGCTGGCCGCAACCGGCAAGGGCAACCGCATCGTCACGCTCGATATTCCCGGCCAGCCGTGGGAAACGCCCCAGCTTGCTCAGCAGCTGGAGCGCTGGAAACAGGACGGCCGCGACGTCAGCCTGTTGATTGGCGGTCCGGAAGGATTATCGCCCGCCTGCAAAGCCGCCGCCGAGCAGAGCTGGTCGCTTTCCGCGTTGACGCTGCCTCATCCGCTGGTGCGCGTGCTGGTCGCTGAAAGCCTCTATCGCGCCTGGAGCATCACCGCCAATCATCCTTATCATCGTGAATAACCGGTAAGGCTAACCCCGACATTTTAAGTAGCGGATGAAATTACAAAGCAACGCCTTTCGCGATTACAGTGCCGAGCAGAAACTCTTTGTCCGTCGGGCGTTAATTGCGTTCTTCGGAATTCTGGTGCTTTCCAGCGTGCTGGTGGTCAATCTTTACCACCTGCAAATCCTGCGCTTTGAAGATTACAGTACCCGCTCTAACGAAAACCGCATCAAGCTGGTGCCGGTGGCGCCGAGCCGCGGCATTATCTACGACCGCAACGGCACCGCGCTGGCGCTTAACCGCACCATCTATCAGGCGGAGCTGGTGCCGGAAAAAGTCGACAACCTCAAGCAAACGCTGGAAGATCTGCGCCCGGTGCTGGATCTCACCGATGAGGATCTCGACGCCTTCGACAAAGAGCGCAAGCGCGCGCGTCGCTTTACCTCGATTGCCGTTAAAATCGGTCTTAACGACGTACAGGTAGCGCGTTTCGCCGTCAACCAGTACCGCTTTCCCGGCGTCGAGGTGAAAGGCTATCAGCGTCGCTACTATCCCTACGGCCCGACGCTGACGCACGTCGTCGGCTACGTCTCCAAAATCAACGACCGCGACGTGGCGCGCCTCGATAAAGAGGGCAAGTGGCCGAACTACGCCGCGACGCACGATATCGGCAAGCTGGGCATCGAAAGCTACTACGAAGATGTGCTGCACGGCATTACCGGCTATGAAGAGGTCGAGGTGAATAACCGCGGCCGCGTGATCCGTCAGCTGCACGAACAGTCGCCGCAGGCGGGACGCGACATCTGGCTGACCATCGATCTCAAGCTTCAGCAATATATCGAAACCCTGCTGGCCGGCAGCCGCGCGGCGGTGGTGGTCAGCGATCCGCGCACCGGCGAGATCCTGGCGATGGTTTCCACGCCCAGTTACGATCCGAATCTTTTTGTCGACGGCATTTCAGGTAAAGATTACCGCGGCCTGCTCAATGACGAGAACCGCCCGCTCTATAACCGCGCCATTCAGGCCTCCTATCCCCCCGCCTCGACGGTGAAGCCCTATGTGGCGGTCTCCGCGCTGAGCGCCGGCGTTATCAACCGCAATACCAGCCTGTTCGATCCGGGCTGGTGGCAGCTGCCCGGTTCAGAAAAGCGCTACCGCGACTGGAAAAAGTGGGGCCACGGCCGCCTCAACGTCACCAAATCGCTGGAGGAGTCGGCGGATACCTTCTTCTACCAGGTGGCGTATGACATGGGCATCGATCGCCTGTCGGAGTGGATGAACAAATTCGGCTACGGCCACCGCACCGGCATCGATCTGCCGCAGGAGAGCGCCGGCAACATGCCGACGCGCGACTGGAAGATGAAACGCTTTAAAAAGCCGTGGTATCAGGGCGACACCATTCCGGTCGGCATCGGTCAGGGCTACTGGACCGCGACGCCGCTGCAGATGAACAAGGCGCTGATGATCCTGATTAACGACGGCGTGGTCAAAGTGCCGCACCTGCTGCGCGCCACCCGCGAGGGACGCACCATGGTGCCCTGGCGTCAGCCGCCGGGCGAACCGATCGGCGACGTTCACTCCGGCTACTGGGAGATCGCCAAAGACGGCATGTACGGCGTGGCGAACCGCGCCAACGGCACGGCGCATAAAAGCTTTGCCGACGCGCCCTATAAAATCGCCGCCAAATCGGGCACCGCGCAGGTCTTCGGCCTGAAAGAGAACGAGACCTATAACGCGCACAAAATCGCCGAGCGTCTGCGCGACCATAAACTGATGACCGCGTTTGCCCCCTATGACAAACCGCGCGTCGCCGTCACCATGATTCTGGAAAACGGCGGCGCAGGCCCGGCGGTCGGCACGGTGATGAGACAGATTCTCGACCACATTATGCTGGGCGACAACAATACGGCTCTGCCGGACGCGGTCCCTACCCCGCCCGGCTATGAAGGTGAATAACGATGTCGATGAACGATAGTCCGCAGAAAAGATCGATCTGGACGCGTATCCACATCGATCCGCTGTTTATGCTGGTGATTCTGGCGCTGCTCGCCTATAGCGCCATCGTGATCTGGAGCGCCAGCGGTCAGGATCCGGGCATGATGGAGCGCAAAATCGGCCAGATTGCGATGGGCCTGGTGATGATGCTGGTGCTGGCGCAGGTGCCGCCGCGCGTCTATGAGGGCTGGGCGCCCTATCTCTATATTATCTGCGTGATATTGCTGATCGCGGTGGACGCCTTCGGCCATATCAGTAAAGGCGCGCAGCGCTGGCTCGACCTCGGCGTGGTGCGTTTCCAGCCCTCGGAGATCGCCAAAATCGCCGTGCCGCTGATGGTGGCGCGCTTTATCAACCGCGACGTCTGCCCGCCGACCTTAAAGAATACCGGCATCGCGCTGATCCTGATCTTTATGCCGACGCTGCTGGTCGCGGCGCAGCCCGACCTCGGCACCGCTATCCTGATTGCCGCCTCCGGGCTGTTCGTGCTGTTTCTTTCCGGCATGAGCTGGAAGCTGATCGGCGTGGCGGTGCTGCTGGTCGCGGCCTTTATTCCGGTGCTCTGGTTCTTCCTGATGCACGACTACCAGCGCGACCGCGTGATGATGCTGCTCGATCCGGAAAGCGATCCGCTCGGCGCGGGCTACCATATTATTCAGTCTAAAATCGCTATCGGCTCCGGCGGATTGCGCGGCAAGGGCTGGCTGCACGGCACCCAGTCGCAGCTGGAGTTTTTGCCGGAGCGCCACACCGACTTTATCTTCGCCGTGCTTGCCGAAGAGCTCGGCCTGGTGGGCGTGCTGATCCTGCTGGTGCTCTATCTGCTGCTGATCCTGCGCGGGCTGGTGATCGCCGCGCGCGCCCAGACCACCTTCGGCCGCGTGATGGCGGGCGGATTAATGCTGATTTTGTTCGTTTATGTTTTCGTTAATATTGGCATGGTAAGTGGTATCTTACCGGTGGTTGGCGTCCCTCTGCCGCTGGTCAGCTATGGCGGCTCGGCGCTTATTGTGCTTATGGCGGGATTCGGCATCGTAATGTCGATCCATACTCACAGAAAAATGTTATCTAAAAGCGTTTAAGAGGCTGCACATGCGTAAGGAATGGCCTGCTGTTGCTCTGGCACTACTGGTTTTGACCGCCTGTACCACCACCCAGGAACCGCAAAACACCGCGCCGCCGCAACCGGCCTATAACGGCCCGGTGGTGGAGATTCCAGGGGTCGAGCCAAAATATGAGCCCATTAATCCCGGCGCCAGCCAGGATTACAGCGCGAACGGCAAGTCTTACCGTATCGTCAAGGATCCCTCTAACTTCAGCGAAGTGGGATTAGCCGCCTGGTACGGCGACGAGGCGCAGGGCAAGCGCACCGCCACCGGCGAAAGCTACGATCCCGACGCGCTGAGCGCGGCGCACCCCACGCTGCCGCTGCCCAGCTACGTGCGCGTCACCAACCTTGCCAACGGTCGCCAGATCGTGGTGCGCGTTAACGATCGCGGACCTTATACGCCGGGTCGCATTATCGACCTGTCGCGCGCGGCAGGCGATCGCCTTAACATGACCAATAATACCCGCGTGCGCGTCGACTACATCAAGGTCGCGCCTGACGGCACCCTCTCCGGTCCCGGCACTATCGGCACCGTGGTGGCGAAGCAGAGCTACGCCCTGCCCGCACGCCCCGATCTCGGCGGCAACGGCGTGATGAACGGCAGCAGCGAACCTGCCGCCGCGCCGGTGCCGGCGCAGGATATTCGCGCCGTCGACAACAGTACCCTGCAGAGCAACGGCGATATGGGCGCGCCTGTCAGCAGCAGCGGCTTCCTCGGCGCGCCTCAGCCGCTGGCGAACGGCGTGCTGGAGGGCAGCGAGCCTGCGCCGCAGCCGGTCGCCGCACCTGTGTCCGCGCCTGCAGCGGCGGCGCCTGTCGCCAGCAGCGCGGCCGCGCAGCCGTCCGGCAGTTTCGTGGTGCAGGTGGGCGCCATCAACGACGCCGCGCGCGCGCAGCAGATGGCGCAGAGCCTCGGAGAAAAATATGGCGTGCCCGGCTCGGTCGAGAATGCCGGCAACAACGTCTATCGCATTCAGCTCGGCGGTTTTAAAAACCGCGCCGACGCCGCTGCG
>Ga0058694_1000743_pt1 | contig 14881 bp, 18 predicted proteins | sample AgamicOrSfrz_FD_55041 | JGI IMG/M metagenome (GOLD analysis project Ga0058694, IMG submission 55041) | Agave microbial communities from Guanajuato, Mexico - Or.Sf.rz | ecosystem: Host-associated > Plants > Phyllosphere > Phylloplane/Leaf | place: Guanajuato, Mexico | collected 2012-05-30 | reverse complement strand
ATTCCGGAATAACACCCCATACGATAAATACTGCAGCAATAATAACCGAAATGATAAAAACGGGAGTCAGTTTTTTCATCGATTAACACTCCTTTCCTATTCTATTTTACATAACATAGTGTTTCATATAGCCTTTTCAGGTATATATGAAACCAAATGGTTATACATTTTAGTGAAGTTTGTATGAAATGTCTACCCCATTAGTAAGAAAAAGCGGAAAGAGAACAAATTTTTATTTTTCGTAATTATTTTAAAGTGATGAAATAGGTTTGAAATTAGACATTGTTTTTTCATATAAATAGATATGATGCTAAGCGTTCAGCTTTTTGAAAACAAATATAACATTTATGAGAAAAATATTTTTAATGTGACATACTAATTAGTTGTTGACATATTTAATGTGACATAATAATATAATATCAAGAGTTGTAAAACGCTTACAAAAAAAGACGGTTAAAGGGGAGTTTACAAAATGGGAACAATCGTATGTCAAACATGTAACTGCACAATTGATCATTTCGAAGATGAGAAAGTGACGCGATTATACTCAACATGTAAAAGCGGAGAATGTCAAAAAGCAGATGAAGATTTAGATTAATTCAATAAAAAAAGGTGCGGATTTCCGCACCTTTTTTTATTGAATTGCTTTATGTTCTTTAATGACACGAAATGTTTTTAATTCAAAATCTTCCGGACCCTGCACTGGTAAACCTGCCTCTAAGTTTGTTTCAATATAGGTTAAATTTTCCTCAGTGATGATTTCCCCAGGAATAAAAATAGGAATACCAGGAGGATAGACCATCACAAATTCCGCAATAATACGACCTGCCGACTCATGAAAAGGTACCACTTCTGTTTCAGCGTAAAAAGCATCGCGAGGTGTTAAAGCCAATACAGGAATATCAGGCAATAAAATAGCCGGTTTTGCCGTTGTCTCAGAAAGATTATGGAATTTTGCAGATAACTCACGCAGAGCCGTGACCAGACGTGAAAGATCTTCTTCTGTATCTCCAGGCGTGATAATACATAGAATATTATAAAGGTCAGACATTTCAACTTCGATATTATGAGCTTCACGCATCCATTTTTCTACGTCATAGCCCGTAATTCCTAAATCTGAAACAGAAATAATTAATTTAGTAGGGTCTAAATCATACGTAGCTTTTGTGCCTAAAATTTCTCTGCCTATACATCGGATATGCTCAATTGTATTAATTTCTTTTCGTGCTTTTTCAGCAAGAGAAATTGCACGTTCAGCCAGCTCTTTTCCTTCTGTAGCTAAACGTTTTCGTGCAACATCTAAAGAAGCCAGCAGCAGATAAGATGTTGATGTTGTTGTCAGCATGCTTAAAATAGACTGTACACGTTTTGGAGAAATTAAGCCTTCGCGTATGTTTAGAATTGAACTTTGCGTCATAGAGCCGCCTAATTTATGCACGCTTGTTGCTGCCATATCTGCACCGGCCTGCATAGCAGACAGAGGCAAATCATCATGGAAGTGAATATGAACGCCGTGAGCTTCATCAACAAGTACAGGCACTTGATACGAGTGGGCAATTTCTACGATTTTACGAAGGTCTCCGGAAATTCCAAAATAAGTTGGATTGATAACAAGCACTGCTTTTGCTTCAGGGTGCTGCTTTAAGGCTTTTTCTACAGAGTCCGATGTAATACCGTGAGAAATGCCAAGATTTTCGTCAATTTCAGGGTGAATAAAAATAGGCGTAGCTCCTGAAAAAACAATCGCACTCATAACAGATTTATGCACGTTTCTAGGAACGATAATTTTATCTCCAGGCCCACATGTCGCCATGACCATTGCCATAATTGCTCCGCTCGTTCCTTGAACAGAGAAAAAAGTATGGTCAGCACCGAATGCTTCTGCAGCTAAATCCTGCGCTTGTTTGATAATGCCTTTTGGCTGGTGAAGGTCATCAAGAGGACCGATATTAATTAAATCAATGGATAAAGCATCATCGCCAATAAATGAGCGGAATTCAGGATCCATTCCATTTCCTTTTTTATGTCCAGGGATATGGAATTGTGTTGGGTTTTTCTTAGCGTGATTAACCAATCCAGTAAATAATGGAGTTGAAAATTGAGAAGACAACTTTGCTATACACCTCTTTTATCATAAATTGTCAGTCCCTCTAAGCAAAGCTTAGAGGGACTTTGATTGTTTTTTATCAAATTACAGCATTCAATTTTATATACCAAAAACTAGTGGCTGTTGAATTCTACATATTAAAATATCACATCTTTTTTCTATAAAAGAAATTCAACAGAAATTCTATTCGGCAGTTTTCTTGATTTTAACCATTATATAAATGAATGAAACGTGTATGTTTACTACTGTTTGATAATATAAATACAATTTTTAGTTAAAAAAATACAAGTAATTGTAAACTGCTTATTACTCATTATTTTATAGTTCTTTATGTTTTGAAAATCCCCATAAAACAAAAGAATTATAGCACTTATTAACCCATTTGCAAAGATATTTTAAAGAGAAAATAAAAAGAAAAAAAAGGAGAAATTCTTTTGTGTGAAAAGAGAATAAATTTTGTGTACATTATAGATTGTGATAGAGTTAAGAATATAGATATACATAGATTGAAGAAATAAATGGAGTGATGAGAAGTGGAATATCAATACCCTATCTCCCTTGATTGGAGTACAGAAGAAATTATTGATGTAGTGAAGTTTTTTGAAAGCATTGAACGAGCTTATGAAAAAGGTATTGAGCGTGATCACCTAATGGCAGTCTATCGCCGATTTAAAGAAATTGTGCCAAGTAAAGCAGAAGAAAAAACAATCTGTAACGATTTTGAAGACCAAAGCAAATACTCTTCTTATCGAACGATTCAAAAAGCAAAGGCTGCTTCTTCTGGAGACATTATAAAAATGTAAAAAATGGAGCCAAGCTTGGCTCCATTTTTTTTATATCAATTCGTTAAAATTATGCATATGCTTTTTTAGTTAGTTCATATAATGGAGTTACCGTATGAAATGTTTGTTCAATACGAGCTATCCATTCTTCGCCGTTCATTGCAATCGCTTCTTCTTTTGGAATTGTAATGCCGCATAGGATCTCAGCTTTTTTAACCGTCTCTAGACGTTCAAACAAACTCTCTAAGTCTTCAGAAGATAAGTCGCCCATTTTGTCACTATCAGGTTTTGTATGATCTTTCGACCAAACAAACGAGGCTGGGATATTTTGACGAATCTCCTCAATGTTTTGTTTTAGCAGCTTTCCAAATTGTTCTTTAATAGGTGATTCGTAAATGACAGCGAACCACACAAAGACATGTGTTTCCCAAAGGCCAATTTGAAAATGAGGGAGCTTTTTATACCCGCGTTTACTGTTAGCAAAGGCTACCCACGTATCTGCTGGCGGGTTAACTGTTCTTCGTGCATGTTTGGCAATGTGTACGAACATTTCATCTCCACAAAGTGAAGAAAGAGTAGGAGCAAAATGATTGCTCAATTGTTCGAATTTTGGGCGTATCGTTGTCTTGATGGCTTCCATACGTGCATCAAGTCCCTCGATACGGAATACGTTAAAGTCATCTTGTGAAAATCCTGAGAATGCCATGTGAAACCTCCGTTTTTTAGTGAATATGTATAGCTGCTGTGCATCTATGCAAGTAAGTATGATTTACGCGAAGATTCTACCACATGAAAAGCATAAACACCAATTAATTCGCATATGCTTGTCAAAACGTGTCTATCATTTTTTTATAGGTAATCACACAATTTAGTTACATGAGATTAGGTTTCGACATAGACTATATCAATCAAAATATCTGAAAATTTAGTTTTCTATAAGCAGGTTCAATAATTTGAGAGGGGTGTTTGAAACATGAAACAAGTGGTGAATATGTATAAGAAGAATGATGGACAAAAAAGATTAGGTGTAATTCGTTTGGAGTTAGATTACGAGTTAGCGACGTTATATGAAGCCATGATGGAGAATAATGAGGAACAAAAACAAAAATGTAAGCGAAAGCTCGAGAAACTTCGTGAAGAAATGATATCTCTTCAGTAGCAGATACGGGAATAAAATAGAACAAATAAGGGTAAACTGTAAAAAAGGATTAAACTGAATGAGCAGATTCATAAGTGGTAACAGAGCACGTGGGAGAAGAAGCGGCAGTTCTTCTCCCACGTGCTCTGTTAATTGACATCTTGCAGAGGTTTTTTTAAGCTTAAATAAGAGACGTATTTTTGAGGGGGAATTGAGATGACGCAACGCTGGAAAGAAATCGATACATACGTTAAAGAGTGGCTAAAAGAAGCTGGACAAAAAATTCAACAGTCGTTTAGTAAAGAACTTCTCATTCAAACGAAATCGAATCCAAATGATTTAGTAACAAATATGGATAAAGAAATTGAACAGTTTTTTATCTCAAAAATCAATGAAACCTTTCCGNAACATCATATTCTCGGAGAAGAAGGATATGGAGAAGAGCTTGAATCAGAAGAAGGAACGATTTGGATTATCGATCCAATCGACGGNACGATGAANTTTGTTCATCAGCAGCGNAATTTTGCTATTTCNATCGGTATATTTGAAAATGGTGTAGGACAAGCAGGTTATATTTATGATGTTATTCATAATGAGCTNTATCATGCTTTAAAAGGACAGGGCGCGTTTATGAATGACATCCAATTGCCGAAACTTGAACCTGTACCAGTTGAACAAGCTATTATTAGCCTAAATGCAACATGGGTAACGGAGAACCGCCGTATTGATCCTTCCGTATTAAGTCCGCTTGTGCGTAAAGTAAGAGGGACCCGTTCATATGGATCCGCAGCTATTGAGCTTGCTTACGTAGCGGCTGGACGCTTGGATGGATACATTACTCTACGTTTGGCTCCATGGGACTTTGCTGCCGGTAAAGTATTGATTGAAGAAGTTGGAGGAGTTATGACGGATTTAGAAGGAAAGCCGTTAGAAATTCTTGAAAAAAGCAGTGTATTTGTAAGCAAACCAACATTACATGACGAAATCTTTCGTACGTACCTTGAAGGAAAGTGGAATAAATAAAATAGAAGTGAAGACTTACGTGTAGTCAAAGGATTTTGTGATGAAAAAACGTCATGAACCATTTTGATGTTGCAAATGGCCATGACGCTTTCAATCATCGCAAAAAAAATTACAGCTGCCCTTTTTCTCGCATTTTTTTCTTAGTCGTAAAGCCAAGGCCCATTACAACAATTAAAGCTGCGATAGCTAAAATGACCCCGAGAGCGCTTCCTTCTCCGATAAATATGCCGATTGACATAATTGCCGCAGTTGCGATAAATGCATATAAAACAAATACCCACTTAATGTTTCTCATGTTGATTCCTCCCATTTATAAAGGATATTTATAGTGTACAACAAAATCATTCTGCAATTCTAGAGTTAGTGTGATATAATAGCTTAGTTATTACAAGCATAGGAGTGAAATGCGTGAACATTCGTAAAGATTTACGTAATATTGCCATTATTGCCCATGTAGACCATGGGAAAACAACGTTAGTAGATAAATTATTACATCAGTCCGGAACATTCCGTACTAATGAGCATGTTGAAGAACGTGCGATGGATTCAAATGACCTTGAGCGTGAGCGTGGAATTACAATTTTAGCGAAAAACACAGCTATTAATTATAAAGATACGCGTATCAACATTATGGATACGCCGGGACATGCTGACTTCGGTGGAGAAGTTGAGCGTATTATGAAAATGGTAGACGGTGTTCTACTTGTAGTAGACGCATATGAAGGATGTATGCCTCAAACTCGCTTTGTATTGAAAAAAGCATTAGAGCAAAACTTAACGCCGATTGTTGTTGTTAACAAAATTGACCGTGACTTTGCTCGTCCAACTGAAGTAGTTGATGAAGTAATTGACTTATTTATTGAACTAGGTGCAAGCGAGGAACAAATTGAGTTCCCTGTTGTTTATGCTTCAGCAATCAACGGAACGGCTAGCACGAACCCTGAAAAGCAAGATGAGAACATGTCATCTCTATTTGACTCAATCATTGAGCACATTCCAGCACCGGTAGACAACAGCGACGAACCACTTCAATTCCAAGTGGCAATGCTTGACTACAATGACTATCTTGGTCGTATCGGTGTAGGTCGCGTATTCCGCGGAACAATGAAAGTAGGCCAGCAAGTTGCATTAATGAAGCTTGACGGTACGGTAAAACAATTCCGTGTAACAAAATTATTCGGTTTCCTAGGCTTAAAGCGTGTTGAAATCGAAGAAGCAAAAGCAGGAGACCTGATCGCTGTATCAGGAATGGAAGACATCAACGTAGGTGAAACCGTATGTCCGTTTGACCACCAAGATGCACTGCCAATTTTACGTATTGATGAACCTACTTTACAAATGACGTTCTTAGTAAACAATTCACCGTTTGCTGGTCGTGAAGGTAAATTTGTTACATCTCGTAAAATTGAAGAGCGCTTAATGTCTGAACTTGAGACGGATGTAAGTTTACGCGTGGAAAATACTGATTCACCGGATGTATGGGTTGTTTCAGGACGTGGAGAACTTCATTTATCTATTTTAATTGAAAATATGCGTCGTGAAGGATATGAGATTCAAGTATCAAAACCTGAAGTAATCGTTCGTGAAATTGATGGCGTTCGCTGTGAGCCAGTTGAACGTGTGCAAATCGACGTACCTGAAGAACATACGGGTTCTATTATGGAATCGATGGGTGCTCGTAAAGGTGAAATGGTTGATATGATTAATAACGGCAGCGGTCAAGTTCGTCTGATCTTTATGGTTCCTGCACGTGGTTTAATCGGTTATACAACTGAGTTCTTATCGTTAACTCGTGGATTCGGTATCATTAACCATTCATTTGATAGCTACCAGCCAATGCAGCAAGGTCAAGTTGGAGGTCGCCGTCAAGGTGTGCTTGTTTCTATGGAAAGCGGTAAATCATCTACTTATGGAATCCAAGGCGTAGAAGACCGCGGTACAATTTTCGTTGAGCCAGGTACAGAAGTATACGAAGGTATGATCGTAGGAGAACACACTCGTGAAAATGATATCGTTGTTAACATCTGTAAAATGAAGCAAATGACGAATATGCGTTCTGCTAATAAAGATCAAACAACAGGTATGAAAAAACCTCGTATTATGTCTTTAGAGCAATCACTTGAATATTTAAACGAAGATGAATATTGTGAAATCACACCAGAATCTATTCGTCTACGTAAAAAAATTCTTGATAAAAATGAACGTGAAAAAGCAGCGAAAAAGAAAAAATACGCTGACACGAAATAATAAAAAAAGTAAGTCGTTAGCTCTATCTGCTAGCGGCTTGTTTTTTATCTATTATATCAGAATTTTCTATTTTTTGAAAGCGTTTTATAAAGAAGGGATTTGGAAAGGAAAAAGGTGGCTTATATCGAATAATGTAAAGTAAGGAATAGGGGGAAGAAGTATGGATGTAAAAGAACACCTTTCATTTTTTGCTGCTTTGTATCAAGTAGATGAACATGCAAAAATAGGAATGTGGCTGTTATACTTTACCATTTTAGGGCTATCTGTTCTCGTGTACAAACTCGGGTTTGCAAAGAAGCTGCCGCTTTTAAAATCTGTGGTTATTTATCTATTTTTAGCTTTTGGATGTACGATCTTAACGTTTTTAGGCATTTTTTTACCTGTAGCTGAAGGGCTTGTGGTTGCAGCNCTTGTATTAATTATTTATAAAATACGGCTGTATCAGGCTAAAAAGCAAAACTCCTCGTTGGGTTCATAAANGACTACATAAAAAGACGCTTGTAGCTACAAGCGTCTTTTTAGTATGATATAGCCGAAGACAAGAGCGGCTGCGAAAACTAAATGGCCAGCTGTCCAATAAAAAATCGCTACTGCATCATCCACCGCAGGCGTAGGCTTGAGCGCAAGCAGCGTCAACGGAAAATACAAAGGAATGGTTGGAAGTGTTAATAAAAAGGAACACAATACGATTTTTCGAATAGACATATTATTTAATTTACCTACTATGTAAACAAAAACGATCCCAATTGCAGCGGCAATGAGTAAATGAAAAACAAACTCTACCCATTCAGGCCATTGAATAGGGCCAATGATAGGAATAAAATCAACATTTAATAAAAGGGTATAAACTTGTTTGCCGGTTAGCCATTCTATCCATTTTAAACATAACCCAAGGATAATCCCGCTTAACATGCCAATACTTATTCCTAATCGGAGCACCTTACCAATCCTCCTCTGTCTTTTTCGACTCATATAGTTTAAAGTTGCCAGTAGCTATGCGTTCTTTTGTTCGTTTTTCAATCCGTTCAGAACATTCATTGCACATATATGTATGGATAGGACGGTTGCGCAGTCGTTTTGCCACGAGCGTTTCATCCTCAATTGTTTCAATTTTATCGCACATGACACATTGTACTCTCATTTCTATCACCTCAACTTCTCTATACATCATTCTAGCCGAAAATTCTTGTTTTATAAAGTTTTTTTGCGGTGCTATCTCTCAGTAGAAAAGGAACGATAGGAAAACATTCCTAAAGAAGCAGGTAATTTTGCTTGTTAGCTCGAAGATAGTAACTAGTAAGTACATAAACAGTAGGAGGGATGAAAATGGCCAACGAAGTCGAGACTCAACTAGTAGATGCATTATACGATGAGCTACAGACAGAGAGATTTGCAACCATTTCAACTATTGATTTTGAAACAAACGGTCCAAATGTTAGTGCCATTTCGTGGTTAGTAGCTCCGACTAAACAAAAAATTCGATTTGCCGTAGATGTCAAATCGAGGATTGTAGAAAACATTAAACATACGAATAAAGCAGTGGTAAATATTCTTGCTAATGAATCATGCTACTCAATCAGCGGAATAGCTGAGGTAGTGCAAGAAAAGTTAGAAGGAGTAGCTTTAAAGCTGACGCTAATCGAACTAGATATTAATGAAGTAAGAGATGTCATGTTCTATGGTTCTAAGATTTCAGTAAACCCTTCATATGAAAAGACCTATGATCCAGTAGCAGCTGCTAAACTCGATAAGCAAGTAATTGAAGCGATAAAAAAAGCTTAGCAGCAGCCTGCCGCTAAGCGACTTTCTTATTCATTTTTTTGAAGATGATTATTAGATTGTTTTTCCTGCTCATTCTTTAAATTTTGCTCTTGTTTATTATTTAATTTTTGATTGTTTGTATCTGTTGAGCTAGGATTTCGGCGAATTTCTTCTGCAAATTCAGGCATCACTCGGTTTACAATGGCTGCTAATTCATCTAAAAATCCTGTAACCGGCCGACCTTTGCGAATTTCATTTCCAATTTGTTTTAGCCGAGCCACCGTATCAGGATCTGCAATAACAACAGAATTAGCGCCGTACGGATCAGCTTTCAGACCTTCGGCAACTGTATATTTGATTGAACTTACTTCTGAACGATCAATATCTTTGCCGACGTCAATGCCTACGATTGCATACTTACCGAGCACAATGGCAGTAGCATCATTTACATTCGGAACGCTTGAAGCCAGTTCAACTAAATGAGCTGATATTTCATTAGCAGTACGCTTGTGAGAGCGCTCAGGAGATGAATTTTTGACCTGTACAATTCGATCTGTTTTTTGCCCTTCTTCAACGTCTGCTTGGTTATTGTTACAGCCGGTTAGTGTAATAAAACATAAGCTAATGGATAGAAAAAATTTGTTCATGTGGGAGACTCCTCCTTATGAATGACTCATTTTTTGTAGTAATTTGTATTTAGTTTCTAATAGTTCTTCTATCTTTATACACGTGTTCATATATTTAAAGAAAATGGTCCGTCCATTTAAGGTCACTTCACACATGTGCGTTACATAGTATATAAATGGATGGGTGCCTTGTTTCACTCCTTACAGGAAAAACAATCGGAGTAGGAGGCTGAATTATTGGGAAAAATTTATGTATTAGATACGAATGTTTTATTACAAGATCCGCATTCAATTTTTTCATTTGATGATAACGAAGTAGTGATTCCGGCCGTTGTGCTAGAAGAAGTTGATTCGAAAAAAAGAAATATGGATGAAGTCGGACGAAATGCAAGGCAGGTATCCAAACTCATTGATAACTTGAGACAACATGGAAAGTTATATGAGAAAATCCCTTTAGAAAATGGGGGCCATTTGCGAATTGAACTCAATCATCGCTCTTTTCAACAGCTTCAAGAAATCTTTGTGGAAAAAACAAATGATAATCGAATTTTAGCTGTTGCTAAAAATCTATCTCTTGAAGAGGAAACAAAAGAAGATGGACGTGAAGTGATACTAGTGAGTAAAGATGTGTTGGTACGTGTGAAGGCTGACGCAATCGGCTTAAGAGCAGAAGATTTTTTAAGTGATCGAGTAGTNGAATTCAATAGTATTTATACAGGCTTTTCNGAAGTCTATATTGCAAAAGAACTGCTGAGTCAATTTTACGAAAAAGGAGAGNTGCTAACGTCTCAAATTGCGAANCACTCCTTTTTTGCNAATCAATTCTTAGTGATGAAAGATGCATTTGGGGGATCCGGATCAGCCATCGGCATTGTCGATCAAACAACAACGAAAGTAAAAAAGCTTTTATTTGAATATGATCATATCTGGGGAATCAAACCTCGAAATGTTCAGCAAATTATGGCTTTAGAACTTCTTCTTAGAGACGACGTTCAACTGGTCACGTTAATTGGAAAGGCAGGTACGGGTAAAACGCTGCTTGCTTTAGCTTCAGGACTTATGCAGACGGAAGATCTAGGATGTTTTAAAAAGCTACTTGTAGCTCGTCCAATTGTTCCTTTAGGAAAAGATATTGGATTCTTGCCAGGAGAAAAGCAGGAGAAGCTTCGTCCATGGATGCAACCAATTTATGATAACCTAGAGTACTTATTCAACACTAAAAAACCTGGAGAACTGGATGCGATTCTAGCGGGGCTCAGTTCAATAGAAGTGGAAGCCTTGACGTATATAAGAGGCCGAAGCATTCCGGAACAGTTCATTATTATTGATGAAGCGCAAAATTTAACGAAGCATGAAATTAAAACAATTTTAACAAGGGTAGGGGAAAAGAGTAAAATTGTCCTTATGGGAGATCCGGCTCAAATTGATCATCCTTATTTAGATGAGTATAACAACGGATTAACGTACGTAGTTGAAAAGTTTAAAGAGCAAAAAGTATCGGGCCACGTTCGGTTAATCAAAGGAGAGCGCTCCGGGCTAGCACAATTAGCAGCTGATATTCTTTAAAAGAAGCCGGGGTTCCTTTTGGAACCCCGCTTCTTTTATTATGTAACGATGATTTCTTCCACATATTTAATAGGGTTATTTCGGTTAGATCCGTCAGGTAAATAGACATAGATAGGCCCATCTTCTCTAAGAGGCTTTCCATCTTGGCTGAAACCAAAGATTAGTTTTTGCGCTTCTTCTAATGAAAAAGAAATCAGCGCGTCTTTTGTTTTAAATGAAACGTTGGTAGCTTCTTCAGTAGGTGAAGCGTTTGCTAGAAAAGGTGCAAATAAAATGCCGAATGTTCCATTTACTAGCTCCTGTTTTTTGAATTTCTTTTCGGTTTTTAACGTAGGAGGAAAGACGGCTCCCTCTTGAATTTCACGGTCCCAATGCTTCGAAACAGCCTTTGTGTACGCTTCTGTCTCGTCTTTTTGCTCCGGTGGATGTTCAAAGAAAACCTCCATATCGAGCTTGCGGTCATCGAAAATCCACACGCTTGGGTCGAGTGTCAGCGTATATTTTACTTTTCCTTTTAACATAATAATTGAATTCATCATAAATGCCCCCTTGCTAAAAGTATAAGCGCTTTCTACTTATTTGTCACTTTGATGAAAAAATTTAGTTGAGAGTGATTCTCGTATGATATAATGTAAAGGTCAACGAAAGTGCGAAATTTCCTACATCTATGGTAACGNTTTTGAGAAAGTAACAGTATAAAAAAGACGGCCAGCCTCACGGACATGTTTATCCTTGCTTTTTTGGAGCATAGCCTTTAAAATTGAGAGATAGATTAGGTAATCGCTCGCGAACGGAGGGATTGAGTTTGACGCCTGAGACAATGATAGATCATCGTGAAAAAGCGTATGCGTTGTTAAAAGCTGATGCAGATAAGATTTTGCAATTNATTCAAGTTCAAATGGATAACTTAACAATGCCACAATGTCCTCTTTATGAAGAGGTTTTAGATACACAAATGTTTGGTTTATCAAGAGAAATTGATTTTGCAGTTCGTCTTGGTTTAATTGATGAACGTGTTGGAAAAACATTGCTAGACCGCCTCGAGCGTGAACTTTCTGCACTGCATGAAGCGTTTACAAAAAAATAAAAATCACGCGATCGAAACTCAAACTATATACAAACGTAGTTTGAGTTTTTTATTACAGGTGGTTGAAATTTCCTAATTTACTCAAATTTGTACATAAAAGATGAAACGAAACAGAAACACGTCATTTTTAAAGGAAGAGGGTTATGGTAAAAAAAATATTTAGGCATTTTGACTATTCAATTGTAATTCCAGTGCTGCTTCTTTGTGCGGTTGGACTAGTTATGGTTTACAGTTCAAGTATGATTGTAAGTATTACAAGATATCATACGTCAAGCGATTTCTTTTACAACAGACAAAAAATGTGGCTTGCTTTTACGCTTGTATTGTTCATTTTAACAATGCTAACACCTTACAAGCTGTATCCTAAAATACTGCCTTATGCGATTCTAGGGCATTTTTGTACTGCTTTTGCTTGTGTTTGTAATGGGGCATACGAGTAACAATGCGCAAAGTTGGCTGCAGCTTGGCGGGGCAAACATGCAGCCGGCTGAGTATGCCAAGCTTGTTGTCATTTTATACTTATCGTATGTTTTGTCTAAAAGGCAAGAGTATATTGACAACATCAAAAAAGCTTTTTTTGGACCTATGGGTCTTGTATTTCTAATATTAGGCTTTGTAGCTATTCAGCCTGACCTTGGAACGGGATCAATTATTTTTGCTATTGCCGTTACCATTATGCTATGTTCGGGAATCTCTAAAAAAACCTTTTTCCGCATGCTAGCACTAGGTATCATTTTGCTTACGGTAATTATTACGATTGGTTTTTTTACAGGGCAGTTTACTCCCAATCGAATTGGCCGTTTTACCGGTGCATCAGATCCGTTTACCAATGCTCAAGGAACCGGTTATCAGCTGGTTAATTCATATTTAGCAATAGGTACAGGAGGCTTAAAAGGCCTTGGTTTAGGAGAAAGTGTACAAAAGTATGGTTATCTTCCGGAGCCCCATACCGATTTCATTATGGCTATTATTGCAGAAGAATTAGGGTTCTTTGGAGTTATGCTCGTGCTGGGCCTTTTAGGCTTCTTAATTTTCAGGATTTTAATGCTGGCTAAAAAATCTCAGGATCCGTTTGCCAGCATGATTTGTATTGGAGTAGCCAGTATGATAGGTATTCAAACAGGCATTAACCTTGGAGGGCTTACGGGACTCATTCCGATTACCGGCGTCACGCTTCCGTTTATCAGTTACGGAGGGTCTTCGCTGCTAACGCTGATGGTATCTATGGGAATTATTGTAAATATTTCGTTTTTCGTAAATTATCAAAATAAAAAACAGAAAAATACGGAAAATATTGTGCTACATCCGAACAATACATCAACAACAAGCGATTGATTTTCGTGAAAAAATTGTGTAAAAAAAGCAAAAATTTATTGGGATTTTATCATTTTCCATTGATTTTTGCTTTTCTTTTATCTAATTTTGCTATATATTGAAGTTTATACGAAATTGAGAGGAGATTAGCAACATGAGTTTTGTAACTAAAAAAATCAAAAAAGTATTAGTAGCAAACCGAGGAGAAATTGCAATTCGTGTATTTCGAGCATGTACTGAACTGAATATTCGGACTGTTGCAATTTATTCTAAGGAAGACGCAGGCTCTTATCACCGTTACAAAGCGGATGAAGCCTATTTAGTAGGAGCGGAGAAAAAACCGATTGATGCTTATTTAGATATAGAAGGCATCATCGATATTGCTAAGTCTCATGATGTAGATGCTATTCACCCTGGCTATGGTTTTTTGTCAGAAAATATCCAATTTGCGAAACGTTGCGAAGAAGAAGGCATTATTTTTATTGGTCCAAAATCCAAGCATCTTGATATGTTTGGGGATAAAGTAAAAGCACGTCATCAGGCTATTCAAGCAGATATTCCCGTTATTCCTGGTACGGATGGTCCTATTGATTCAATTGACGAAGCAAAAGAATTTGCTAATCAGCATGGATATCCTCTAATGATCAAAGCTGCTTTGGGCGGAGGCGGTCGAGGCATGCGTATCGTTCGCGATGCAGACAGCCTGAACGAATCTTATGACCGTGCTAAATCAGAAGCAAAAGCTGCTTTTGGTAATGATGAAGTGTATGTCGAGAAACTAGTTGAAAATCCAAAACATATTGAAGTGCAAATTTTAGGTGATGAACAAGGAAATGTTGTGCATCTTTATGAACGCGACTGTTCTGTGCAGCGTCGTCACCAAAAAGTAGTAGAAGTAGCACCAAGTGTTTCTATAGATGAAGACTTACGTCTCCGCATTTGTGAAGCAGCTGTGCAGCTGATGGAAAAAGTGCAGTACATAAATGCTGGTACAGTAGAATTTTTAGTATCAGGAAACGATTTTTATTTTATTGAAGTAAATCCACGTGTTCAAGTAGAGCACACAATTACTGAAATGATTACAGGTATTGATATCGTTCAATCGCAAATTTTAATTGCAGACGGCTACGCGCTTCACAGCAAGGAAGTGTCCATTCCTGCACAAGATCAAATTCACGTACATGGATATGCGATTCAATCTCGTGTAACGACAGAAGATCCGTTAAACAA